>Ga0182024_10014139_pt1 | contig 15464 bp, 10 predicted proteins | sample P32metaG_FD_120480 | JGI IMG/M metagenome (GOLD analysis project Ga0182024, IMG submission 120480) | Permafrost microbial communities from Stordalen Mire, Sweden - P3-2 metaG (Illumina Assembly) | ecosystem: Environmental > Terrestrial > Soil > Wetlands > Permafrost | place: Sweden: Stordalen... | reverse complement strand
GGCGCCGGTCAGGACGATGCGCGCGCCATGCGCCTCGACCAGCTGGTCGATCACCACGGCGAAATATTCGACCGGCCATTGCTTGATGTCGTTGCCGGCAGTGGGGTGGACCCAGACCACCGGCGCTCCCGGCGCGGGGCGACGAGCCGGCGGTGCGGCGATGACGGTCCGGTCCACCTCGCAGGCCGCCCCGATCGCGTCGACCAGATTGATGAGGTCGTCGCCGGCATAGCGACGCTTCCTGGCATAGAGCTGGTCGCCGGACCATTCGAGCGCGATATCGAGCCACGGGTACTGGTTGCGGAAATCGAACCCCGCCAGCCAGCGCGCCCCGGTATGCTGGAGGACCGGCCGGGTCTCTGTGTGCTTGCGCAGATCGACCGCGAGGTCGAAGCGCTCGCCCGAGAGGCGCTGGCGCAACTCCCGCCAATCCTCGTCCGACTGCGCGACCTCCCCGTCGGCCGAGCGGGCGTGGAAGAACTCGAACTCGATCGTCCGATCGACGGTAGGCTCATAGGCCCACACGGGCTTTGATGCGCGCGAGGTCAATACCGAGATCCGCGCTTTCGGAAAATGCTGCTTCAGGCGCCGCACGGCGGGAAAGGCAATGACGCAGTCGCCGATATGGTCGAGCTTGACGACGAGGATCTCGGCGATGCTGTCCTTGTCCACCAGCGGCCGGCCGGTGACCGAAAGCTGGGTCGGTTCATGCTCGACGGAAAAATCGTCGTGTTGCTTCGACAAATGCGGGTGAAAAAACGGATCGCCGGCGACAAAGACATCCCGCCATTTGCCCTCGAACACGGCGGCGTCGTATTCGTCGCCGAGGGCGGCCCGGCTGATCATTTCATGATGGATCAGCGTGGCTTGCGGGGCATAGACGTTGAACAGCCCGCTTTGCCATGCGCGCAGGCAATAATCGACATCGTTGTTGATGATCCCGTGCGCTTCGTTGAAGCCGCCGAGCGCGTCGAAGGTCTCGCGCCGGGTCATGAGGCACGCCCCGGTGACCGCGATGACGTTGCGCTGGGTCAGAGAGAGGCCGAAATACCCCGGATCGTCTTCAGCCGCGTAGCGGAAGGCGTGGCGGCCCTGACCGACCGCGGCGAGAAACATGCCGGCGTGCTGGACCCTGCGATCGGGGTATAGGAGGCGCGGGCCGACAGCCCCGACTTCCGGCCGCTGCGCCTCGGCGAGCAGCGCCTCGAGCCAATCCGGGTCGGTAATTTCGATATCGTCGTTGAGGAACAAAAGGTACTCGCCGGTCGCCGCCGCGGCGGCGAGGTTGCTGAACCGCGCCCAGTTGAATGGCTCCCTCGTGGCGATCACCCGGTCGGCGTTGCGGCGCAGCCAGCCGCGCCATTTTCGGTCCTTGGGCGCGATGTTCTCGATGCAGATGATTTGGTAATCGCGGTAGGCGGTCACCCGCCGCAGCGTGGTGATGCAGGTCTCAATGAGGCCCTGCGCGGCGCAGGTCGGGATCACGATCGACACCAGCCCCGGTTTGGACAGCGCGCGCTTCAGGCGATAGGTGCCGGGAACCGGACCGCCACGGACATCGCCGGAGATGCCGCGTCGGGCGAGCATCCGCTCAAGCGCCTTTTTCGCCTGTTCCGGTGTATCGTTCGTCGCTTCCGCTCGCTCGCAAAGCACCGCCGGGACGTGCCGGATTGCCGTGGCGGCCTCGGTGCAGCGCAATGTCAGATCGTGTTCGCCATGGCCCAGCAGCGGTTCCTTCGGTTCGGCGACCGATTGGATGAGATCGGCGCGCGCGCACCACAGCCGCCCGACATAATTGGTCGACGCCATCAAATCGGGCGACCATTGCGGTTTGAAAAAAGCCTCGACCACGCCCGATCCCGGATTGCGGCAACGCTCGTCGCTGTAGAGAAAATCCGCCTCGGGATGCATCGCCGTGGCGATCGCCATTTCGAGAAAGGCGTCGCCGCCGAGCTCGTCGCCGGCCGACAGCACGGTAAGGAACACCTCGCCTGATGCGATGCCGGCGAGGAAATCGGGGGTGAGATTGCGCAGTAATTCGGCGCGGTCGTTGCCCGCGCTGCCGGCGAGCAGCCGGTGCCGGCCTGCAGCCGATTTGCTGACCGCTCCCTGCGGCACGATCAGCAGCCGCCAGTTCGGATAGGCCTGGCGGCAGAGCGAGTCGATCGTCAGGGCGGCGCCCCGCAGCACTTCCCGATCCTCGCCGACCGGCAGCATGACGGCAAAAATCGGATGGCGGCCGCCGCGCTCCAGCATGCGCCGGCCGAGGTCGATTTCGGCCTGGTCCATCTTGCGCCGCAGCGCCCAAGGGCCCGGCGCGTCGGAAAGCTCCTCGACAGTTATCGCGAATTCGGTGCTCGTCGTCTCGCCGGCCTTGTCGCGCAACGTGACGGTGACCCGATGGGCGCCTTTGGGCAGGATGCGATGCGGCAGCAATGCCTGGTAGCCGCTGGCGAGCGCGTCGGCCCAATCTGGAAAGGCGGCCTGGATATCGAGGCGCCGCAAACCGTAATCGGCTGTCGCGACGAGGGCGCCATCGATCGCGATCGCGACCGCCGCGACACCGGCTTTCGCCAGAGCCCAGCCGCCGATTTCGAGATTGCCGCGAACCGGCGCCTCGGCCGCGCCGCCGATCAGATGGGGGCTGTCGACGTGCAGCCGGAGGTCAGGATCGCCGGCGGGCGGCGCAATTCGAGACTTCCGTCCGCCGCTGGCGCTGACCGGGACCCGGACTTCGTGGACCTGGCCGTCTTGCCGGCATACGCGAAGCGTGGCCAGGTGTTCCCCGGCGAAGGACTTCCCGGTTTGCGCGTCAAAGGCGAAGCCTGCCCGACGGGCATGAGCGAGGGTGGGGAACAGATTGCCCAGATCGGGCCGCTCCAGACCGAGCTCGGCGCGGCCGATTTCCGTCCCGTCGAGCAGCACGACGACCGCCTCGGCCGGCGCCGGGCAGACCGCCCAGCCGCGCAGCGTGATTCGCCCGGCCGGGGTCAGCGTCAGCGCCTCGCAGTGATATTGAAAACCGGGGTCCCGGATCGCCGCCGGCGAGGCGGGCAGCACGGGGATTTCCAGCGGAGCCGTCGCCACAAGGGCAATCCCGCCGCGCGCGGTTGCCCGGATCGCGACGGTCTTTCTGCCCGGACTGTACCGGCTGACATCGGCGGCGAGCGCGAAGCCGGCAAACCGCGAATTCGGGTAATCGGGATGCTCCTTCTCGATATCGGTGCGCACACGGCCCAATTCGGCCTCGCCAATCCGCGCGCCGTCGATCAGGATCTCCACCGCCTCGATCTGGACAATGCTGACGATCCAGCCGTCGAGGCGAAGAATGCCGCTGCGGTCGACGGCAGCCTCGTCCAAGACGAGGCGCATCGGCGGCATGCCGGCCTCCGCCCCGGCCGGAGGCATTCCCTCCATCGCCTGGGGCGGGATCTCGACCGGCAACGCCCGCTCGCCGATCTCGCCATCGGCGGTTCGCACGGTCAGCAGAGGCTGGAATGCGGCACTCGCTCGGCTCGGCAGATCGAGGGCGAGAATAAAGCCGCAGCGAGCGGCGGCGGCGCGATCCGGATAGAGCCGGGAGACGTCGGGCCGCGCCAGGCCGTACGCGGCGACGCCGAGGATTTCGCCCTCGACCGATACGGTGATCTCGTCGATCGGGGCCGCGGCCAATGCCCAACCGCCGACCGAGAGGCGCGAGGTTCCGTCCGGCATGCCAACGACGCCGAGCACCTCGATCGCGACCAGGATCGGCGGCGTGGCCCCCTGCTTGGCCTCCCGGCCCGCCGCGGGTTCCCGGTCGGCCGCCTCGCGCCGCGTCTTGAAACCGCGCGCGGCGCCGATCCGCAGGTAGTGCAGGAGCGGGTCGTTGGGCTGCTCGCCCCGCCTCTGGCATTGCTCGAGGTAGAACCCGGCATCGAAATCCGGGTTCGGGTTGCGCCCGTCGCGCGCGCCCTCCTCCAGGTAATGGACCAGGGGATCGACGTTGCGCTCGGCGACATCCGGGTAGGTCGCCAGATAGTATTCGGCGTCAAACAGCCCCGATTTTCTTACCTCTTCATAGTCGCTGAACAACGCTTCCATTGGGTTTCCCGGGCAGCCGACCGCCAGCAGCGAGGGCGAGGCTCGGCGACACCCCTTCCTTACCCTTGCGCGGCGGCGGATTCAAGGAAGCGGGCCGGCCAGTGGTGTCTCAGTTTGCCGCTGCATTTGCGCTGTGCGTCCTTCGAGACGCGCCCGCGGGGCGCTCCTCATGATGACGTAAGTTTTTGATGGCATTAAGAAAGATCGTCATCCTGAGGGGGCCGCACAGCGGCCGTCTCGAAGGACGCACTACCGGTCAGCCAGTGGGGCGGCGCTCTCTGCGCCGGCGACCCAGGTGGCAAACACCCTGACCTCTGCCGGTTCGAGGGCCACGATATCGGCGCGGAAGCCGGGAGCGATATGGCCGAGCCGGTTCCCGAGGCCGAGAAAGGCGGCCGGTGCAGCGCTGGCGAGGCGCAGCGCCTCGGACAGGGTCATGCCGAGGAGCCGAACGCAGTTGCGCACCGCGCTCGCCATGTCGAGAGCGGAGCCCGCGAGGGTGCCGTCGGCGGTCGTGCAGCGCCCGCCCGCCACCCGGACCGGCTTGCCCCCGAGGCTGAAGCCGGGTTGCGTGCCGCCGACCGGCGGCATCGCATCGGTCACCAGCATCGCCTGCCCGAGGCCGCGCAACGCCAGGCGCAGCATCGCCGGCGCGACATGCACGCCATCGACGATCAGGCCATAGAACGCGCGCTTTTCTTCGAGCGCCGCCGCGATCGGCCCGGGCTCGCGCGCCGCGAGCGGCCGCATCGCGTTGAAGAGATGGGTGAAGGCGGTCAGCCCCTCGGCGATCGCGGCGCGGGTTTCCTCATAGCTCGCCATCGAATGGCCGAGCGCAACGCGAACCCCGGCGCCAGCAAGGCTGGCGATAAAGCCGGGCGGCACGCGTTCGGGCGCCAGCGTCACCAGCGTCGCCCCACCGCGCCGAGCGCATAAGAGGTCGAGATCCTCCGGCGCCGGGGAGCGAAACATCGCCGGGTCGTGCACCCCAGCGCGCCCGGGCGACAGAAACGGACCCTCGAAATGGATGCCGAGAACGCCCGGGCAAATGCCGGCAGCGACGGTGACGGCCGCGCTCGCCTCGCGCATCTTCGCGGCGCTGTCGCTGATCAGGGTCGGCAGCAGCCCGGTCGTGCCGAACTGCCGGTGCGCGGCAACGATCTGGGCGATCCCCTCCGGGGTCGGGGTGTCGTTGAACAGCACATCGCCGCCGCCATTGACCTGGACGTCGATAAAGCCGGGCGCGAGCCACGCCCCCTCCGGCAGATCGCGCCGCGGGATTCCGGCGGGCAGATCGCCGCGCGACACCAGCCCGACGATGACGGCGTCCTCGATGATCACCGCGCAGCCGCGATGCAGCGCCCTACCGTCGAACACGGTGTCGGCGACGATCGCATGCCGCCTGGTTTTGCTCATCGGGTTCGCGTGACCTTTTGCCGGTCCGGCAATGTTTGCTCCTATCGCGGCGATCCTCCAACCGTTGAACGCCGGAAACCTGAATGGGTCGCGCGCGTTTACCGTAGAGCGATGAAAACCGAACATCCGAGCCCGCGCTATTCCGCGATCGATCTGTGGGACCCAGCGGAGATCCTCGATGCGATGATCGAGGGCCAGTTTGCCGCCGTTGCCGCGGTGCATGCCGCTCGCGTGGCGCTCGAACGCGCCGCGCTCGGCATTGAAGAGCGGCTGCGGCGCGGGGGCCGTCTGGCCTATGCCGGGGCCGGGACTTCGGGGCGGCTCGCGGTGCAGGACGGCGCCGAGCTGATGCCGACCTTCAGTTGGCCGCCGGAGCGTCTCGTCCTGTTGATGGCCGGCGGGCGCGACGCGCTGGTGGGTGCCGTCGAAGGGGCCGAGGACGAGGTCGCGGGCGCCGCCGCCTTGGTGCGCCGGCACGAGATCGACGGCAAGGACGCGCTGATCGCCGTCGCGGCCAGCGGCACCACCGCGTTCACCCTTTCGTGCCTGCGCGAGGCCGCCGCACGCGGGGCGCTGACGATCGGCATCGCCAACAACCCGAAGACGCCGATCCTCGATGAGGCCGACCATCCGATCTGGCTCGATACCGGCGCCGAGGCGATCGCCGGCTCGACCCGGATGAAGGCCGGTACCGCCCAGCGCGTCGCGCTGACCGTGCTGTCGTCCCTGGTGATGATCCGGCTCGGCCGCGTCTATGAGGGGCTGATGGTCGACGTCCAGGCGTCGAACGCCAAACTGGTGCGGCGCAGCGAGACAATCCTCGCGCAGCTGACCGGACAAGGCCGCGACCGGGTGCGCGAGGCGCTGGGCCGGGCGCACGGCAGCGTCAAGCTGGCATTTCTGCTGCTCGAAGGGAGCGAGGTTGACGACGCGCGCTCGGCGCTTGAGCAGAGCGGCGGCGATTTGCGCGCCGCCAAGACTGCGATCACGGCGCGCAGTACCCAGAAGAAGCGGGCGTGAAGCGCAGGACGGCCCGATAAAAATCCGCATTCCCGCGGCGGCGCCCGCCCTACCCCACCGGGTAGTGCGTCGTCAGCTTCTTGCCTGCGGCCTCGACCGGATTGGCGTCGATCAGGATGAAGGCGAAGGTGCAGGGCGCCGAGCCGTTGTTGACCCAGGCATGCATCGTGCCGCGCTGCACGACGATGTCGCCCTGCTTCATATGGACGGTCTCGCCGTCGTCTAGTTCGAGGTCGCATTCGCCCGACAGCAGGATCGCGTAATCGAGCGTCTCGGTACGGTGCATGAATTTCGGCGCGCCGGGGGCGAACTCGGTGATGCGGACCACGTTGCCCAGGCCCGAGCCGACGTAATTGTGGCGGACGACAAAGCCCTTCTTCTGCGCCTCCGCTGCGGCGCCTTCCGAATTGTCGATCGGCATCTTGTCGGCCGACCAGATTTCGACGCGCGAGATGTAGGGCCGGTTGGCCGCGCTGGTGCCGGCGATCCGCTCGTCGCTCGCGACGATGGCTTTGCCGGCGGAATCATGCCCGGTGACGATGCGGCGAACGCTAAGTGTCATGGCTTTCCTACCTCGCTCTCAATCGCATTCCCGGCGAAGGCTTTCGCGAGGGTGACATAAATTTCCATTTGGTGTCATCCCGCCGCCTCGCTGCCGAACCGCACAGCCAGTGCCGCGACGCTGCGCCGCCTGGCGAAGGCCTGGAAGGTCTCGCTCGCGTTGCGCTGGGCGAGATATGCGGCGAGCCCCGCTTCGAGCCGCCGGGGCAGCTCGTCGGCCCCGATGTCGCGGCAAATCTCGCGGCCGAGCGCCAAATCGGCGCCGCTGCCCCCGCCGACGATCAGGTGGTAGCCCTCGGCCTCGCGGTCGTCGCCCAAATCGACCTTGGTGGGGAGCAGCCCAATATCGCCGACATAATGCTGTGCGCAGGAATTGGGGCAGCCGGTCAGGTGGATGTTGAGCGGCCGGTCGAGGTCGATCCGACCATCGAGATAATCGGCAATCTCCAGCGCGTGGCGCTTGGTATCGCTGAGCGAGAATTTGCACCCGACACTGCCGGTGCATGCGATGAGGCCGGCGCGCACCGCGCTCGCCGAGGTCGCCAGGCCCAACGCTTCAATCTCGCCCAGCGCGGCCGGGATCCGCGCCTCGGGAATGTCGGAGATCAGCAGGTTCTGCCACACGGTCAGGCGCAAGGTGCCGGAGCCGCGCCGCTCGGCGATGCCGGCCAGACCGCGCAGTTGCGGCGCGGTCATCCGCGATGCCGGCAGCACGACCCCGATATAGGAAAGCCCGGGCTGCGCCTGCCGATGCACCCCGACATGACCCTGCCGATCGACCGGGCCGCGCGGCTCACACAGATCGGCCGCGGCGACCCGCCAGGGGAACGGCGATCACGTCCCACATGTCGAACGGGTTCTTCTCGCGCTTCGCCAGCTCTTCCGGCGCCAGCTTGCCGCCGGCTGCGACCGCCCGATCCTGCGCCGCAATATGGATCGCGGTCGGGTCGGCAGCGCTCGGCGCATTGCCGAGGCGCACCGGAACCGCCGTGCCGTTAGGCACGGCGATGCCCTGTTTTTTGGCAATCCCGGCGATAAAGCCTTCGAGGTAGGGCTTCTGGTCTTCGGTGAAACCCGGGTCCTGCGGCATCGAGCCTGGCATCGGCTGTGACGTGATCGCGGCACCGCCGCAATCGCTGTGCCAACGTCACTCCGCCAGCAATGCCTTCAGCCGGTAGAGCAGTTCGAGCGCCTCGCGCGGGGTGAGTTCGTCGGGGTGCGCCTCGCGCAGCAGGTCCTCAAGGGGCGAGGGGTGGCGCGCCGGCTCGGGGGGCGTTCGCCGCGCGGCGCGGAACAGCGGCAGATCATCGGCGAGCCGGGCGAGGGCGCCAGCTTCCTCGCCCTTTTCGAGGATCTCCAAGACTTCCGCGGCGCGCGCGGTGACGCCCTCGGGGAGGCCCGCGAGCTTGGCGACATGGATGCCGTAGGAGCGGTCGGCCGTACCCGGCGCGACCTCGTGCAGGAAGACGACGTCGCCCTGCCATTCCTTGACCCGCATCGTGTGGCAGGCGAGCGCCGGGAGCTTTGCGGCGAGCGCGGTCAGCTCGTGGTAATGGGTCGCGAAGAGCGCCCGGCAGCGGTTGACCTCGTGCAGATGTTCGAGCGCGGCCCAGGCGATCGAGAGCCCGTCATAGGTCGCCGTGCCGCGCCCGATCTCGTCGAGGATGACAAAGCTCCGGGGCCCGGCCTGGTTGAGGATCGCCGCGGTCTCGACCATTTCGACCATGAACGTGGAGCGGCCGCGCGCCAGATCGTCGGCGGCGCCGACCCGGCTGAAGAGGCGGTCGACAATGCCGATCCGGGCGGCGCGCGCCGGGACGAACGAGCCGATCTGCGCGAGGATCAGAATGAGCGCGTTCTGGCGCAAAAAGGTGCTCTTTCCCGCCATGTTGGGGCCGGTGACGAGCCAGATCCGGTCCTCGGCCAGGATGCAATCGTTGGCGATGAAGCTGTCCCGGCCGGCGAGCGCGGCCTCGACCGTCGGATGGCGGCCGCCGCTTATCTCGAACGCGATCCCGGCATCGATCTCGGGCCGGGTCCAGCCGGTCTCCGCGGCGCATTCGGCGTGGCTCGCGGCAAGATCGAGCGTGGCGAGCGCGACAGCGGCGGCGGCGATCGCATCGCGCCCGGCCATGATGTCGCCGGCCAGATCGTCGAAAAGGCGCAATTCGAGGGCGAGCGCGCGGTCGGCGGCGCTGGCGATCTTGCTGGCGAGCTCGGAGAGCTCGACCGTGGTATAGCGCAGCGCCCCGGCCATCGTCTGGCGGTGGATGAAGTCGGCGCCGAGGCTGCCGCCCCGCCTTTCGACATTCGCGGCCGACACCTCGATGTAATAGCCGATGACGTTGTTGTGGCGGATGCGTAAGGAGGCGATGCCGGTCGCCTCGGCATAGCGCGCCTGCAACGCGGCGATCGTGCGCCGGCTGGCGTCGCGCAACTCGCGCAGCTCGTCGAGTTCGGCGGCGTAGCCCGGCGCGATGAACCCGCCGTCGCGGGTCAGGAGCGGTAACTCGGCGGCGAGCGCGCGGCCGAGCCGGCTGACCAGCGCGCCATGCTCGCCAAGCCCCCGCTCGGCCCGCGCCAAAAGCTCGGGCAACGGCACCAGCCCGGGGACGAGGAGAATGCTGCGGATCTGTGCGGTCTCGCTGAGCCCGTCGCGCAAGGCTGCCAGGTCGCGCGGGCCGCCGCGTCCGAGGCTGAGACGTGTCAAGGCGCGCTCGATGTCGGGGCAGCGGCGCAGGCGCTGACGCAACGCGGCGCGCATGTCGGGCCGGTCGGACATGAATTCCACGGCATCGAGCCGCGCGCCGATCGCCTGCGGCTCGGTCAACGGGGCGGCGAGCTGCTCGGCCAGAAGCCGCGCCCCCGGCCCGGTCAGCGTGCGGTCGATCGTGGCAATGAGGCTGCCGCGGCGCTCGCCGGAGAGAGTCGTCACCAGTTCGAGGTTGCGCCTGGTAGCGGCGTCGATCTGCATCACCGTATCGGGCGCGACGCGAGTGGGCGGAGCGAGATGCGGCGCGCCACCCTGCTGGGTCAGCGCGACATAATCGACGAGCGCGCCGGCCGCCGCGATTTCGGCCCGGCCGAAACTGCCGAACCCGTCCAATGCTTTGACGCCATAAAAGCTTTCTAGCCGCCGGCGCGCCGCCTCGCTGTCGAAGCGCGGGCTGGCGAGCGGGGTCAGTGCCCCCTTCCAGTCGCCGAACACCTCAAAGAGCGCCGGGCGCGCCAATAGCCGCTCAGGCACCAGGATCTCGCCCGGCATGATGCGGGCGAGATCGGCGGCGAGCGACAAATCCGCGGTCGGCGCCAGCGAAAAGGCGCCGGTCGAGAGGTCGAGCCAGGCGATGCCCAATTCGCCGCCGGCCTCGGCGATCCCGGCGAGGTAATTGTGCCGCCGGGCGTCGAGGAGACCGTCCTCGGTCAGGGTGCCGGCGGTGACGACCCGCACCACGGCGCGCTTCACTGGCCCCTTCGCGCCGCGCCGGCGGGCTTCGGCGGGGTCCTCGATCTGGTCGCAGATCGCCACCTTGAACCCGGCGCGGATGAGGCGGGCGAGATAGGCGTCGACGGTATGCACCGGCACGCCGCACATCGGGATGTCGGCGCCGTCATGCCGGCCGCGCCGGGTCAGCGCGATGTCGAGCGCGGGTGCTGCTTCCTGCGCATCCTCGAAGAACAGCTCGTAGAAATCGCCCATCCGGAAAAATAGGAGGCAGCCGGGATGGGCGCGTTTGATCTCGTGGTACTGCGCCATGACCGGCGTCGCCGCCGCGGCCGGGCCGGGCGGATCGGAGTCGCGGAATGGCTCTGCGGTCATTGGCACGGGGACAAAAAGCGGAATGGATCGCGAGCGGTTGCGCGATTTCAACGTTAACATGGGGTGAGAGAGAACGCGCAACGGATGATCGCGATGACCGCTTCGACGCCAACCTTTCCCGTTATCCGCGAGGCGGTCGCCTCGTTTCCCGACCGCAGCCAATTCCGCAACGCCGTCACGGCGCTGCTCGCCGGCGGTTTCGCGTCAGCCGATTTGTCGGTGCTCGCCTCCCATCAGCCGCTGAGCGCGGCCGACGAAAACGCCGGAGAGCTGATCGCGGCAGGGCTCACCGACGAGCTCAAATACCTCGCGCCGCTGACCGTCGCCGGCATCATCCTGATTTCGGGCGGGCCGATCGCCGCAACAGTCGCTGCGTTGGTCGGCGCCGGGCTCGGCGGGGCGGCGCTGAAGGAACTCTTCGACGACTACGCCGCGGCGCCGCACCGCGAGGAGTTCGCCGCCGCGCTAGGGGAGGGCGCTGCCCTCCTTTGGGTGCGCTGCGCCGATCCCGATCTCGAATTGCGCGCCCTCAGGATCCTCGAAGAAGCCGGCGGGAGGCATGTCCACATCCACGGCCGGCCCGAGCGGGAGGCGCCGCGCGCTTAAGCCATGCCGCTGAACCGGGCAACCGGCGTCCTTCGAGACGGCACTTCGCGCCTCCTCAGGATGAGGTAATTTTATGATAATATTAAGGAAAAACCTCATCCCGAGGAGCCCGCTCAGCGGGCGTCTCGAAGGACGCGCGGCCGTCCATTCCTCTCAACCGATCGGGCGGTGGCGCTTGACCGCCTCGGGGTTGGTCGAATCGGCGCCCATGTAGACGCCGCGCTCCCAGCTGCGCTTCAAGGGGTCGACGACGTTGAGGCGCATGCGGCCGACATGCTCGACCTCGATCTCGACGCTCTCGCCGTCCTGCAAGGCGCCGAGCCCCTCGTGGTTGGTGCCGCAGGCAATGAGGTCGCCTGAGTTCAAGGTCATGATCGTGGAGGCGAACTCGACGAGTTCCGGAACGCGGTGCTCCATGTCGTCGGTGTTGTAATTGTGGCGCAGCTGGCCGTCGTCCCAGAAGCGCACGACGATGTTGTTGGGGTCGGGGATCTCGTCGGCGGTGGTGATGCACGGGCCGATCGGGGCGAAGGTGTCGAAGGATTTCCCGAGCCAGCTCCCCGCCTTCCAGGTGCGCCGCCCCTCGCCGCGCGCCGACACGTCGATGAGGCCGGTATAGCCGAATACCGCCTGCCGCCAATCCTCGGGCCGGATTTTCTTGGCCGGCCCTTTGATGACCAGCGCGAGCTCGGCCTCATGCATAAAGATCCACGGCTCGGTGAACTCCGGCAACACGATCGTGTCGCCCGGGCCGACGACCGCTTCCGGGTTTTTTAGGAACATATTCAGCGGGCGCGCCTCGCGCTGCGCGTGCTCCCAATAATTGGCGATGCAGCAGAGGATCTTGCCCGGCCGCGGCAGAGGCGCGCGCAAGCGCACCGCATCGAGCGGAAGAGCCGCGCCGTCGCGCGCCAGCTTTTCCAATGCCGGACGCAGCCGGTCGAAGCCGTCGATGATGCCCTGCATCGTCAATTGCGAGGTGTAGCTCTTCGCGACCGCGCCCGAAATATCGACGACACCGCGCTCGGTCAGAATGCCCGGCGTCGGTTCGGCGCTATTGGCGGCTTGAAACAGAACCAAACGCATGGCGGCCTCCCGTCGATCGGTCGGCGAGATTAGCTCGCTCCCGGCAATGCCGCCAGCGCGGGGCGGCCTCTCGGAATATCGAATTGTCAGCCGCGCCGTTCGCGTGTTGAATCAAGGCCATCGAGGTCCGCGCGGTGCGCGCGGGACGGCAGGAGAAGCTGATGGTCGAGATTCGCCGCATGGGGCCGCAGATCGGCGTCGAGGTTCGCGGGGTCGATGTGAGGGCGCTCGACGACCAAGGCTTTGCCCCGATCTACCAGGCCTGGCTCGATTGCAACATCCTCTGCGTGCGCGGCCAGGAGCTGACGATCCCCGAGTTCGTCGCCTACAGCCGCCGTTTCGGGCCGGTGGTGCCGCACCCGTCGAAATCGACGCGCCACCCCGAATATCCCGAGATCACGATGCTCGGGGTCGACAAGTTCGCCGCCGACGGCACGCTGCGCGATGAGATCTATCGCCGCGGCGCCGAGGGCTGGCACACCGACGGTGCCTACAACCAGGCGCCGTTCAAGGCGACCCAGCTCTACGCGCTGGCCGTGCCGAGCCGCGGCGGCGACACTCTGTTCGCCAACGGCTATGCCGCCTATGACGGGTTGCCCCAGCGCCTGAAAGAGCGCCTCGACGGGGTGATCGGCGCCTTCTCCTATGGCGGGCGGCGCGGCGGGTCGCGCCTCCTCAACGCGGAAGATCAGGAGTGGACCCCGGTCTACCATCCGATCGTCCGCACCCACCCCGAGACCGGGCGCAAATCCTTGTATTTCGACCCGGGCAAGATCGTCGATTTTGTCGGCATCGAGCGGGCGGAGGGGAACGAGCTGATCGCCGAATTGACCCGCGCGATGATCCAGCCCGAGGCCGAATACCATCACAAATGGCAAAAGGGCGACATCGTGATCTGGGACAACCGCTGCTCCTATCACCGGGCGGCCGGCGACTACCCGCCCGAGGAAGACCGCATCCATTGGCGCGTCTCGATCAACGATTTCGGGGCTGAAGCGCGGGAAGCGGCGGAGTGATTGCGTCCTTCGAGACGGCGCTGCGCGCCTCCTCAGGATGACGTATATCTATGATTTAATTGAGAGAAGCGTCATCATGAGGAGCCTGCGGCAGCGGGCGTCTCGAAGGACGCGCGACGGCTACGAGACGGAGTGAACCATGAGCATCACCGTCAACCCATTCGCCGCGGGGCTCGGCGCCGATATCGGCGGGGTCGATATCCGCGAGAAGCTCAGCATCGCCGACCGCGACGCGATCCGTGCCGCGTGGCTCGACAATCTCGTGCTGCGCTTTCGCCAGCAGCCGATGGACGATGCGCAGCACATGGCGTTCACCCGCCAATTCGGCGAATTGGAATTCAACCCCGGCGCGCTGATCGCCCGGCAATACGGCGTCGAGAACTACAGCTCGGGGCGGCGCGTCGAGGTGCCGCCGGAAATCTCGGTCATTTCGAACATCGTCGAGGACGGCAAGGCGATCGGCGGGCTCGGCGACGGCGAGGCGTTCTGGCACACCGACTCGTCGTTCGTCGACGTGCCGCCGGCCGCCAGCCTGTTGCGCTCGATCGAGGTGCCGCCGCCGAGCGCCGGCGGGGCCACCGAATTCCTCAACATGTATTCGGCCTACGACACCCTCGCCGACGACATGAAGGCGCGGATCGACGGAATGACGATGATCCATGCCGCGACCCATTCGAGCGGCGGCAAGGCGAACCGCGGTTTCGAAACCGTCACCGATGTGAGCCGGGTGCCGGGCGCCCGCCAGCCGATGGTGCGCACCCACCCGGAGACCGGGAAGAAGGCGCTCTTCCTCGGCCGCCGCATCAACGCCTATGTCATCGGCCTCCCGGTCGACGAGAGCGAGGCCCTCCTCGACGAATTATGGGCGCATACGGTCCAGGAAAAATTCACCTGGCGCCAGGAATGGCGGGTCGGCGATCTCATCTGGTGGGACAACCGCTGCGCGATGCACCGCCGCGACGCGTTCGACCCCGCGAGCCGCCGGCTGATGCACCGGACGCAGCTCAAGGGCACTCGGCCGGTGTAAGCCCCCTCGCGCTACTGCGCAAAACGGCTGTCATTGCGAGCGCAGCGCAGCAATCCCCATCCGAATCGAGCACAATCGGCGCGAGATTGGTTCGTCGCTGCGCTCCTCGCAATGACGACACCGAGACAGGGAGATTCCCATGCCCCATTCATCCCGCGTCGCGCTGATCACCGGCTGCGGCAAGCCGATCGGGATCGGCAATTCGACCGCCCGCATGCTCGCCGCCAAGGGGGTGACGGTCGTCGTCTCCGATGTGCGCCCGGCCGGGGTCGCCAACGAGTTCAACGCGCCCGGCGATACCGACGCCAATTGGGGCGGGGTCGATAGCCTCGTCGAGGCGATCGCCAAGGCCGGCGGCACCGCCTCGGCGGTCCTCGGCGATGTCAGCCAGGAAGCGGACGCCGCCCGCATGGTCGGCGAGGTATTGTCGCGCTACGGGCGGCTCGACATCCTCGTCAACAATGCCGGCGCGCCGCAGGGCGCCGATCGGAACGAGATCGAGAACGTGCCGGTCGCGGCCTGGGACCTGACGATGGGGGTCAACGCCAAGGGCGCCTTCCTGATGTCGCGCGCCGCCGCGCCGGCGATGCGCAAGGCTGGCTTCGGCCGCATCGTCAGCGTGTCGTCGAAGGCGGCGTTCCGGCCGGGGAGGAACCGGGCCACCTATGCCGCGTCGAAGGCGGCGATCGTCGGCTTTACCCGGTCGCTCGCGCTCGACCTCGCACCGCACGGGATCACCGTAAACGCGGTCTGCCCCGGGCCGATCCGCACCTCGCGCGCGATCAGCACCAACCGGCGCGAATATGGCGACGACCTCGAAACCGGCTTC
>Ga0182024_10014138_pt1 | contig 15466 bp, 11 predicted proteins | sample P32metaG_FD_120480 | JGI IMG/M metagenome (GOLD analysis project Ga0182024, IMG submission 120480) | Permafrost microbial communities from Stordalen Mire, Sweden - P3-2 metaG (Illumina Assembly) | ecosystem: Environmental > Terrestrial > Soil > Wetlands > Permafrost | place: Sweden: Stordalen... | reverse complement strand
GTCGAGATGCTTCGCCTGGTCGACGTGCCGGCTCCGGGGCGGCGGGTGAACGACTATCCGCACCAGCTTTCGGGCGGCATGCGGCAGCGCGTGATGATCGCGATGGCGCTCGCCTGCAGCCCGGAATTGCTGATCGCCGACGAGCCGACAACGGCGCTCGACGTGACCATCCAGGCGCAGATTCTCGACCTCTTGGCCGAGATGAAGTCGAAATTCGGCATGGCGATCATGCTGATCACTCATGCGATGGGGGTGGTCGCCGAGGTCGCCCAGCGGGTCGCGGTGATGTATGCCGGACGGGTCGTCGAGGAGGCCTCGGTCGAGGAGCTCTTCGCGCACCCGCTGCACCCCTATACCCAGGGCCTCATCCGCTCGATCCCGCGACTCGATAAATCGAGCGGCAGGAAGCGCCGGCTCGAGGCGATCAGCGGCACGGTGCCGAGCCTGCTCGACCCGCCGCCCGGCTGCCGCTTCGCGCCGCGCTGCTCGTTCGCCACCGCCGCCTGCACCGAAGCGGTGCCGGAGCTGCGCACGATCGACGGCGACCACAAGGTCGCCTGCATCCTTTATCGGCCGGCCGGACCGTGAGCGAACCGCTGCTGCGCGTCAGCCACCTGGTGAAGAATTTCCCGGTCGCCCACAGCATCCTCGCCGGCGCCAGCGAGGAGGTGCATGCGGTCGATGATATCAGCTTCGAGATCGGCGCCGGCGAGACGCTGGGCCTGGTCGGCGAGTCGGGCTGCGGCAAGTCGACCACCGGGCGCTGCGTGCTGCGGCTGATCGAGCCGAGCGCGGGCGAGGTCTGGCTCGAGGGCAGGAGCGTCACCGCGCTCGACGGCAAGGCCCTTGGGGCGATGCGCCGCGACATGCAGATCATCTTTCAGGACCCCTACGCCTCGCTCGATCCGCGGATGACGATCGGCGCGATCATCGGCGAGGCGCTGACCATCCATAAGCTCGCCAAGACGCGCGCCGAGTACGACGACCGCGTCGCCGAGCTGTTGCGCCTGGTCGGCCTCAACGCCGACCATATGCGGCGCTACCCGCACGAATTCTCCGGCGGCCAGCGCCAGCGCATCGGCATCGCCCGCGCCCTCGCGGTGTCGCCCAAGCTGATCGTCTGCGACGAGCCGGTGTCGGCGCTCGATGTGTCGGTCCAGGCGCAAGTCATCAACCTGTTGGCCGACCTCCAGGACGAGTTCCACCTCAGCTACCTGTTCATCGCGCATGACCTGGCGGTGGTGCAGCACATCTCGACGCGCGTCGCGGTGATGTATCTCGGCCGCATCGTCGAGCTCGCCCCGGCCGAGGAGCTCTACGAGAACCCGCTGCACCCCTATACCGAAGCGCTGCTCTCCGCGGTGCCGACCCCCGACCCGACGATCCGCCGCCAGCGCGTCCGCCTCGAAGGTGAGATCCCGAACCCGATCCACCCGCCCGCGGGCTGCCACTTCCACACCCGCTGCCCGATCCGCGAGCTGCCGCTGTGCGGCACCGTCAAGCCCGAGCTGAAGCAAACCGCCGACGGGCATTGGGTCGCCTGCCATCTGCGCTCCTAGCGAGAGGTGGCGGACTTTCATCGATAGCTGACGTTAACGCGGTGTCTGCATTACGCTGTGATGATGGCCCTCGACGTATATCGGCATAAACGCGATTTCCGGAAGACTCCCGAACCCGCGGGGTCGGCACAGCCTCGCGCCCGGTCGGCGCTGTCGTTCGTCATCCAGAAACACGCGGCGCGCCGGCTGCACTATGATTTCCGGCTCGAGCTCGATGGCGTGCTGAAGAGCTGGGCGGTGCCGAAAGGGCCGAGCCTCGACCCGGGCGAAAAACGGCTCGCGGTCGAAGTCGAGGACCATCCACTCGACTATGGCGGGTTCGAGGGCGTCATCCCGCAAGGCGAATACGGCGGCGGTGCGGTCCTGTTGTGGGACCGCGGCACTTGGGAGCCGCTGGAGCCCGATCCCGCGAAATCGCTCGCCGACGGCACGCTCAAATTCGCGCTCCACGGCGCGAAGCTGCACGGGCATTGGATGCTGGTGCGGCTGAAGAAGAAGCCGCGCGACAAGAGTGACAACTGGCTGCTGATCAAGGAGCGCGACGAGGCCGCGATCCCCGGCAGCGGCAGCGCCGTCGTCGACGAGCTGCCGCTGAGCGTCGCCAGCGACCGGTCGATCGACGACATCGCCGCCGAGCGCGACCGGGTGTGGCACTCCAACCGAGATGCAGCCGCGGCCGAGCCGCCGCCGCCGTCCCAAAAGCCGCGTCCGGCGGGCCGGGTCGTGGGCGCGCGCAAGGCGCCGATGCCCGCCAGCCTCAAGCCGCAGCTGGCGACGGCGGCGGCCGCCGCGCCGCAAGGCGACGAGTGGCTGCACGAGATCAAATATGACGGCTATCGCCTCATCGCCCGCATCGAGGACGGCGCGGCCCGGCTCATCACCCGCGGCGGGCTCGATTGGACGGATAAGTTCTCGGCCCTCGCGGGACGGCTTGCCGGTCTGCCGGTCAAGTCGGCGATCATCGACGGCGAGCTGGTGGCGTTGCGCCCGGATGGCACAACGAGCTTCGCCGATTTGCAGGACGCGATCTCCGCCAAGCACACTGAAGGGCTGACCTTCTTCGCCTTCGACCTCATCTATCGCGACGGCTGGGACCTGACCGGCGCCAAGCTCGAAGACCGCAAGGCCGCGCTCGCCGAGCTCATCCCGCCGCACGCCGAGGGCATGCTGCGCTACAGCGACCACCAGGCGGGGCAGGGGCCGGAGTTTCTGCGCCAGGCCGCTGCCCACGGCGTCGAGGGCATCGTCGCCAAACGGCGCGACAAGCCCTACGAGCCGGGGCGCGGCCGCCACTGGCTCAAGATCAAATGCCGCAACCGGGACGAGTTCGTCATCGTCGGCTTTACCGATCCCGAGGGCAGCCGCGAGGGGTTTGGCGCCTTGCTGCTCGGCTATTACGACCCGAGCGGCACGCTGCGCTATGCCGGCCGGGTCGGCAGCGGCTTCAGCGCGGCGCAGCTTGGTAAATTGCGCGCGAGGCTCGGCGAGATCGCCAGCCGCAAGGCGACGGTCGCGTTGCCGGCCGGCGACTCGCGCAAGGGCATCCACTGGGTGCGCCCGGAATTGGTGGCGGAAGTCGAATACGCCGTGTGGACCACCGATAGGCTGATCCGCCAATCGACCTTCCAGGGCTTGCGCGAGGACAAGCCGGCACGGGAAGTCGTCATCGACCCGGCGTCGCAACCGGCGCCGGCGCTGCCCGCGCCGGCGATCGAGCGGCCGGCCGCGAAGCTGCGCGACGGCAGCATCGTCTTCAACGGCGTGCGGCTGTCGCATCCGGACCGGATGCTCTATCCCGAGACCGGCCTCACCAAGCTTGCTATCGCCGAATATTACCTGGCGGTCGCCAAATGGGCCCTGCCGCAGCTCGCCCACCGGCCCTTGACCCTCATCCGCTCGACCGGCGCCAAGGGCCAGCACGCCTTCTATCAAAAGCATGTCGGCCCCGGCACGCCGGACGAGATCAAGTCGTTCATGATCACCGGCTCGGACGGCGCCGAGCCGTTTCCGGTGATCGAGGACGCCACCGGGCTTCTCGCGCTGGTACAGATCGGTACGGTCGAGATCCACCCCTGGGGTTCGACGATCGACCAGGTCGAGCGCCCCGACCGCGTCACCTTCGATCTTGATCCCGATGAGGGGCTCGCCTGGCCGCGGGTGATCGAGGGCGCGATCGACGTTCGTGACGCGTTGGACGCCATCGGTCTGCAAAGCTTCGTCAAGACCACCGGCGGCAAGGGGCTGCATGTCGTCGTGCCGCTGACGCCAAAGCTCGACTGGGACGCGGTCAAGGAGTTCAGCCATTGGGTGGCCGACCGGCTCGCCGAGGAGCGGCCCGACCAGTTCACCGCGAACATGGCGAAGCGCCAGCGCCAGGGTCGGATCTATCTCGACTATCTGCGCAATGGCCGGGGCGCCACCGCGGTCGGCGCCTATTCGCCGCGCCAGCGGCCGGGCACGACCGTCTCGACGCCGCTCTCGTGGGGCGAGGTCGAAGCCGGCGTGCAGCCGGGCGCGTTCACCGTGGCGAGCGTGCCGGCGCGGCTCGCTGCGCTCAAGACCGACCCCTGGGCCGAGATCGGCACGCTGCGCCAGTCGATTTCGCCCAAAGTGCGCCGGCATCTCGGCATCTGAGCGATGGCGATGGCCGAACCCTTCGCGGTGGATGGGGTTCGCGGCTTTCTCCACCGCGCTGACGGAGAGGCCGATCGCGGCATGGTGCTGACCCACGGCGCCGGCGGCAATTGCGCCGGGCCGCTGCTGGTCGCGGCTGCCTCGGCATTTTGCGCGGCGGGCTTCGACGTCCTGCGCTGCGACCTGCCGTTTCGCCAGCGCCGGCCGAGCGGCCCGCCCTCGCCGTCATCCGCCGCCGCGGACCGCGAAGGCTTGCGGCTCGCCGTGTCGAACCTGCGCGGCCTCGGCCCGCGCCGGATCGTCCTCGGCGGGCAATCCTATGGTGGTCGGCAGGCGACGATGCTGGCGGCGGAGCAGCCGGAACTGGTGGATGGATTGCTGCTGTTCTCCTACCCGCTGCACCCGCCCGGCAAGCCGGAGCGCTTGCGTACGGAGCATTTCCCGCACCTGCGCGTCCCTTGCGTCTTTGTCCAGGGCGCGGCCGATCCGTTCGGCACGCCGGCCGAGCTGCGTGACGCCATCGTGTCGATCCCGGTGGCGCCCGAGATGATCGCCGTCGCGGGGGCCGGGCACGATCTGAAGCGCGGCCGCTTTGACCTCGCTCCGGTCATCGCTGCGGTATGTCGTCAAAATGGATCGACAAGCGATTGATACCGTTAGCGATTTATCGCGTGTTATTGCTTCGTTAACCGTCTTCTGGCTTGCTAGCCGGCACATATCCGCCATCAGGAGGCTCCTATGCCCCGCGCGTCCTGGACTGGTTTCCTCCGCCTCTCGCTGGTGAGCTGCCCGGTCTATTTGTCGCCCGCGACGAGCGAGGCGAAGCGCATCCGCCTCAACCAGCTCAACGCCGAGACCGGCAACCGGCTGAAACAGCAATTGGTCGACGCCGAGACCGGCGAAATCGTCGAGCGCGACCAGATCGCCAAGGGCTACGAATACGATCGCGGGCGCTATGTCACGATCAGCGACGACGAATTGAAGGAGCTGCAGATCGAGTCGTCGAAGATCATCGACCTCGACCAGTTCGTCGATCGCGACGCCGTCGACCCGGTCTATCTCGACGCGCCCTATTACGTGCACCCCGACGGCGATCTCGCCGACGAGGCGTTCCGCGTCATCGGCGAGGCGATGGCGAAAAAGGGCAAGGTCGGGGTGGGCCGCGTCGTGCTGTCGAGCCGCGAGCGGCTGGTGCTGGTCGAGCCGCGCGACGGCGGGTTGCTGATGTCGACCCTGCACAGCGCCGACGAGGTGCGGCCGGCGGAATTCGGCGGCAAGCGCAAGGGCGAGATCGATCCCGACATGGTGGCGATCGCCGAGACCATCATCGAGCGCAAATCGGCCGAATTCGACCCAGCGAATTTCCGCGACCGCTACCAGGATGCGCTGCACGCTTTGGTCGAGAGCAAGACGAAGGGGCTGGCCCGGGCGCCGAGCGCGATCGAGGAGCCCGCCAAGGTGGTCAATCTGATGGACGCCCTGAAGAAGAGCCTGGCGCGGGAAGGCTCCGCCGCCGCCGACAAGCCGGCGAAGGCCGAGCCGAAGCGCGGCAAGGCCGCGCCGGCCAAAGGGGTGCCCGACCGCCGCCAGGTGGCGATGCTGCTGCCGGTCGAAGGCGGGCGCAAGAAGAAGGAAGCCACGCCCGCCGTGGCCGTGCCGGCTGCGACCGTTGTCGCCGCTCCTGGGCGCCGCAGCAAGAAGGCTGGCTAGGACATCATCCCGGCGAAGGCCGGGACCCATCTGTCAGCCGCTCGAAAGCGGATGGCTGGGCCCCGGCCTTCGCCGGGATGACGACAGAAAGCGAATTTTTGTGGTGTCTCCCCCTGACGACATCGTGCTGTAGTCCCGAAATCGCGCGCGCAAACAGTGCACGCGCAGCACAGACACGAGGTCGTTTGCATGGCCGAGCCGCACGGGCCGCTTCGCGGGGTCAAGGTCGTTGCCTGTTCCACCGCGCAGGCGGGGACGGTGCCCTATATGCTGATGGCCGATCTAGGCGCCGAGGTCATTAAGATCGAGGTGCCCGGAATCGGCGATAATTCGCGTGGCTCGACGGTCATGCCGGGTTTCCCGAGCACCTATTTCGAGACCAACAATCGCGGCGTGAAGAGTGTCACGCTTAATCTCAAAGCCCCGGAAGGCCGCGAAATCCTGCGCAAGCTGGTCGCGGAGGCGGATATTTTCGGCCAGAACTTCCGCCCCGGCGCGGCGGAGAAGAACGGTTTCGGCTACGAAGAGCTGCGCAAGGTGAACCCGAAGCTCGTCTACATGTCGATCTCGGGATACGGCCCCAAGGGGCCGCATGCCAGCCTGCCGGGCACCGACTCGATGGCCCAGGCGATGGGCGGCATCGCCCAGGCCTATTCGGTGCCGGGCCAACCCTTGCGCACCGGCATCGTCTCGGTCGCCGACGAGACCTGCGCGATCCTCGCCTTTGGCGGCGCGCTCGCGGCGCTGACCCACGCGCGCGCCACGGGCATCGGCCAGAAGGTCGATTGCTCGCTGCTCGGCGGCCAAATCCGGCTGATGGGCTGGACCCTGACGACGGCGATGTGGCGCGACCGCGATCCGGTGACCGGCCAGGCCCGCATCACCGGCACCCCGGAGCGGCCGGGGATCAGCGCCAGCTTCAACGATCGCAACGGCAAGCCCTTCGTCTTCCAGCTCAACGGCGCGCGCCCGTGGCGCGCCGCGATGACCGCGCTGGGCTTTCACGAAGCGCTCGAGACGGCCGGGTTCGGCGATCTCGGCGTGATCATCGCTTCCGACGAGCGGCGCGAAGCTCTGCTGCGTATGCTCGACGAATTGTTCGCGACCGGGTCGCGCGACGACTGGGTCGAAAGATTGCGCGGCGCCGACATCGTTTCGGCGCCGATCAACACGCTGCTGGAAGGGTCGAATGATCCCGATGTGCTGGCCAACGGCTATGTGACGGAGGTCGACTACCCGAAGCATGGCAAGCGGCTCAAGGTGCACGGCTCGCCCTGGCATTTCTCGGAAACGCCGGCGCGGATCGGGACCGCCCCGGAACTCGGCCAGCATAATGACGCGGTGCTGGCGGACCTCGGCTACACCCCGGCGCAGATCGCGGCGTTACAGCAGCGCGAGATCATCTGAGCCGGCGCGGATCGCACCGATGCACGTGCTGATTTGCGGCGGTGGGGTGATCGGCTGCTCGATCGCCTATTTCCTCGGCCGCCGCGGCGTCAAGGCGACGGTGATCGAGGGGACCGGCCTCGCCTGCGCCGCATCGGGAAAATCGGGCGGGTTTCTCGCGCGCGACTGGTGCGACGGGTCGCCGCTTGCGCCGCTCGCCCGGCGCAGCTTCGCGCTGCATGCCGAGCTGGCGGAGGACGTGCCGGGTGACTGGGGCTACCGCCGGCTCGACACCTATGGCGGGTTCGCCAGCCCGGGCCGGCAATTCCGCGGCGCCTATGATCTTCGCTGGTTATCGCGGGACGTGGCGGTGGGCCAGGCCCTGGGCTCGCCGCAGACCACCGCGCAGGTCCATCCGGGTGAGTTCACCGTCGCGATGATGCGCGCCGCCGAAGCCCACGGCGCGGAGCTGCGGTCGGGACGGGTCACCGGCGTGGTGCGGAGCGGCGGCCGAGCGAGCGGGGTCGAGGTCGATGGGGAGATCATCGCCGGCGATGCCGTCGTCATCGCGATGGGGCCGTGGTCGATCCTCGCGGCACGCTGGCTGCCGCTGCCGCCGGTGTTTGGCCTCAAGGGGCACAGCCTCGTGTTTGACACGGGAAGCCAGGTGCCGGCCGAGGCCGTGTTCCTCGAATACCAGGAGCGTGGCGGCGCGGTGCTGACGCCCGAGCTGTTTCCGCGCACCAATGGGACGACTTATGTCTGCGGTATTTCGGGCGAGGAACCCTTGCCGGTCGACCCGGCCGGCGTCGCTCCCGACCCGCGCGCGATCGAGCGGCTCGAGGCGATGTGCGCCGGCCTGTCGCCGGTGCTGGGCGCGGCGAAAATCCTGGCGCAGCAGGCCTGCTACCGCCCGGTGACCCGCGACGGGCTGCCGCTGATCGGGCCGGTGCCGGGGATCGCCGGCGCCTATATCGCCACCGGCCATAGCGTCTGGGGCGTCCTCAACGCCCCGGCGACCGGCGAGGCGATGGCCGAGCTGATCGTCGATGGCGCCGCCCGCACCGTCGATCTCGCGCCATTCGATCCGAGCCGGCTGCCGCCGCTCGATCCGGCGCGGCTGCGGATGCGTTAGCGTGCTTACGCATCAGTCCTGAAACACAACCGGCGCGTTATTGAGGATCGATTAAGGGAAATCGTTTAGATTTGCTGCTTCGCCGTAGGAAGTTCAGATCAAGATCCGCTGCCGATGTCGAGCGAATCAGCAACGCTGAAACCGGACAAGGGAAGGGCGCATCGACCGCGCTCCGCTTGGCATCTCATTTTCATCGGCTCCCTTCTCATCACGGTGACCATCGTCACGGCCGGCCTGGAGGTATGGGAACAGTATCGCGGGCGCATCGACCGCGAGGTGACCGATACGCGGAACCTGGCCATCGTCCTGGCCGAACAGACGGCCCGCGCGTTCCAGGCGGTCGATCTGGTCTTGCAAGAGGCGCAGACCATGGTTCGGGCGGCCGATATCACCGACCCGGAGCAATTCGCGCGGCGGATGGCGACCGAGGACGTTCACCATTTCTTCCTCGACCGATTGCACAGCCTCCCCCAGGCCAATGCCGTCTCCCTGATCGACAGCACCGGCAGGATCGTGGCCTTCTCCCGGTCGTGGCCGACCCCGTACGTCGATACCTCGGATCGCGATTTTTACGCCTACTGGCGCGAGCACACCGATTCCCACCCCTTCATCGGAGAACCCGTCCTCAACAAGGTCACCGGCGCCTGGGTGATCACGATCACCCGCGGGATCAGAGGCCCCAACGGCGAATTCCTCGGCATCGTGCTCGGGGTTGTCGAAGCTCGGTATTTCGAAGACCTGTACCAGGTGATCACGACGAGCGAGGGCATGACAGTAACCCTCTACCGGCAGGACGGCGTGCTGCTTAGCCGCCAGCCGCGCCGGGAAGATGCGATCGGCAAAAAGATCGCGGCCACATCGCCGTGGTACGAGACGGTCGCGAACGGCGGTACCTATCGCACCGACGGCTACATAGAGGCGATTCCGTTGATCGTCTCGGTGCAGCCGGTTCGCGAATATCCGCTCGCCGTCAACGTGGCGATCTCGCAAGAAGCCGCGCTCGCTCCCTGGCGCCGCCAGTCGACCATGATCGCCTTGGGGACCCTCGGCGCGGTCATCGGGTTCGCCGTCCTCTTTCGGGCCCTAGCGCTGCAATTCCGCGGGCTGGAGCAAAAATCGCTGGAGCTGACCGATAAGACCGTCGAATTGGAGGAGTACTCAAAAGAGTTGAAGCGCTCCAATGCGGAACTGGAGCAATTCGCGTATGTCGCCTCGCACGATCTCCAGGCGCCGCTGCGCCTCGTTTCCAGCTATTGCAACCTTCTACAGCGCCGCTACGGCGATAAACTCGACCAGGACGCGAAGGAGTTCATTGGGTTCGCCGTCGACGGCGCCAGCCGGATGCAGCAATTGATCAAGGATCTCCTGGCCTTTTCGCGCGCCGGACGCGGCGGCGTTTCGTTCCAGCCGCTTGACATGAACGATGTCGTCGAGGCGGCGCTGAGCAATCTCGGCGGCGTGATCGCCGATAACGAAGCGAGGATCGAGCGGTCCGCGCTGCCGTGGATCTCCGGCGAGCGTGTCCAACTCGTGCAGGTCTTCCAAAACCTGATCGGCAATGCCCTCAAGTTTCGGCGGGACGAGACGCCGGTCATCCGCGTCACCGCGCACGAGGTCGGCGCGGGTTTTGCGCAATTCACCATCGAAGACAATGGAATCGGCATCAAGGCCGAATATCTCGATCGGGTCTTTGTGATCTTCCAGCGGCTGCATCAGCAGGAAGACTACCCCGGCACCGGCATCGGGCTGGCGATCGTTAAAAAAGTGATCGAATACCATGGCGGCCGCATCTGGATCGAATCGACTCCCGAAGAGGGCAGCCGCTTCCATTTCACGCTGCCGCTCGCCAAGAACGCCGCCGGGGACGCGTCGCCCGAGGCATTGGCCGCCCCGCAACCCGCATACGCCTGACAAGCGCGGGATTGACCGATCGGGCGCTCGCTTCCGGCGGGGCCGGATACCGGATTGCCGACGCCAAAGAACCGAAGAACGCGCAAGCTGAACCAGGCAGTAGCGCGCGGTTGCACACGTGTCGCGGTGTTCGCGCGGAGTTTACAAATAATTAGGCGCATTCTTTTACCGTAATAATCGTCATTGGTGTTTTGGAGCCGAGATGTTCTCGTTCGATATCTATGGCGAGCCCTTGCCAAAGCGGGGAGAGGCTGCCGAGGCCACAGAACCGGATGTTGCGACCTTGCAGGGCCGCGAGCGGCGCGAAGCCGAGCGCGTCATCGCCTATTGGGAGAAGAAGACGACGCAACTCGGCGGCGGCGTGACCCTCGCGGCGCTCGACCTGGCCAAGATGCGCTCGTCGGAGTGGTCGCATCGCTTTGTCATCGCGGTCGATCCGAGGCCGGAAAATTCGGCGCTGTTATATTACGGCGCCGATTTTGCGCGACTTCTCGAATTGCCGGGTGGGCGGACCCCGCACGTACCGATGACCCAGCAATTTCGCTCCCGCCTCTCCGGCATTTTCACGCGCCCCAGCGGCCCGCTACCGCAGTTCGAGTTGCCCGGCAAGCAAGCCGTCGGCGTGCCGATCGTGAAGCAATTGCCCGAGCGCTTCTCCGACGTCTTCGTGCGCGGATGCGGTAACTCGCATCTACACGCGGCGCCGGTGCGGATGGAGGGCGAGGTTGAACGCGACGATGGCCGCCGCGAGCTTTACCGCGCCGCTTTCATCCCGATCGCGAGAAACGAGAACTCGCCGACCCGTTTAGCCTTCGGGGCCTTCAGCAGCCGGATTTTCGCGCCCGCGCTGGCGGCGTGATGTCCTACCCGGCGAGCCACCCGCGTGTTCGTGACACCGCTGGCGGATTAAAGGCGCTAGCGCTGCGCGCCGCCGGCGGGATCGTCGCGTTCCGACTGGTCGGGGATCGCGCGCCGCCGCTGCGTACCGGCCGATCCAGCGGGGCATCCAAGCCGACGAAACTGCCGGAAAAGCCCCGCCGGGTAAGCCTTCGCAACCACCCATGGATCTCGATCGCGGTCGTGACGGGCCTGCTGATCGCGGTGATCGTGCCCAGCCGCTACTTCTTCCTCGCGGAGTTGCGCGATGACATGCTGCGGAGCGCTCAGAACAGTCTCGTCCATCAGAGCACGGCCCTCGCCGAACAGGCGGACGGGTCGTTCAAGGCGCTTGATCTCGTGCTCTCCAGTGTTGGCGACTACATCGCGCGTAAGGGTGTGACCGACGGCGCTTCCTATGACCGGATCATGAGCGAACGCGACGTCCACTCCCTCCTCGCGGAAAAGATTACCGGCCTGCCCTTCGTCGATGCTTTGATTTTGATCGACGCGTCAGGTCGACTGATCAATTTTTCCCGCAGCTGGCCGATCCCTTCGGTGGATGTCTCCGACCGCGATTATTTCCTGGCGCTCAAGGGCGACGCCAACCTGGAGAGCTACATCAGCAAGCCGGTGCGGAACCGGGCCAATGGTGCCTGGGACATCTATCTCGCGCGGCGTCTCAGCGATCCCAACGGGGAATTCATGGGGCTGCTGGTTGGGGCGCTTAGGGTGCAGTCCTTCGAGAATTTCTTTCGCTCAACCTTGCCGGCGGACGGTACCGCGGTATCGCTGTTGCGCGCCGATGGCATGCTGCTCGCCAGCGCGCCCGAGGCGCAGGAGTTGGGTACATTCCCGCTATTTGAACAGTTTGGCAGCGATGAGCAATCGAGCCTGACCGCTGCCCACCTGCTGCCCGCTTACCCGCTGCTGGTCCTCGCGAGCCGGAGCAAGGAAAGCGCGCTGCAGGGCTGGCGTCCCATGGCCGCCCAGATGGGCGCGATGACGGGGGTGACCGTCATCTTCCTGCTGATCGCCGCCATCGTGATCGCGCGCTGGCGAATGCAACAGGCGGCATTCGTCCGTGCCGGCATCGAAAAGGCCGAGATGGAGGCGGAGCGGGCGAAGGCGCTCCGCGAGGTCGAAATGCGGGTCGCGCACGAGGCCAGATTGGCGGCGGAGCGCACCAAGCTGCGCAAGGCGAACGCCGAGCTGAGAGTCAGCAAGGACTGCGCCGAAGCGGCGCTCGCGAAGCTTCAGGAAGCCGAGGAGGAGCTCCAGCGCAAGGCCGGCGCCCTCGAGGAGAACGCGACCGAGTTGAAGCGCTCCAATGCGGAGCTCGAGCAATTCGCCTATGTCGCCTCGCATGATTTGCAGGAACCGCTGCGCACGGTCGCGAGCTACTGTCAGCTCCTGAAGCGCCGCTATGGCGACAAGCTCGATCGCGATGCCACCGAATTCATCGAGTTCGCGGTCGACGGCTCGCTGCGCATGCAGCGGCTGATAAAGGATCTTCTGGCGTTTTCCCGGGTTGGCCGCGTCGGCGGCTCGTTTGAGCCGCTCGATATGAACACCGTCGTCGAGACCGCGCTCACGAACCTCGCTGGCGCCATCGCCGACAGCGCGGCGCGTATCGAGCAAGGCGAACTGCCGTGTATCATGGGCCAGCGCGTCCCGCTGGCGCAGCTCTTTCAGAACCTGATCGGCAACGCGATCAAGTTCCGGCGTGATGACCCGCCGCTGATCCGCGTCACCGCGACCGACGGCGGTGACGGCTTCGCGCGCTTCACCGTCGAGGACAACGGTATCGGGATCCCCGCCGAGCATGTGGAGCGCGCCTTCGTCATCTTTCAGCGCCTGCACGACCGCGAGAAATATGCCGGCACTGGGATCGGGCTCGCCATCGTCAAGAAAGTCGTCGAACACCATGGCGGCCGCGTTTGGATCGAATCAGTGCCGGGCAAAGGCAGCCGCTTCCAATTCACCCTGCCCATCGCCAGGGAGACAGGCAATCCGGCGATCCTGTCCGCCAAATAGCTGAGACCAGCGGCCAATGCGGGGGAGATGTGAGTCATGAGATTGTGGAAGATTGCGGCACTGCTCCTCGCCCTGGGCGTCCATGACGCGGCGGCGCAGACAGATTATCCGGCGCGCGGGGTTACGCTGATCGTGCCGTTTGCCGCGGGCGGACCGACCGACATCGTGGCGCGCATCGTCGCCGACCGCATGTCGGCTTCGCTCGGCCAGCAGATCACCATCGAGAACGTGGTGGGCGCGGGCGGCACGACCGCCGCGACGCGCGCGATGCACGCCACCCCGGATGGCTACACGATCATGATGGGCCACATGGGAACGCATGCCGCCGCGGTCGCGCTGTACCCGGCCCTCGCCTACGACCCGCGCAGGGATTTCGCGCCGATCGGCGTCGTCGCCGGCATGCCGGTCTTGATCCTCGCCAGACAGCATTTCCCGGCCGTCAATTTTCAGGAATTCGCCGCCTACGCCCGCGAGCAGGGCGGCAATTTGCGGATGGCGCATGCCGGTGTTGGCTCGGTGGCCTATACCACCTGCATGCTGCTCAACAAGATCCTCGGCGAGCACCCGACGATGGTCGCTTATCAGGGCACCGGCCCGGCGATGAACGCGTTGGTCGCCGGCGAGGTCGATTACATGTGCGACCAGATCGTCAGCGTCGTGCCCCAAGTGCGTGCTGGTAACATTCTTGCCCTGGCGATCTCGACACCGGGGCGCAGCCCGGCGCTGCCCAAGGTGCCGACCGCCAGCGAAGTCGGTCTGCCCCAGTTCCAGGTATCGGCCTGGAATGCTCTCTTCGCCCCGCGGGATACGCCAAAACCGGTGATCGACAAGCTTAACCAAGCCTTGGTCGAAGCGCTCGACGATCCCGCGACCCACAGGCGGCTCGCCGATCTCGGCAGCGTTCCGCCGGAAGGCGAGGCCCGTGGTCCCAAAGCGCTCGCGGAGCTGGTCAGCAGCGAGATCGTCAAGTGGAGCGCGATCAACAGTCCGGGCGAAGCCGCTAGCCGCTGACGAGCGACAGCGCTCTGCCGACGTCTTCAGGCGGCTCCGTCGACGCTCAGGCGGAGTCGCTCGTCATACCGGCGAAGGCGGGTGAGGCGGCGAACTTCAAAATCGGGACACTAACTACGCCGCCAGCCAGCCGCCATCGACGACAAGCCGCGTCCCGGTGACAAAGGACGCTTCCGGCGATGCCAGATAGAGGATCGCCAGCGCTATTTCACGCGGCGTGGCCAGTCGTTTCATGGCATGGCGCCCGGTCAGGTCCTCGCGGGCTTTTTGAGGCTCGGCGACACGCTCGAAGGCGCTGTCGAGCAGCGGCGTATCGGTGCCGCCGGGGGCAACGCAATTGCACCGCACCCCCAACTCGGCATAGTCGAGCGCGACCGACCGCGTGAGGCTGGCGATGGCGCCCTTGCTGGTGACATAAGCGGCGTTCGATTTGCCGCCGGCCGTGCTCAATTGCGACCCGACCGTGACGATCGATCCCGAGCCCTGCTCGACCATCGCCGGAACGACGGCGCGGATCCATCCGAAGGTGCCGCCGACATTGACGTCAAGCACGCGGCGCAGTTCATCGGCCGTCGTCTCCGCCGCCCGCTTGCCGATCGATATCGCCGCCGAGGTGACGAGAATGTCGATCTTGTTCCAAGCGGCCTGGATCTCGCCGACGATGCGGTCGGTGGCGTCGGCGTCGGTCACGTCAGCCACGTAGGTGCGGAAAAGGTCTCGATCGCCCACGCCTGATTTCGCGGATTCGGCGTCGTGCCAATCGACGATGGCGACCCGCGCTCCCTCGCTGGCGAACAATTCGGCTGTCGCGCGTCCGATCCCGGAAGCCCCCCCGGTGATGATCGCGACTTGATTCTTGAGTCGCATGGATCTTGATTCCCCCATGAGCGAATTTTCTCAGTGCCGGAGCAAGAGCCCGGGGAGGGCGGTCGACAGCGGCGGAAAGGCGATCAACAGCGCCACCACGATAACCAGGACGATAAAGAACGGAATGATCTGCCGGGTCACCGCGAAGATCGATACATCGCCGATCTTGCAGCACACGAAGAGGCACAGCCCGACCGGGGGATGGATCATGCCGAGCGTGATCGTAAGGATGGCGACGATCGAGAATTGAACCGGGTCGACGCCGAGCGCGACCGCCGGCGGAAACAAAAGCGGCATGAACAGGACGATGCAGGCCCCTGGCTCGAGGAACATGCCAACC
>Ga0182024_10014137_pt1 | contig 15467 bp, 12 predicted proteins | sample P32metaG_FD_120480 | JGI IMG/M metagenome (GOLD analysis project Ga0182024, IMG submission 120480) | Permafrost microbial communities from Stordalen Mire, Sweden - P3-2 metaG (Illumina Assembly) | ecosystem: Environmental > Terrestrial > Soil > Wetlands > Permafrost | place: Sweden: Stordalen... | reverse complement strand
TGCCGGTCCAGGGCGGCCCAGACGCGGGACGTGGCCAGGCGGCGATTTTTTGGGCCTGCCCGCCAAGTGCTTCCACCTGTCCATAAGTTCGGCTATATTTAAAGTGTCTCCGCCCGGCCCTGGAAGCGTTCCAGATGGGTCGGGGGCCGTCCCCCGGGCCCATAGTCCCGGGTAGGGTGTTCCGTAGTCCTTGTCCGTGGAAACAATGCCCACCGCACCCGCTGTCGCCGTTAAAAAAGACCTCTTAGGACTGTCCAAGGCCAGCTTGATCGCTGAACTGGACAGCCTGGGCGAAAAGCCGTTCCGTGCCCGGCAGATTTTTGAATGGGTCTACAAGCGCAAGGTCTCGGATTTCGCGGGCATGAACAACCTTGGCAAGGCCCTGCGGGACCGCCTGGATGCCGGATATACCCTGTCGACCCTGGCCGCGTACCGCGTGCAACGCAGCAAACGCGACGGCACGGCCAAATACCTCTTCCAATGCGCGGACGGCCAGCTGGTGGAGTCCGTCTTCCTGCCCCACGAAGGACGCAACACGGCCTGCCTCTCCACCCAGGTGGGCTGCGCCATGGGCTGCACCTTCTGCGCCACCGGGGAAAGCGGTTTCGCCCGGAACCTGAGTCCCGGCGAAATCGTGGCCCAGGTCCAGGGCATGGAGGCCGACCAGGGCGTGGAGATCCACAACCTCGTGCTCATGGGCATGGGCGAGCCCCTGCACAACTGGGAGAACGTGCGCGAGGCCATGAGCGCCCTGCTCGACCCGGCGGGCCGCCAGTGGGGGCCCCGCCACATCACGCTCTCCACCTGCGGCATCGCGTCGGGCATCGACGCGTTGCGCGAGAGCGGGCTCAAGCTGCGCCTCGCCATCAGCCTGCACGCGCCCGAGGACGGCCTGCGCGCCGGCATCATGCCCATCAACCGCCGCTATCCGCTCAAGGAGCTGATGCGTTCCGTGCGCGACTACCAGGCCGCGACCCAACTGCAAGTGACCTTCGAATATACCCTGTTCAAGGGGCTCAACGACTCGCCCGACCAGGCCCACGCGGTCGCCACGCTGCTCAAGGGCGTGGAATCCAAGGTGAACCTCATCCCCTACAATTCCGTGCAGGGCCTGGACTTCGAGGCCCCGGATTTCGAGACCGTGCTGGCCTTCCAGGAGGTCTTGAAGAAGCGCGGCCTCATCGCCATGGTGCGCACCGAAAAGGGCGGCGACATCGACGCCGCCTGCGGCCAGTTGCGGCGGAGGGAGGCTTGAAGGAGCTGCTCTTCTGGTTCAAGGTGGCCGTACTGGGGGCCTTGCTGGGCTCGGCCGTCTTTTTCTGCGTCATGGAGGCCAGCCTGAAGGGCGGCACCGTGACCATGCCCGACCTCACGGGCCTGCCGCGCGGCTCGGCCGAGCTGAAGCTGCGGGCGCTCGGCTTGAACATGAACGTGAGCGAGGAGCGTTACAGCAGCAGTTCCCCCTACGGCGCGGTCCTAGCGCAAAGCCTGGAGCCCGGGGCCGCGCTCAAGCGCGGCCGCAGCATCGACGTGGTGGTGAGCATAGGCGACAAGGTGCTCAGCGTCCCCCAATTGGCCGGCAGCCCGTCCGAACGCCAGGCGGAATTGATTTTGGAGCAGAACGGCCTGGCCGTCGGGCGCACCGCCACGATAGCCAGCGACCAGCCCATGGGGACCGTGCTGGCCCAGAGCCCGGAATCCGGCCAGCAGGTCACGCGCGGGGAGGGCGTCAGTCTGCTGGTGAGCGCCGGGCCGGCCCCGGTGACCCGCCTCATGCCCGAACTGCGCGGGCGCAGCCTGGACGACGCCCGCGCCCTGGTGGGGCGCATGGGCCTGGTCTTGCGGCGGGTCCTGGAGAGCAGCGCCCAAGGGGCCGTCCCGGGAAGCGTCCTGGCCCAGAGCCTGAGCCCATGCACCCGCGTGACGCTGGCCACCGAGCTCACCTTGACCGTGGCCCCCGGCGGCTCGGCCCAGGTGGCCGCCCGCCTCGCCACCATCAGCTACAGCCTTCCCCAGGACGGTTTCCAGGAGCGCCGTCTGCTGATCGTGGTGCAGGACAGCCTGGGCCAGCGGCCGGTGTACAACCGCATGCTGGCGCCCGGCGCCACCGTGACCCGGGACATCCTGGTCCACGGCCCGGCCACGGCCCAGATCAGCGTGGGCGGGGTCCCGGTCCGGACGCTGGACATACCGTGACGCCCCTCATAGCGCCTTCCATCCTGTCCGCGGATTTCGGGGCCCTCGCCCGCGACGTCGCGGCGGTGGACGCCGCGGGCGCGGATTGGATACACCTGGACGTGATGGACGGGCACTTCGTGCCCAACATCACGTTCGGGCCGACCCTGGTCAAGGCCGTGCGCAAGGCCTCGAAGAAGCCCTTCGACGCCCACCTCATGGTCAGCCGGCCCGCGATCTACGCGCCCGGCTTCGCCGAGGCCGGGGCCGACCGCATCACGTTCCACGTTGAGTGCGATGAGGCGCCGGACGACGTGATCCGGCGCATCCGTTCCCTGGGCAAGAAGTGCGGCGTCGCCCTGAAGCCCGCGACCCCGGTCGCGTCGATCAAGGGCCTCCTGAATGACGTCGACACCGTCCTGGTCATGAGCGTCGAGCCGGGCTTCGGCGGCCAGGCCTTCATGGACTCGGCGGCGCCCAAGGCGGCCGAACTCAAGCGCCTGCGCGCCGAGCTGGGCCTCGACTTCCTCATCGAGATCGACGGGGGCATCGATGAACACACGGCCCCCAAGGCCTTAGGCGCGGGGGTGGACGTGCTGGTGGCGGGCACGGCGGTCTTCTCGAAACCGGACTGGAGCGCGGCCATCGCGGCCCTGCGGGGGAAGGCGGCCCATGTTTGAATCCCTGGGTAAACGCCTGCAGGACGCCTTCCGCAAACTCTCCGGCACCGCGCGCATCGACGAAGGCAACGTGGACGGCGCCCTCAAGGAGGTCCGCCTCGCCCTGCTCGAGGCGGATGTCCACTACAAGGTGGTCCAGGACCTGCTGGCGCGGGTGCGGGAGCGGGCCCTGGGTGCGGAGGTGGTCCGGGGCCTGGCGCCGGACCAGGTGCTCGCCAAGCTGGTGCAGGACGAACTCGTGGCCATGATGGGCGGGGCGGGCCCGCGCCATCTGGCCTGGGCCAGCCTGCCGCCCACCGTCATCCTTTTGTGCGGATTGCAGGGCACCGGCAAGACCACCACGGCCGCCAAGCTGGCGAAGCGCCTCATGGCGGACGGGCGCAAGGTGGGCCTGGTGGCGGGGGATCTGCAACGCCCCGCCGCGGTTGAACAATTGAAGGTGCTGGGGAAGTCCGTGGGCGCGCCGGTCTTCACCGCCCTTCCCGGCGAGACGCCGCCCCACTTGGCGGCGCGCGCGCGGCGGGAAGCCCTGCAAGGCGGCTTCGACGCGATCATCGTCGACACGGCCGGGCGCCTGGCCGTGGACGAGGCGTTGATGGCGGAATTGAAGGCCGTCAAGACCGCGGTCCAGCCCCACGAGATCCTGCTGGTGCTGGACGCCATGCAGGGGCAGGACGCCCTGCCCACGGCCACGCGTTTCCACGAAACCGTGGGCGTGGACGGCCTGGTGCTCACCAAGCTCGACGGCGACGCGCGCGGCGGGGCGGCCCTGTCCGCCCTGGCCGTGACCGGCAAGCCGGTGAAATTCCTGGGCACCGGCGAAAAGGCGGACGCCTTGGAGCCCTTCCATCCCGACCGCCTGGCGGGCCGCATCCTCGGCATGGGCGACGTGGTCGGCCTGGTGGAGCGCGTGCAGTCGCAGGTGGACGCCGACCAGGCCGCCCGCCTCGCCAAGAAGGCCGCGAAGCAGGGCCTGGACCTTCAGGACCTGCTGGACCAGTTCCAGCAGTTGAAAAAAATGGGTTCGCTCAAGGACCTGGCCGCCCTGGTGCCCGGCGGCGCGAACCTGGGCGCGGCGAACATGGACGAGGGCCGGCTGAAGCGCAACATAGCCGTGCTGCAAAGCATGACGGCGAGGGAACGGCGCCGGCCCGAGATCGTCCATGGCGAACGGCGCAAACGCATCGCCAAGGGTTCGGGCACGCGTGTGGAGGACGTGAACCAGGTCCTGCGCACGCATGAGCAAATGCGCAAGATGATGAAGAAGATGTCCCAGGGCGGCCGCCGCCGGGCCGGCTTCGGCCAGCCGGGCGCCGGGGGATTTCCGGGGATGCCGGGTTTCTGACCACAAAGGGGGAAGCACATGAAGTCAGCGCTGAAGAACTCCGTGCTCTGGGTCCAGGTCGTCGCGTTTTTGGCGGTCCCGGCCGCGCCGCTCCTCGCGGCCGATTCGGCCACGGCGCCGGCGCCATCCGTCGCGACGGCTTCCACCGATCCGGGCCCGGATTCGCCGGGCGCCTCAGCCGCTGTTTCCAACACCGCCCAGACCGGCGCCGACGAAGCGGTGCCGGGCGCGCCCCTGCCGGATGTCACCGAATCGAACGGTGACGGCGGCCAGGCCGCGGAAAACAAGGACAACGTCGGGCCCCAGGTCAGTTCCAGGCATCTGTTCGCGGATTTTCTGCTCGGGTTTCTGGGCGGCGCCCTGGTGGGCGGGGCTTACGGCTTCCTATTTTACAGTAACCCGAAAAACCCGAATTCCCCGGATATCGCGGCCCGCAACCAGCAGACCGCACTGTATGGCGGCATCGGCGCTTTGGGTTTCGGCACAGTGGCCGTTTTGTTCGGCTTGACCACTCCCCAGCAGGTGGGACCTCCGCAGTCCTCCATGCGCCACGCGGTCCCCGAACTTCAGGTGGCGATGCGGTTTTAGCGGTTTTTTTGTTTCTTGATTTTATTTATTCCAAGGCCTGAATCAAGGGCCCAAACCTGGCATGGTTCTTGCATTACCGTCACCTGATTTCCCTTTCAGGAGCCGGCGTGCCGGAAACCGAATCCAATCCCCATAAGAACTGTCTTTTGGTCGACGATGAGCCGTCCATCTGCCGGACCATAGCCTTCGCCCTGGAAACCGAAGGCTGGTCCGTGCAAGCGTGCCCCGACCTGCCCTCGGGCCGCAAAGCGGCCATGGACAAGCCCTTTGACCTGGCCCTGATCGACCTCCGTTTGGGCCGGCGTTCGGGTCTGGACCTGCTGCCGGTCCTGCGGGCGAGACACCCCGGCATTCCCGTGGTGATCATCACGGCCTACGCTTCCATTCCCAGCGCCGTCGACGCCATGCGGCGCGGGGCCACGGATTACCTGCATAAGCCCTTTGATCCGGACGAATTGCGCAGGGTCGTGGCCCAGGCGGTCGCGGCGCGCGCGCACCTGCGGCGCGAAGGTACCACCGCGGCCAAGCCCGCCCTCGAGAGCCGCGTCCCGGCCATGCAGAGCCTGTTTTGGAAGCTGCGCAAGATGGCCCAAAGCGACGCGAACACCCTGCTCTTCCGCGGGGAGACCGGGACCGGCAAGGGGGTGCTCGCCAGGGCCGTGCACGACCTGGGCGGACTCGGCGCGGCGTCCTTCATGGTCGTGGCCTGCCCGTCCTTGTCCCAGGAAACGCTGGACAGCCGCCTCTTCGGCCGCGAGCGCGGCGTCCTCAGCGGGGTCCACCCCGGCCGCTCGGCGCAGGCCGACGGCGGAACCCTCTTTCTGGACGAAGTGGGCGACCTGCCCCTGGCCCTCCAAGCCAAGCTGCTGCGCGTCCTGCGGGAACGCGACTATGAGCGTTCCGAGGGCGCATCACCCGCGCCCGCCGTGCGCATCATTTCCTCGACCAGCGGCGACCTGCCGGCCGCCGTCAGGGCCGGACGCTTCAGGCAGGACCTGTACTACCGTTTGAGCGGCTTGGAGCTGCGCGTCCCGCCCTTGCGCGAAAGGATCGACGACCTTCCCGACCTCGTCGCGTCCATGCTGGCGGAGCTGCGCAGGGAGATGGGCCGCGGCCCCAAGGGACTCAGCCCCCAGGCCATGGCCCGCTTAAGGACCTACGCCTGGCCGGGCAATCTCAGGGAATTGCGCAACCTCCTGGAGCGGGTCTGCGTCCTGGCCGACCGCGAGGAAGTGCAATTGGAGGACTTGGCCGGCCTCTACGAGGCGCCCGAACCGCCCGGGGACGCCGGGACCGGCGCCTTCGCCGCCACGGATTCCATGGACCAGGTTGAAGCCGCCCACATACGCAAGGTCCTGGCGCAGACGCCGACCCTTGAACAGGCCGCCAAGGTTTTGGGGCTCACCGGAGTCACCCTGTGGCGCAAACGCAAGAAATACGGGCTGTAGCAGTGCGTCTCGCGGGCGGCATCAGGCGGCGTTTGTGGGTGGGCGTCGGCGGCCTCCTGCTGGTGCTGCTCATGACCGCCGGCCTGGCCGTGTGGATCAGCCGGCACGCCGACGCCGCCATTGAGCAGACCTTCAGCGACAACGGCGATTCGCTGGCTTACATGCATGAACTCAGCGGCGCCATGGACGCGGTGGACGCCTGGGTCCGGGTCCAGGTCCAGGCGCGCCATGCGGGGAGCGTCGACGCCATCAGGCCCCTCACGACGCAGGTGGACCGGGACACCTCCAGCGAACTGCACAACGTGACCGAGAAAGGCGAGCTCGAGGCGGCCTACCAGCTCCAGTCCGCCTGGTCGGCCTATAAGACGGCCTTGCCGGGGGCGCTACGGGCGGGTGCGGATCCGGTCCAACGCTTGAGCTGGTACCGTGCGCGCCTCGCCCCGGCCTATGCACAGATGCGCAAGCAGGCATGGCTCATCGCCGACTTGAACCTCAACAACGTCCGCTTCAAGGACCATGGACAGAGCCTGCTGGCGTCGGAGCTGCGGCTCATGACCCTGATGCTGCTGGCCGGGGTCGCCCTGGGCGTGGCCTTTGTCCTGCGCCTGGGGCGCTCGCTGGTCGACCCCCTGCTCGAACTCACGGCCGGGGTGGGGGAGCTCGGTCGAGGACGCCTGGACGGCCAGGTCGTGATCAAGGGGGATGACGAACTGGCCGAGCTGGGCAAGGCGTTCAACTCCATGGCCCGCCGCCTGAAGGCCTATGAGCAGGGTTTCAGGGCCAAGCTCCTGCGGGTCCAGCGCACGACCCAGCTGGCGATCAACAGCTTCAGCGACCCGGTGGCCGTGCTGGGCTTGGACCGCAGGGTGGAGTTGTGCAACCGCGCCGCGGAACAGCTCTTCGGATTGAGGCCCGGCGCGCGCCTTGAGGAGGGGCCCTTGGCCCCCCTGGCGGACGAACTGGGCCCTGTGCTGGAGTCCGGCCTGAGCCACGAACCCGCGGGCTACGCCGGCGCGATCCCCATCCAACGCCAGGGCAAGGAGCGGTATATCTTGCCGCGCCTGTCGCCGGTGATGGACGCGCGCGGCAGCATCGTGGGTGTCACCCTGGTGCTGGCCGACGTGACGGGCCTGCGCCGCCTGGACGAGATGAAGAGCGGCCTCCTGGCGACGGTTTCCCATGAACTGAAGAATCCCCTGACCGGCCTGCGCATGGCAGCCCACCTCCTGGTGGAGGACATCGGCGCAGGCCGCGCGGGGCGCTTGGCCGCCCTGGCCGCCACCTTGAAAGACGACGCGGACCGCATGCATGGGGTCCTGGAGGGCCTGCTGGAGCTGGGGCGGCTGGAATCCGGCGACTTCCTGCGGCTGGAGCTGAAGTCCGCGGACGAAGTGCTCCTGGACATGCTGGCCCCCTTGCGGTCCACGCTGGAGCGCCAGGGCCATCCCATAGATCTGCGCGTGGACAGCCACTTGCCGCCTGTGGCGGTCGACCCCGTCCGCTTGCGGCTGGTCTTCTCCAACCTGCTCGACAACGCCGCGCGGCATTCCCCGCCCCGCGGGACCGTGACGGTCGGGGCCCGGGCCGAGGAGGGGGGCGTTCGTTTCTGGGTCCAAGACCAGGGACCTGGGGTTCCCAAGCGTTATGAGAAGCACATCTTCGAGCGTTTTTTCAGGGTCCCGGGGCAGACCCAGGCGAGCGGCTTGGGTCTGGGCCTGACCATAGCCCGGGAGATCACGGAGCTGCATGGGGGGCACCTGATTTTGGAGCCAAGTTCGCTTGGAGCGCGCTTCAGTTTTCTTTTGCCCAGGGCCGAATCCGCTGTTTTGAGTTCCCCGGCATTGATGCAAGGATGAGGTGTGAAGGGCGCCCGTGATTTTGCGTCGTTTTCCTTAAAATCTTGAAAATGCTTATAAAATATATATTTTTCTGTTTACGAAAATAAAAGACGGCATTTTCGATATTGAACGCGTTTGGGCCTTAAGGAGCCCTAGTGAGCCCTTTCTATGCATAACAAAAATGTAAAAAATGGACGTCTGGTCGTAAAAAAAACACAAAAATGTAACTAAGACCCAAGCTCATATCTGTTAAACTCTTTTGAATCTCCTCTTTTAGCTCTGGCACGATTCATGCATTTTGCAATGGTGGCATTGGCATCGTTAGATGGCCAAGTAAGGTTTCCTGAAACAGGATCCATCATTCTTCCCGGTCATCTGCATCGCCGGGAACTGCATAGGAGAAGCCACAATGGCTGAAACTAAAGAAAACGCGTCGGGCATCGTCCCTACGTTAGGATTATTGGGCTCCTCCATGAACGCGATGGCCCTGATCGCGCCGGGAGCCTTTTTGTGGATCACCTATCAGCTCCAAGCATCGGCCACCACCCCGGCCGGCACTTCAGCCGCCCCGGACATGTGGTTCGGCATCCTGCTGGCCTTGGTCCTGGCCTTTTTGACCGCCTTGTCCTACGCCCAATTGGCCAAGATCTATCCCCAAGCCGGCTTCGCGAGCTGCACCTACTTCGCTGAGCAGGCCTTTTTGGACAGCCGCAAGGAAAAGCGCGCCATGCCCCATTCCCTTGCCCGCTACTCCAAGCTCGCCACCGGCTGGGCCGCCCACCTGTTCTACTGGGTCTACCCGGGCGTCATGGTGGCCATGTTCGCGATCCTCGTGGGCTACGTGTACACAGCCTTCACCAACCAGACCTTTTCCAACGCGACCCTGACCTTCATCGGCATCGTTTTCGCCTGCGTGGTCGGATTCATCGCCTACAAAGGGGTCACGGGGTCGACCAACACCAACATCGCCATCAACATCATCCAATGGGTGTCCCTGACGGTCTTCGGCCTCCTGGCCATCTATTACAGGGTCAGCAACCCGGAGCACGCCACCCAGTGGGCTTTTTCCGGGGCCATGGACATCGTGAAGTTCCACGACCTTCCGAGCGTGCTCGTCCAGTCCACCATCGCCATTCTGATCCTGGTGGGTTTTGAAAGCTCCACCGCCATGGCGCCGGAAACCAAGAACCCGGAAACGACCATCCCCAAAGCCATTGTGATCGCCCTCTTTGTGCAGGGCGTCTGCGCCTATTTGTTCGAATACTTCTGCGCGAACTACATGGTCAGCGAGAAGCTGACGGGCATCGCCAGCGTCGCGGCCCCCGCGGCGGCGACGGTCTCCGGAACGGCTGCGGCGGCTTCCACCGCGGCCCCGGTCATGATCACCCAGACGGTCACCGGCATGGCCCAGATGGCGAACTCATCCGCTCCCATCGGGGACATGTGCGTCGCGCTCGGCAACCACGTGCTTCCGGGCATCGGCTTCGGCTTCATGCTCACCATCGCCGCGACGGTCATCATCGCGGTCCTGGGGACCACGCTCAGTTGCATCAACACCGCGGTGCGCGTGACCAACGGCATGGCCGAAGGCAGGGAGCTGCCCAAGTTCCTGGCGTTCCTGCATCCCCAGAACAAGACCCCCCACACGACCATCGGCGTCCTGGTCGTGATCTCCTGCGTCATCGCCGCCATCGGCGTGCAGTCCGTGGACGGCCTGACCGGCATCACCCTGGCGTCGAACTTCGGCACCTTCGTGCTCTACGGCCTGGTCTGCATCTGGACCTACATCGCGTTCAAGGACCGGCCCGATTTCAGCGTGTTCAAGCATCTGGCCATCCCGCTGGGCGGCCTGATCCTGAACGTGCTGATGTGCGGAGGCATCCTTTACCTCAACATGACCGGCACCCCGGACAACAAGATCGAAGCCGAGATCTGCTTCTACATCGCGGGTGGATGGGCCCTCTTGAGCTTCGTCTACATCATGGTCACCACGGTCCACAAGAGCTACGGCATGAAGATGGTGCAAGCCATCATACGGCCGGACAACCTGGACGAGCTGGTCGACACCCTCACCAGCGAAGGCCTGCTGCAGGGCATGACCGTCACGGAAGTGAAGGGCTTCGGCCGCCAGCGCGGAGCCAAAGTCGAGGGCGTCGCCGCGGACAAGGTCAAGTTCCTGCCCAAAGTGCGGGTGGAGCTGGTGGTCAACGAGTGGGACGTGCCCCACGTGATGGAGGTCATGCAGAAAGTGCTCAACACCGGCAAGTTCGGCGACGGCAAGGTCTTCGTGTTCGAGGCGGAGGAAGTCCTGCGCATACGGACCGGTGAAGTCGGCGTATCCGCGGTATAAAAAAACCGTAAAAATGTAATATGATGTAAAATGGAGGGGCCGATCCGCGAGGATCGGCCCCTTTTTTTCGAGGCATCAGGCTTTGACCGAACCCCATCTGCCCAAAAATATCGATCCCACCCAGCATCCGGACCTTCCGGATGGGTACGACCTCAGCTGGAACATGCGGCTGGTGCAGCGTCTGCGGCATGTCTTCATCGGCGGGGCGAAGGACCTGAACGACCAGGGGCTGTTCCATACGGTGGCGTTGATCCCGGTGCTGGCGTGGGTGGGCATGGGGGCGGACGGGCTGAGCTCTTCTGCTTATGGGCCCGACGAGAGCTTCCGGGTGCTGCAGAACCACCTCTACCTGATACCCCTGGTGGTGCTGGCCTCGATGTTCACGATCTTCATCATTTCGGCGGCGTATAGCCGGGTGATCGAGCACTTCCCCAACGGCGGCGGCGGCTATGTGGTCGCCTCGCACCTGCTGGGCCCGACGGCCGGCCTGGTTTCGGGCTGCGCCCTGACCGTGGATTACGTGCTCACCATCACCGTGAGCGTGGCCGCGGGCGGTGACGCCCTGTTCAGCCTTTTTCCGGTGGATTGGCAGCACTACAAGCTGGGCATGGAACTGGCCTGCCTGCTCTTCCTTATCGTCATGAACCTGCGGGGCATACGGGAAAGCGTGCTGGCCGTGGCCCCGATATTCATGCTTTTCGTGCTCACCCACATACTCCTCATCGGCTGCAGCTTCTTCGTCCACTGGGACCAGCTCTCGACCGTGGCGTCCTCGGTGCCCGCGGGCCTGGGCCAGGGGGTGGCGAGCATGGGCGTCTTCGGCATGCTGTTTTTGTTCATGAAGGCGTACTCCATGGGCGCGGGCACCTACACGGGCATCGAGGCCGTGAGCAACGGGCTGTCCATTCTGCGCGCGCCCCAGGTGCAGACGGGCAAGATCACGATGCGCTACATGGCCGCGTCACTGATCCTGGCGTCGGGAGGCCTCTTTTTGGGCTACCTCATCGCCCACGTCCACGTCACCGGCGACCAGACCATGAACGCGGTGCTGGCCGAGGACGTGTTCGGGGCCAAGGGCGTCTTCGGCGGCTCCGCCTTCTCAAGCATTTTGATCTGGCTCACCCTGGCCTCGGAAGCGGGCCTGCTGGTCATCGCCGCGCAGACCGGCTTCATCGACGGGCCCAGGGTCATGTCCAACATGTCCCTGGACGGCTGGGTGCCCAAGCGCTTCAGCGGCCTGAGCGACCGCCTGACCATGCAAAACGGCGTGCTGGTCTTCGGCCTGGCGTCCACCGCGGCCCTGCTTTTCACGCACGGCAACGTCGAGATCCTGGTGGTGATGTACTCGATCAACGTGTTCGTCACCTTTTCGCTCACCACCCTGTCCATGACCCGCCATTTCTGGCGGGAGCGCCGGGAGAACCCCAAGTGGCTGGGGCAGATCTACATACAAGTCATCGGCCTGGTCCTATGCTTCAGCATTTTGGTGGTGATGCTGGTGCAGAAGTTCGCGGCCGGGGGCTGGATCACGGTGGTGGTCACCACGGCCCTCATCGCCCTGTGCGTCATGGTGCGCCGCTACTACAAGGGGGTGGCCGAGCGCCTGAGCCACCTGGACGGGCAATTGATGCAGTTGCACGTGGACCAGGACCCGACCGAGGCCCCCATGGACCCCACCAAGCCCACCGCCATCATCTTGGTGGACGGCTACAACGGGGTGGGCCTGCACTCCCTCTTCTCCATCTTCCAGATCTTCTTTCCCGGCCACTTCAAGAACGCCGTCTTCGTCAGCGTGGGCGTGGTGGACAGCGGCAATTTCAAGGGATCCGACGCCCTGGAGCACCTCCACACCAAGGTGCGCGAGGACCTCGAACGTTACGTCCAGTTCGCGCGGCGCATGGGCATCCCGGCCAGCTACCAGATGGAGATGGGCATCGAGGTCACGGCCCCGGCGGCCCGCTTATGCAGTCAAATCGTCAAGGAGTTCCCGGTCTCCGTGGTCTTCGGCAGCAAGTTCGTCTTCCAAAAGGAGCGCTGGTACCAGCGCTGGATGCACAACCAGTCGGTCTACAACCTCCAGGGCCGCCTCCAATGGGAGGGCATCCCCATGACCGTACTGCCGGTGCGCGTGTTCGAATAACGGCCCAAAAAATCATTTAAATAAAGCCTATTTCCAGTTGAAAAAACCCCAATGCTACAGTGAACGTCCTTAAGCCAAGCTGTTCACAGGGTCCGGATTCGGAGGATGTTTATGAAAACCACAACGCGATGGGTGGCCTTTCTCGGCGCCCTGGCGATCGTATTCGGTTCCCTTGGGATTTTGGCGGCCGATGATGCGCCGGTCCCCCAAGCTGGGGACGCCCTGACCGCGGATTTGGCCGCGCGTTTTCGAGTCCCCGAACACAGCGTGATCTGGGTGCGGGACCAGGGCATTTCGGACCGGGATTTGCCCGTGGTTTTGGAGGTCGCTTCAGAGGCCCAGGTGCCGCTTCGCGCGGTGGTGGGATTGCGCCTCCAAGGCTGGTCCTGGCGGGACATCCGGGCCCATTTCGGCCTGGTGCCGCCCCCTTCGCCCGTGCACGTGATGGTGGTCGCGCCTCCGGTGCTTCCGCTGGTCGTGCCGCCCCCGCTCTTACTGAGGATTTTGCTCTTCCCCTTCTTTATTTTCCGCCATTGGCGTTGAGGCTTTTGCGCAGGAAGACGTTTATGCTATACTTGCTGCAACTCAAGGGGAATTCCATGTACAGCAAGCGTACCCACAAGCATTCACAGACTGAACTTACGTTGAACGGATAGCCTCAAAAAGGCTTTGCCGCCTTTAAGGCTTAGCGACCCTGGACCTTTTGGTCCGGGGTTTTTTTTGTCCCGGGAGGAGTACACCTCCCTCACGATTGGAGAGCCCCATGCTGAGTTTGACGATTTCCGCCGCCCTGACCGGTGTAGACGCCTGCCTCGTCCAAGTGGAGGTGGACGCCGCCCGCGGTCTGCCCTGCTTCAACATCGTGGGCCTGCCCGACGCGGCGGTGCGCGAGAGCCGCGACCGCGTCAAGACCGCGGTGCTCAATAGCGGCCTGGATTTTCCCGCCAACCGCCGTTTGACCGCCAACCTGGCTCCGGCCCATCTGCGCAAGGAGGGCGCCAGCTTTGATTTGCCGTTGGCCCTGGGGGTCCTGGCCGCCTTGGGGACCGTGGACGTCGCTCGCATGGAAAACAGCCTCTTCATCGGTGAATTGTCCCTGGACGGAAGCCTGCGGCCCGTGCGGGGGGCCCTGAGCGTGGCCTTGGAGGCGCACAGGGCCGGGCTTCGGCGCCTGGCCCTGCCCCGCGCCAACGCGGCCGAAGCGGCCATGGTCGAAGGCCTGGAGGTCCTGCCCCTGGACAACCTGCGCCAGGCCGTGGATTGGCTCGGTGGTGGCTCCCCGCCTGAACCGGAGCGCGCCGATCTCCGGTCCCTGCTCAGGGTCCAGGGCCGCTATGACGTCGACATGAGGGACGTCAAAGGCCAGGCCCACGTCAAACGCGCCCTCGAAGTCGCGGCCGCCGGGGGCCACAACCTCCTGATGATCGGCCCGCCCGGTTCGGGCAAGACCCTGCTGGCCCGGGCGCTGCCAGGCATACTGCCGGACATGCAATGTGGGGAGGCCCTTGAAGTGACCAAGGTCCACTCCTCGACCGGCCTGCTTCCCGCCGGTCGGAGCCTGGTGGCAACACGGCCCTTCCGAGCGCCCCACCACACCGTCAGCGCCGCCGGCCTGGTGGGAGGGGGAGCCGTGCCCCGGCCCGGTGAGGTCTCCCTGGCCCACCTGGGCGTGCTTTTCCTCGACGAACTGCCGGAGTTCGGACGGAACGCCCTGGAGGTCCTGCGCCAGCCGCTCGAGGACGGCAGCGTCACCATCAGCCGGGCCCGGGCTTCGTACAGCTTCCCGGCCAGGGCCATGGTCGCGGCCGCTATGAATCCTTGCGACTGCGGATATTTGGGTGATCCCCGCAAGTCCTGCGTCTGTACACCCCCGCAGGTGCTCAAGTACCTGGCGCGGCTGTCCGGACCCTTGTTGGATCGCTTGGACATCCACGTGAACGTTCCGGCCCTTGATTTCGACCAACTGTCCGCGCCACCCGCGGGCGAGGACTCCGCGAGCGTGCGCGTCCGGGTGAACGCCGCCCGCGCCCGCCAGACCCGCCGCTTGCGCGGTTCCAGCGGCGGCCCGCATTGCAACGCCCAGATGGGCCCCTCCCAGATCAGGGAGCACTGCGCCCTGGACCGCGACGGCTTGGCCTTGCTGAAGGCCGCCGTGGACCGCCTGGGCCTTAGTGCCCGCGGCTTCGACCGCCTCCTGAAGGTGGCCAGGACCGTGGCGGACTTGGACGGGCAGGAGAGCATCCTGGTGCGCCACTTGGCGGAGGCCATCCAATACCGGGGATTGGATAGGGAAGCGCCTAACGGAAGGATGCGGTGAAAGGGAGGCGCCATGATCGAGAAAAGCGTTTGCGCCGCGGCTATTGTAAAGACGATGTAAAGATATTACATGACAGAATGTATTTTTGGGAGGTAGGATGAAACCGGAGAAAGAACCGTCGCAGAATTGGAGTGTGGTTTTTGACGAAGAAGCCAGGGTCCGGGCGAGGACTGCCATTGATCTACTGTATCCGCAGCGCCTCTTGGAACCCCTGAGCCCGGCCCGTAGAGATATATTGGGATGGTACCAGCGATGGATCAAAGATCTTGAAAGGAACCCGTGGAATGTTCTGGGGGCCCCACCGTTAGGGACAGACCACCCGAACATCGCCAGATTTCCGGCAGACGAAAATCTGCCCATAAGCGGCATCGCGGATGTGGATCTGAAAAATAGAATCATTACCGTGATTGACGTGCGGATTCGACCGCCCAGGAGGCAATCATGAAAAGTAGGCTTATTAATTTTCGGGTGGAAGAAGCCGAGTTCAATAGGATAAAGCGCGTGTCGGCGGCCACCAAGACATCGGTTACCGACATGATTCGCGCAGGATTGACCATGTTTATGAAATCCGCGTCGGTGGGAGCTC
>Ga0182024_10014136_pt1 | contig 15467 bp, 10 predicted proteins | sample P32metaG_FD_120480 | JGI IMG/M metagenome (GOLD analysis project Ga0182024, IMG submission 120480) | Permafrost microbial communities from Stordalen Mire, Sweden - P3-2 metaG (Illumina Assembly) | ecosystem: Environmental > Terrestrial > Soil > Wetlands > Permafrost | place: Sweden: Stordalen... | reverse complement strand
CGAGTCGGTGTACTGCATGACCAAGGCAGCGATCGCTCATTTGACCAAATGCTTGGCCGTGGAGTGGGGAGGCTACGGAATTACCGTCAACGGCGTCGCACCCACCTTTATCCATACCCCGGGCACGAGCGCTGCACTGAGCGACCCAGTGTTCGAGAGCGACGTAACCGATCGCATCGCAGCCCTTCATCGAGTCGGCGAGCCGGTAGAGGTGGCAGGAGCAGTGGTGTTCCTCGCCTCTCCAGCAGCATCGCTCATTACCGGCGAGACGATCCTCATAGACGGTGGGTGGACTGCCCGCTGAATTGCGCGGTCCTGAGTTGTTGCTCCAGGCAGCGGTCGATGGGACATCCATCTCAGCGAGAGGGCTCGGGGATGTTGCTGGGCCCCGGCAGAGGTTGGCTACGGCATCGTCGTCATCGGGCGGCTGGATGGGATTGGGGTCGACGAGACACGAAAATTCGAGCGTCGCAGTTTGGGTCGCCTGATCCACGGCATCACACAGCTCCGCAGCATTCACCTCCGGCTCGGGCCCGCCAACGACGGCTTAGACCTGTGAGCCGCAGATGGTCTCGTTCGCCACCAGGAGGTCGACGGCTTTGCGCACCGAGACGGCTTCCCATGCTCCCTTGGCGCCAGCCACTCATGTGGAGCCCACGATGGCCTTGCCCTGACCGTCGACGACCATGCAGAACGTCGGCGCCGAGCACGATACGGCAACGGGGATGTTGGTGCCGTCGCCAAGAGGTACATCGCTGCTCACGGATGCACCGTTGTAGAAAAAGGAGCCCCCGGCCTTGTCCACGACAACACAGAACTTGGCCGATGAGCACGACACGGAGACCACCGCGTTGGTCCCGTCGAAGTCGGTCGGCGCTGACCATCGGCTCCCGTTATAACCTGCCGCGCTCCCGTCGTCGGTAGCCACACAGACCTTGTTGGCGGCGCACGATACGGAATAGAGGAAAGAAGTGCCGATCACGTCCGTCGGAGTAAGGCCCCAGGTGCCGGTGTAGCTAAAAGCGCTCCCGTCGCTGTCCACGGCTATGCAGAACGAGCTCGACGAGCACGACACCGAGGTGAGGTCTCCTGTTGGTGAGTTGAGACCGGTCCGCGAAGACCAGGAGGTGCCGTCCCAGATGAGCGCCCCACCGCGGCCGTCGACGGCGGCGCAGAAGGTCTTGGAGCGGCACGACACCGAGTTGAACGCCTCGCCCGGGTCGACGGCGCTCGGGGTGGACCAGGACGTCCCGTCATAGGTGATGGCGTTGCCGGCCTTGTCCACCGCGACACAGAAGACCCTTGACGGACAAGAGACACCGGTCAGGACCACGCCGGGGTCGATCGGGGCCGGTGCGGCCCAGTGCGCGCCGTCGTAAGTGACTGCGTTGCCGACGTCGTCGACGGCCGCACAGAAGGCCTTGGACGGGCAGGAAACCGACTCGAGCATTTTGCCGGGGTCGACACTGACCGGGACCGACCAGGTGAGAGGGTATGGGACCACCGCATTGCTGGCCGCCGAGGGGGGCCCGGTGCCGGCCGAGTTGGTGGCGGTGACCGTGAAGGTATAGCGGTCCCCATTGGTGAGGCCGGTCACGTGAACGGGGCTCGAGGACCCGGTCACAGTCTGGCCTCCGTTGCCCGCGGCGGTGGTGTCGGTGGCCGCCACCGTGTAGCCGCTGATGGCCGAGACACCGTGAACAGACGGGCGCATGAAGGACACCGTCGCCGAAGCGTCACCGGCTACGGCCTTGACATTGGTGGGCGCTCCGGCCAACAAGGGTGAGCCGGTGAGGACAAGAGTTTGGTTGAGAGTCGGGGTGTCGCCGGCGCCGCCTACCGCGGTGCAGTGCGTGGCATTGGCACAGGAGGCTGCGGTGAGGAAGTTGGAGACGGTCCCAGGGTTGGGGCTGAGGACAGCCGACCACTTATGGCCGTTGGTGTCCTCGGCCAGGGTCTGGGTCACCGAGCCGTTGTATTCGGCGCCCACGGCGACGCAATTTGTCTTGGTGGTACAGGAAACGCCATTTAGAACGCTGCCGCCGGAGCCGGGGTTGGCGCTCGGCGGGATGGTCCAACCCGTTTTGCACTGCGTTTTCTCGGCGACGTCGCCCACACAACCAACCGAGCCTGTAGGGACGGCGACGAGTGTCTGGGGCAAATGCGCCGCGTTGTAGTAGTAGCCCACGGCCACGCAGAACGTCGTAGTGCACGACACGGCGTCGAGGACGTTGTCGCCGATGCCGTCGAACACGTTGTGACCTTGGCCTTTTTCAGGGCCGGCAAAGTCGACCCAGGTTGTCCCGCTCAAGGCCTCGACCAGGGACTGCGTGGCCCCTGGGGCGCCATCCAAGCCGACTGCGACGCACGTGTTGGTGCTCGGGCAGGACACGCCATTGAGCACGTTGTCGGCGTTACCAACATTTGCGCTCGCCCCCAGTGCCCACGGGCCCTCGCCCGTCGAGGTTTCGATGAGCGTCCGGGCCGTCCCGTCAACCAACGTCCAGCCAACGGCGACACAGAAAGGGGCCTGCAGGGCACACGACACTCCGTTGAGAGCGCTGCTGCTACCACCGGGGTTAGACGTGACCGACCAAGTGCCCCCGGTCCCGGTTTCGATCAGCGCTTGGGCGCCTCCCCCGGAGTCTTCCAAGCCGACCGCAACGCAATAGTCCGACGCGGCGCTGGGCGCGGTGATACCCGCTACGAACCCACACGCCACGCTGTTTAGGCGACTGGGGTCGCTCCCCGTGCTGGGGCTTGGGGTGACCGTCCAGGTGGTACCGTCCCAGGTCTCGATCAAGGCTTGGGGCTGCCCGACCCCCACGTCGTCGTAACCCACGCCAATGCACTGCGTCGCGCTCGTGCAAGTAACGCCGTTCAGCACGTTGGCACCCGTCCCGTGGTTGGCGCTGGTGGTCACCGACCAAGCGGGCCTGGCTATCGCCGGTTGCAGGGACCGGTTGGCGCTGGGGGTCACCGACCAAGCGGGCCTGGTTATCTCTGGTTGCAGGACCTGGTTGGTAGCTCCGCCGCCGGCGGTGGTCATGGCCACCAGCGCCGCGCCGCCCACCGTCACCGTGGCCTTCAGTTCTATGGACAGGATGTCCCAGTTGTCGGGGAACACGCCCGTGAAATCAGTGGTCACCTTGACCGAGCTGAGCGCCGACAGCACCTTCGTAGTCGAGCGCAATGGGACCAAGGGGAAATTGGCCACCGAGTAATTGTCCCAGGTGTCCGATTGGTTGACGTCGAGGAACGGGGCCAGGCCGGCCACTGTCACGGTGACGTTGTCACCCTGGAGCCCGCCCCCATTGAGGTTGTCGTGCCCGGTCTCGATCGTCATATTCAGTGAGTCGACGACGTCGGATCCGTCCCCGGCCGGCACAGTGGTCGTAAGAGGGACGCAGGTGTGGACCGACCCGGTCAACCGGCACAGGCCAACGTGGCCGTCAGCCAGCGTGGTGGTGCCAACTTTGTCCAAGAGCGTCACCGTCGTGGTAGTGGGAGAAGTCGTGGCGGCACAACCTAGTGTCCCCGTCAGTTGCATAGAACTCACGTCCCAGTTGTCACCGGACACTCCGCCTGGGAGATCGGTCTGCAGGCCAATCGATTCAAGATCCTCGGCGGGCGTGTCCGGTGGGAGCGAGTTGAGGTCGAGCAGATTGACCCACGGGGCCCAACCCACGCCGCTCGGCCAGTCGTTGTTCATGTTGATGTTCTGGAACTTGACCGAGGACCCCGAGGCGAGGTTGAGTACGGCGTTGGCGTTGTCTTGCGGTTCGTTCCCGCCGCGGAGGTTATCGCCCCCAGTGCCCACCTGCAGCTTGAGCCCAGTCACGACGAGGTCATCATCAGCACTAGGGACAGGCGATAGCGCTTCGGTGAACGTTTGGGGCGACCCACCTTTGAGCCGGACCAGGCCTGTGCTCCCGTCGCTCAGCGTCTGGGTCCCGGCGACGTCCAAGAGGTGTGCCAGCGTTGTAGCGCAGGATCCAGTCGGGGGAGGGTAGACGCCGGCCTGGATCTCCAGGCCGGAGACGTCCCAGTTATCGCCGGACACTCCCCCGGTAAATTGCGTATTGAGAGTGACCTGAGTGATCTGGCTCACCTCGATGCCCTGTGGCACGGAGAGGAACACCGCGTGCAAAGTGTTGTCGTTCCACGAAGTCCCCTCGTTTATGTCCGTGTCCTCGAACTCGAAGGGCGTCGTCCCGGGCTGGTCTACCTGCACGGTCACATTGGCGGCCGAACCCCCGTTTAGGTTGTCACCTCCGGTGACCACGTCTAGCTCCAACGAGTCGAGTACGCCCGCAGGTCCCGAATGGACCGTTACCGGCACCGTGAGGTCGTGGACGCTGCCCGTGAACCTGATCGACGGGCTGCCGGCAAGGGGGATGAGGGTGTCGTTCATGATGGCCTTGGGCTCGCAACTGTCGTCCTGGTCCGACCAATAGGGCGCCACCGTTAGCCCCGTCAGCCCATCGGTGCCGGGGAAGGGGACTGCCGGCGCCGGGTACTGCCCGAGGCTGCTGCAGATGTCGGCCAGCTCGCCCTGGTTCGAGTTCTCGCTCAGCTGGAGAGGGCCGCTGCTGTGGAGCCATCCCAGGTTGCCCGGGTCGGAGATGGCCTCCACCATCTCGTGTGACAGGCTGTGCAGCACGGACGAGGGGTTCGGGTTGCACTTCGGTCCAGTCGGGATCAACACGAAGTTGGGGACACTGAGCCCGAACCCGTGGTACCCGCCCGTCCCGCCGGAGCCGTCGGTACCCGGCGAGCACATGTACGTCCCGTCTTGGCCGTAGTCCGATGCCTTGATATCCGGGCTCACAAAAATGTTGACCTGGGTGGAGGCGTGGCCATCATCTGAGTGCTCGCACCCTGCAAAGGTGCGCATCGTGGCATAGGCGATCACGCCCTTGTCCGAAACCGCATCCTTGAGGGCGGCCTGGACGCAGCTGCTAACAGTGGCTCCTGCGCCCGAGAAGATGGGTGGGTTGAGTGCGTACTGAGTGAGGGCGTCGAAGTACGAACTGCAGACCAGGGCGGCCGTCATGGCATTGATTTGTTCGCTGGTGGGGGCGCCCAGGGACGCCACGTGCTGGTCCCAGGTCTGGCCCGGCGTCGAAGGCACGTACAAGAAGACGTTCGTGAAGTCGGCATTGGGCGAATCGGCCGCGCCGGTGAAGGGCTCGCCCACATAACTGCTCTCAAATTGGTTAGTTGTGAACGGCCCGGTGCCGCCGTTGAAAGGTTGCGGGCCCGGCATCTTGCAACTCGGGTTGGCCGGGTTATCGAGGGGCTTCAAGCCTCGGGTGGCGGTGGTGCTCACATGCCCAGCCGCCGCCGCGGCCGGGCTCGGCGGCAACACCGCGCCTGACGTGGGGACGCTGGTTAGAGCGACGAGCGCGCCGGCCGTCAATGCCGTCGAGGCCAGGACCGCCCGCCACAGCCACGAGCTCTTTGGCCCGGACTGGCCATCACGCCCCGGGGCGCCGGCGGCCACGAGGTGCCGTCGTCCTGCCGAGCGCACGGGGTGGCTTGCCCCCGGACCTGCGGGCTTCCTCATGATGGTCTCCTTGGGTAGGGCGTTCCAGGGAACTGAGACGGCAGGCTCCCGGCTTCGCCCATTGTCGCGGGCGGCGGGCCCGGCGCAAGCCAACCCATCAGAGTCTCCCACCTGCAGTAGGTGCCAGGGGGCTTCAGTGCTGGCGGGGAGCTCTGGTGGTCGTCGGTGCGAACTACTGAGGTCGCACGTCAGGGGCGGGAGACGGGTCCTTTGCGGCGACCCGCCGTTCGACAAGAGCGTCGAGGCTGAAGCGACCGGCGCCGAAGAACGCGATGACGAGCGCAAGGACACCGAGGGCCATGTTCAGCTCGTAGCCGGGAGTCGGCGTCTCGGAGTTGATGCCGTTCGCCCAGCTGACCGTGATCATCGCCATCACCATGTCCCCGAACAGGGCGACCCCAGCAAGGCGTGAGGCGAGCCCGAGAGCGAGAGCGATCCCTCCGCCGAACTCGGTCACACCGCCGAGGACGGCGAAGAACTCGCCCGGGTGCAGGTGTGCCGTGTTCGCGAAGTAGACCGCCGTCCGGTGCAGCCCCGCTCCGTTGAACCAGCCGAAGAGCTTGCCTGAACCGTGGTAGATGAAGATCCAGGCGAGCGCAGTTCGCGCCGCGATAAGGGCCAGGTCGGTCGGGAGACGGCCCGTCCGGGTGCCAACCACCGTGGCCAGCAGTTCACGGCCGTGCCGCCCATAGGTTGCCAGTGACGCCGTCAAACCATCATCCCGGGCCCCTCGGCAGCGTCTGGCTCACGGCGGTCCACTGGCGGCTCCCAGTCCTGCGGCAGTCGGTCCCGTCCGGCCATGGGTCGGAACGGTCCGACGAGTTGAGCGGCAAATACCGACAGATGACGCGGTCGCTCTCCTGATTGCTCGACGATGAGCGGGCGACCGCGCAGCCCGGTATCGGCCCTGATCGTCTCGGGCGTCGGGAACACCGCTCGCTTGAACATCTGGTCCCAGATCGTAAGCGCAAAGCCGAGGTTCACGTCCTGGGGCCCGTCCAATTGGTGGTGGATGCGGTGGTAGTTCGGGCTCACGAAGACCCGTTCGAGCGGCCCGAACCCCAGGTTGGTGTTCGAGTGCGCGAACGCCACGACGCCGCCGTACGCGACGAGAAGAGCCGTCGGCAACGCACCGTTTGCGACGAGCACGACCCCCGGGACCAGTGCGATGAGGTAGGAAACATGAATGAACGGGTGGGTGCGGAACACCGTCAGTACGTTCATGTCCTCTTGTGAATGGTGCACCTCGTGGAAGCGCCAGAGCATCCGGACGCGGTGGTTCGCCAAGTGGGCAAACCAATTGCACCCGTCCATGGCCACGAAGATCACGGCAATTGCGCCCCAGCTCGGTACGGTGCCGATCCTCGCCAGGACGAGCCACGGCAGGGACCTGTCGACCACGTCGGCGAAAGAAAGAGTCAGCGCCGTGACCAGCGGCACCGTCAGCGTGGCGTTCAACAGCGTGTAGAGGAGGTCCTGGCGGTACCCGCGAGCGAAGAGCGGTCGCCGCTGAGCCGGGCGCAACCGCTCCACGATCAGGAAAACGCCGAGGATCACGAGGGTGAGCGGGCCGATGACCACGACACGCAGGCTTGACATGGCGCCGGAGAAGTCTGCGCCACCCCAGTCGTTGGCCCAACCTATCCCGACCAGGGCGGCAGCTACCGCCACTATTGAGCACGCCGGCAGGTAGACGCGTGACGACAACGCCGCCCTGAGCCCGTGCACCTTCGTATTCGCATGCTCCAGCCTTGGAGGGGCAAGAGAACGAACGGGCCTGGTTATGACTGACATAACGACCTCTCAGTCTGCGCCTCGCGAGCTAGAACGAAACTCCGCCTGTGCTTGGGGGGGTCGTCGTCGGCTTGATGGTGGCGACGTCGGACCACTTACCCCACGGGTCTGTCACATTTCCGGTCACCTGTCCGCGCGCTTTGTCCCCGGAAAACCAGTAGAGCGCATTACCGGAGTAGGTCACTTGGAGTGCCCCGCCGGCCACCTTTACGGTACCAAGCTTGCTCGCGCTCACGCCGGCCCCGGCCGTCGCTTTGGTCTGGCCCTTGGGCAGCAGGACCTGGGGCCAGATCTTGTGGCAGGCGGTCCCACAGCCGGTATTTCCCGGTTTCAGGGAGTACAGCGTGTTCCCGTCCACGAGGACCGTGCCGTACTTCTTGGTCTTGAGTGCGGAGATGACGACTTTCTTTGCTGCGCTCGTTGCTGCGTGGTTGGTCGATGCTGCGGCCGTACTAGCGGGCAAAAGGGATGCTGACAGCCCGCCAAGGGCCAAGGCCGCAGCCGCGATCCGTCCAGCTGTCGCTCGGTGGGTCGTCTTGCGGTATTTCTTGGACTGCTCCATGTAATTGGTCTCCTCGTGCTCTAGGTTCTCTGGATCTACGGCGAAGCCAATCCTGAGGATTCATGCCACACGGCTCGTGGTGATCCATTCGCAAGCTTCGCACGTACAAACCCGTACTTGAGCGATTTAGGAGGGTTGATGAAGCAAGCGGGGCCGCTGGGCGATCGTTGGCAGTTCCTGGGGCGGCTCTTCGGGGCGGGGCTCATCGTCGCGACCGGAGCGGTCCACCTCGACCTTTACCTCACGGGCTACCGGACGATCCCGACGATCGGTTGGCTGTTCCTGCTCCAAGTCATTTCCGCCTTTGGGCTTGCCGCGATGCTCGTCGTGACCAGTAGCCGCCTCGTTTCGGCCGCTGGTGCGGGCTTCGCCGTCTCGACCCTCGGAGGCTATGTACTTTCCGTTTGGGTCGGCCTCTTCGGCTTCAGAGAGGTGCGCACGACAGCGGGAGTAGTGGCCGGGTTGATAGAGGTAACCGCGTTTGCCGTCCTGGGTCGCCTCTCCGTCGCCCCCTCTGGGCCGCCCGGAGCCAGGTCCATTTTTCCAGCCCGCCCCCTGACTGCCCGCCAGCGCGCTCGCTCCGGGCGTCTCGAGCTGCTGACGGGAGCGGCGGCGCTTGTTGCCACGGCCCTGTTCGTGGTTGCCGTCACAACTGAAGGCGAGCCTCGCACCCAAGCCACCAGCGGACGGCCCGAGCTGGAGGCGAGGCAAGTAGCCGGCGAGGCCGTGCTCACCAATGCCAGGGGGTTCACGCTCTATTGGTTCGCCCCCGACAGCGTGTCCAAGTCACGCTGTTATGGGACCTGTGCGGTCTACTGGCCCCCAGTGACGGGGGCGCCGACGGCTGGTCCCGGCGTTAGCGGCAGGCTCGGCACGATCAAACGCTCTGACGGCTCTTTACAGGCGACCTACGACGGCCATCCGCTGTACACCTACATTGGCGACTCGGCCCCGGGCCAGGCTTCAGGCAACCGGGTCAACCTGAACGGCGGCCTGTGGTACGACTTGGCCGTCTCTCGCCCCAGTAGTTAGGAGCCACGAAGAGGGCACGTCTGACGCCTGAGGGGCGGTGCCCACAAGCTGGAGCGGCGCGCTGGCATAATGCCATGGGGAGGCACAACGCGAGTGCTTGATACGAGCGTGGGCGTACGGGGCGAGAGAGACGACCAGCGTGTTGGTGCGCTGGCCGAAGCTCCCACCGAGTTAGCTGAGGGGCTTCCTCAGAGACGGGCTGCCATGAACGAGGTGCTCGGCGCCCGCGAGCGCCAGAGGGAGATCTTGGCCCTCGCCCGGGAAAATGGCCGTGTCGACGTAACTTCTGCCGCGGACCGCTTCCGGGTCGCGGCCGAGACGATCCGCAGGGACATGAAGACACTGGAGCGCCATGGCCTTATCCGGCGCAGCTACGGCAGCGCCTACCCGGTCGTGCGATCAGTTTTCGAGACCGACTTGGCAAGCCGGGAGACCAACAACCACGTTGAGAAGCTACGCATCGCGGAGGAAGCGGCACGGCACCTGGACGAGGCGGAAGCTGTGTTCGTGGACGAGGGCTACCTGCCGCAACTATTGGCGCAGTCCTTGCCACATGAGCGGAGCCTTACTGTCGTCACCGCTTCGCTCCCCGTCGCCGCCCATTTGGCGGCACGGCCCAATTACACAGTGCTATTGCTGGGAGGGCTGGTCCGGGGGCGGACGCTGGCAACGGTCGAGCACTGGGTCACGCGGATGCTGGCTGAGTTCGTGATCGACCTGGCATACGTGGGCGCGAACGGGATCTCGTTGGCGGAAGGTTTGACTACGCCCGACCCGCGGGTCGCCGAGGTCAAGGCCGCTGTTGTGCGGTCCGCCCGCCGCAAGATATTCATCGGGACTTGCGACAAGTTCGGGACCTCGAGTTTCTGCCGGTTCGCGCACGTCAGCGACATCGACATGATTATCACCGACACCCGATTTTCAGCTGGGATGGCGCGACAGTATTCGTCCATGGGGCCCGAGGTCGTGCGCTGCTAGCACCACCGGGCCGTCGCGCGGGTGAACTCTCAGCGGCGGACTAAATAGGCCACCTTGCAAGGGGAGAAAAGAGTTAGCGCGCCGGGGCACTGCCCCATCGGCCCTCACCGGGAGAAATAGGCCGGTCTCCGACCGGGCATCCCGCGTACCCTGTTCGGGCAAGCTTGGAAACGAACGCCCTGGTCAGAGCGGCTGTGTTATTGGCCCAATCCCACAAAACCGGGCATAAAGTCAACCGTGTGCCCCGTTGCCAGCGGCCTGATGGCGTACTTAAACTGCCTCCCAGGGAGGACAACGAAAGGAGCTGTATCCCTCAGCACATATCGGTACACAGTTTCTGAGAAATTGTGCCGTGCGACGTGATGATCGCGCGGTAGGGCAAACTCACTTGCTTCGACAACATTCAGGTGTCGCGGGCGGGGTGGCACGTGCGTCTTTTTAACTAACTCGCATAAAAGGAAATGAGGAGGGGAGACACAATAATGACAATGACAGTACCCACAGCACGGCGTCGGAGCCGTTCCACAACCAAACTGGGTGCCGCAGCCACGACACTTGGGATGATCGCGACCATCGGTATCACGGCGAACGCCTCTGCGGCTAACTTGCACTCAGATGGCTCAAGCGTCACCATCAAGGTCGCCGTAGTGTCCAACGGGAACATGGAAGAACTTGAGGCCCTTACACCCATATTCGAAAAGGAAAACCCGGGCATCAACATCGAGTACGATACGCTCCCCGAGAACAGCGAGCGCCAGCTGGTCGAGACAGATGTCACCACCCATGCCAACGAGTTCAACGTTGTGATGATCTCCAACTACGAGACGCCGATCTGGTCAAAGAACGGGTGGCTTGCCAACTTGTCCGCCTATACGGCAACTGACCCGGGCTATGACGTCAACGACCTGCTTCCCCCACTTCGGTCGGCCCTCTCAGTTGGTGGCAAGCTGTACTCGGTACCGTTCTATGCCGAGTCGTCGATGGTGTATTACCGGACCGATTTGTTCAAGGCGGCCGGCCTTACGATGCCCGAGCACCCGACGTGGTCGCAGATAGCCTCGTTCGCTCAGAAGCTGAACAACCCGGCCAAGGGCGTGGCCGGTATATGCCTGAGGGGCGAACCGGGATGGGGCGAGAACCTGGCAGCCCTTGATACCGTGATCAACACCTACGGTGGTTCGTGGTTCAACGAAAAATGGGCACCGCAGCTCACCTCCGCCCCGGACGTGGCAGCCACGAACTTCTACGTCAACCTGGTGCGCAAGTACGGCGAACCTGGGGCGTCCAACGACGGCTTCACGGAATGCCTGAACGACTTCGACGCCGGTAAGGCGTCCATGTGGTATGACGCCACGGTGGCCGCTGGGCTCATTTCCACCAATGCGCCGAAGACGTTCGCGAACACGGGCTACGCCTACGCCCCGACCGGTCCTGCGGGCATCGCCTCGGGCTGGCTCTACACCTGGTCACTTTCCATACCCTCCGGCACGCCTAATGAGTCGGCTGCCTGGAAGTACCTGTCCTGGGCGACCGGTCCCCAGATCATCCCTGAGCAGGCAGCCAAGTACGGCTGGGCCGGAGTCAACCCCGGTACACGCGCGTCGTTGTACAAGAACCCGAATTACCTCAAAGCGGCCGGCGCCTTCTCCGGGATCACGTTGGACTCGATCGATGCAGCCAACCCCGATCACCCAACTAAGAACCCTGTTCCCTATGTGGGAGTCCAGTTCGTCGACGTCCCGTGGTTCATCGACCTCGGCACCATCGTGTCCGACCAAATATCGGCCGCTATTGCCGGTACGGAATCCGTGAAGACAGCCTTGGCCAACAGCCAGCAGGATGCCGAAGACATAGCCTCCGGCAACGGCGAGTAGCTTAGGCAACCGAGGAATATCCGTTGCTGTCCAGGGCCCGATGACATCAGCGCCTCCCTCCCTGCAGCAACTGCCCGTTGACCGCGCTCCCGGCTCGGTCAACGGGCAAGCATTACCCCGCTCAGTGGGCGCTCGGGCTGAAGCGTGGAAGCGGCGCCTGCCTCTGATGCCGGCGCTCATTTACGTCATCATCGTGACGCAGGCCCCGTTCGCGGTCACACTTTGGTACAGCTTCCGCCGGTGGAACCTCCTCATCCCGGGGTCAAACAAGTTCGCCGGGTTACAGGAGTACCGCGCCGCGTTCGACGACCCGGCGTTCCGTCAAGCCGCTGTCCGCACGGTGGAGATGACGGCATCGGCCGTGATCCTCGCCATGCTTATGGGCACTGGGATGGCTTTGCTCGTCAACCGCAAGTTCTTCGGGCGCGGGGTTGTCCGCACCCTTTTGATAACCCCCTTCTTGATCATGCCGGTGGCAACCGACCTGTTGTTCAAGACCACGATTTACGACCCGGTCTTCGGCTTCTTGGACTACGTCTTGAAGCCGTTCGGGGTGGGCCAGGTGAACTGGCTCGGCACGCATGCCATTGGGTCGATCGTCGTCGTCCTGGTCTGGGAGTGGGCCCCTTTCATGATGCTCATCGTCCTTGCCGGCCTCCAAGGCGAGGACCTGGAGGCCCTGGAGGCGGCCCACGTCGACGGGGCCACTACCATCAAGACGTTTGTCTACATAACCCTTCCCAACATCAAGCGCTATATGGAGCTAGGAGTCCTGCTGGGGTCGATATTCATCGTTCAGACTTTCGGTGAGGTCTTTACTATGACGGCGGGTGGACCGGGCACGTCCACGACCAACCTCCCTTATTACCTGTACGAGCAGGTGTTCAACAACTTCACGGTTGGAGTCGGCGCCGCGGCCGGGATCATCGTGCTCATCCTCACCGAGATCGTGGCGTCCTTCGCTTTGCGGTTGCTTTCTGGGCTGCTGGTCGCCTCTGCAGGGGCGGGCTGACATGGCTGCCACAACAGTTGCGCTCACGCCAGCCAGGGCCTCCCGTCGCTGGGGGCATCAGAACGCTTGGGGTTATTTTTGGTCCTTCATAGCCTGGGTACTTGCCATCTTTCTTTTTTTCCCGGTGTTCTGGATGGTCCTCACGTCCTTCAAGACGGAGGGCGCGGCCTACACGTACCCTCCCCGGTTCATCTTCCACCCGACCCTGTCGGAGTACGCCTCGGTCTTCTCTGGCGTTCAGAGCTTCACCAAGCCGTTCGAGCATTCAATTTTTGTGACCTTGTTTTCCACGGCCTTGGTGCTGATCCTTGCTATTCCGGCGGCCTATAGCCTTTCTATCAACCCCGTAAAAAAGTGGCGCAACGTCCTCTTTTTCTTCCTCACGACAAAGATGCTGCCGTACGTTGCCGCCGTCATCCCCATATTCATCGTGGCCAAGGACCTGCACCTACTGAACAACGAATGGTCCCTGGTGATCCTCTACACGTCGATGAACCTGCCGTTGGCGATTTGGATGATCAGGTCGTTCCTGGTCGAGGTGCCTAAGGGGCTCCTCGAAGCGGCCAGGATCGACGGCGCCGGCCTCTGGGTGGAGATCACACGCGTGATCATGCCCATTACTCTCCCGGGCATCGCCGCAACTGCCCTCATCTGCTCGATTTTTGCGTGGAACGAGTTTTTCTTTGCTCAGAGCCTCACGACCACCAATCCCACGATGTCGGTGTTCCTTGTGTCGTCCATCCAGAGCGAGGGCCTCTACTGGGCCCACTTGGCTGCAGCGTCCACGGTGGCGAGCTTGCCGGTAATACTGGCCGGGTGGATCGCGCAGAAGCAATTAGTGCGCGGGTTGTCATTCGGCGCTTTGAAGTGAATTGGAAGGAGAGTAGATGCAGGCAGTGGTGATTGAGAGCCCTGGGGATATCAGCGTTGGCGAGCTACCCGACCCGGCGCCTGGGCCCGGGGAAATAGTGGTCGCGGTACGGGCCTGTGGCATTTGCGGTACCGACATCCATATCGCCGACGGTGACCTGGCCAGCGCTAAGTACCCCCTCGTACCTGGCCACGAGTTCGCCGGCGAGGTCGTTGCCATGGGCGACCCGGCGCCGGACGTGAGAGGCTTGGCGCCTGAACCCGACGGGCAGCGGCTCCGGCTGGGGGACCTCGTGGCCGTCGACCCCACGTTGTTCTGTGGCCGCTGCCGGCCCTGCCGCTTGGGCCACGAAAACCTCTGCGAGCGGTGGGGTGCCATCGGGGTCACGGTCGGAGGTGGGTGCGCCGAGCTGGTAGCGGTGCCAAGTTGGAACGCCCACCGTTTACCGGATGGGTTCGACATGTCGCTCGGCGCGCTCATTGAACCTCTGTCGTGCGCCGTGCACGGCTATGACCTGATAAAGACCAAGTTGGGTGACCGTTTCATCATCTACGGGGCCGGGACGATGGGCCTGATGCTTCTTTTGTTGGCCGAGCGTGCCGGGGCTGTTTCGGTAACTGTGATCGAGCCGAACGAGGCTAGGCGCAAAAAGGCGGCCGAACTCGGGGCGACCGAGGCATTGGAAAGTACTGAGCACCTCGGTGCGGGCCAGCGTTTTGACGTGGTAATGGACGCCACGGGTGTGATCGCTGCGATCGAGGATGGCCTACGGCGGGTCCGGCCAAGCGGTACGTTCCTACAGTTCGGCGTCGCTTCCAACGCTGCGACTGCGAAGGTTTCGCCGTTCAAGATCTATAACGAAGAGATCAATGTGATCGGCTCGATGGCGGTGTTGAAGAGCTACGACAGGGCGTGCGACCTAACGACCGAGGTCGACCTCCGCCTCCACTCGCTCGTGAGCGGTCAGTACCCGCTCAGGGATTACTCAGAGGTGCTCAAGCGCGCACGGCACGGGGATGGCTACAAGCTCCAAGTCGTGCCGTGATAAGTCGTTGCGGGACAAGGGCCCTTAGGGAGAGACCTTCCCGGTCAGCGCCCGGAGGCGCAGCCCGCTGGAGAGCAGTTGCGTAGAAAGCACGGCGCCCACGCCTTCGCCGGCGCGCATCCTTAGGTCCAGGAGCGGTTCGAGGCCGAGCTCTTCGAGCACCGCCGAGTGGGCCCTTTCCCGGCTGCGTTGCCCGGCCACGAGGTGGGCTGCCACGCCGGGTTCGGCCCGCACGGCGCACAGCGCTGCCACCGAGGTTGCGAGCCCGTCGAGCACGACCGCGCCACCGCGCCCGGCCACGCCCAGGACCAGGCCGGCCAGGACGACGAATTCCGGCCCGCCGAGCGCGGCCAGGGTGTCGAAGGGGCCACCGAGGCCGCCGGGACCGGCCGAGGCCCGGGCAAGCGCGGCTTCGACAACCCAATGTTTTTTCTGGAGAGTCTCGCTGTCGCCTCCGGCACCAAGGCCGACCACCTCGGACGCAGCGAGCCCGAGCAACGCGGCGCTGAGGGCGGCAGCCACGGTCGTGTTGCCTACGCCAACCTCCCCAAGGGCAACGAGCTGGTCTTGCATCGTTGCGCCGAGCCGCCGCCCTCCCTCCAGAAGCTGCTCGACGTCGCTCGGCGAGAGAGCGTCGCTTTCTACGAGGTCACCGCGCGGGCCGAGCGCTCTGAGGTCGACGGCGCCTGGCACGGCTCCGCCTTCGGTAGTGGCGTCGGTCCCGGCGTCG
>Ga0182024_10014135_pt1 | contig 15467 bp, 18 predicted proteins | sample P32metaG_FD_120480 | JGI IMG/M metagenome (GOLD analysis project Ga0182024, IMG submission 120480) | Permafrost microbial communities from Stordalen Mire, Sweden - P3-2 metaG (Illumina Assembly) | ecosystem: Environmental > Terrestrial > Soil > Wetlands > Permafrost | place: Sweden: Stordalen... | reverse complement strand
CGCTCAGGACCGCTAGCAACCGCCGGGAATCCGGCCGGCCCTTTGAGACAAATCGCACAAGCGAGGCCTAAGGAAAGGCCGCGTTTGCAGGCACGTCGAAGTACCGCTACCGGGATTCGAACCGCGGACGGGCCCAGGGCAAACAGCCTGCTATCTCGGCCGATTCGCTGATCTTGCAGGGGAAACACCGGATGCGACTCACCGGCTGAATCCGGTGGAATCCGGCCGAATCAGAGGCTGACTGGCGCGCAACTGGCGCGCGGTCACCGCCTAAGATCGGCCGATCACGTCGCGGGCTCTCCCAAGGTGTCCGGAGAACGTCGGGGAGCCTTCGCTCACGCGATCCCAGCTGCGCTCAACGTCGTGAGAATCACGCCGCTGACGAACAGCAAACCGCTCCCGATCTCCCATTTCGCCCAACGGAGAAAGTCGCGAATCGTCCGCTGGCTCTCGTCCGCCGCATGCGCGACGAGTGCGTTGCTGACGGCGGATATCTGGCTGTGCAGGTTCGTCATGTCTTCGCGCACGTCGGTATGGCGACGGTCACAGAGGTCCTCGAGATCCTCCAATCGCTGAACCAGATACGCAAATCGGGACTCGGCGTCCGTCTCCGGGTCCGGCGGGCGGACGACCATGTCGAGGTTCCCCTCGGGTCGCACGCCGGCGCCGAATCCTCTTCCTTGCAGTAGCGGTGGCCGACGACGGAAAGGCCAAGGTAGCCGCCATCCAGCCAGCGTGTAGCCGGTGCGTCCCACGCGCACGATCGCGATGCCGTAGCCGACGACTTGTAGGAGCGCGCCCACGCTCAGGAGGGCAAGCTGAACGGAGTCCATCGACCCTCGCCCCTAGACCACGCGGGCGAGCGTCGGGCGCCCGCTGCCCCTCGCGAGGTAGGCGTTCGCCGCCGCAGCCGCGGCGTCAAGAGAGCCGGGCATCAGGTGGCCGTAGGTGTCGAGCGTCATCGCGATCGCCGCATGCCCCATCATCGACTGGATGCTCTTGATGTTGGCGCCGGCGGCGATCATCAATGAGGCGAAGGTGTGGCGCGCCTCGTGCAGCCCGAGTGGCTCGAGCAGCTCGACGCTCTCCGCGTCGTCCACGTCCTTGAGACGCCGCTCGTTCTCGGCCTTCCACGCCGCCAAGGCACGGAGGCGAATCGTCGAGGGCACGAACGCCGCCGAGGCGGTCCGGCCGAACACGAGGTCATCGCCGGCCCGGCCACCGCTGCGTAGCTTGTGAGCCGCCAGCTCGGGCGCCAAGAGGTCGAGGATCGGCACCTCGCGTCGAGCTGCCCGACTCTTCCCGGCCTGCTCCCCCTCCTTGTCGTCCCAGCCGCGCTGCACACGAATCACCCTGCCCTCGAGGTCGACGTCGCTCCAGCGGAGCCCACGCAGCTCGCCGCGGCGCAGGCCGGCGTAGAGAGCTGTGGCCCACAGGGCGCGGTCCTCGTCGGGGAGCGCTGCGAGCAGCTCGCGCGCCTCGTCGGGGCTGGCGATGCGGTCGCGGCGTCCGTCCGGGCGGCGCAGCTCGAGGCCCTTCGTCGGGTCGGTCGTCACGAGGTCGCGGCGGATCGCGCGCCGGTAGATGACGCGCAACGGGTCGAGCGCATTGCTGACGGTCGAGGCCGTTAGGCCCGCGCCTGTGAGCCTGTCCGCCAGGTCTTGGACGTCGGCGCGGCTGACGTCGGCGAGCCGCCGGTCACCGAGCTCGGGTAGCAGGCGCAGCCGCAGACTGGCTTCGTAGCTGCGGATCACGCTGGGCTTGTAGCGGCCACCGGAGCGCGTCGGGATCGACCCGTCCGCGACGCCCGCCAGCAGCTCGCCGGCGGCTTGGCGGAGCGTGATCGTGGTCGGTGTGCGGAGCTGGCGACGGTTGGCGGCGGAGAGCATGTCGGCACGCCAAGCCTTCGCTGCCGCCTGCGTCTCGAAGCTCTTTCGGAGCTTGCGCTGCTCACGCGCGATGTAGACGAACGCCTCATAGCGCGGAGTGCAGCTGCAGCGCTGACCGTTACTGCCCCGGCATGTGCGCGCGTGCCTGGCGCGGACTCCCTGACTTTGAGCCATCAGTCCTCCTTCTTGGGTTCTTGGATGACGCGAATCCCGAGGCTCTCGAGGTCTGAGAGCGTCGGCGTTCGCGGGAATGTCTGGAAGCGATAGAACGCGCCTGCGTCGTCGAACGTGAGTGGCTGCTCGCCGACCCACGCGGTCACGTCGGTACCCGTGACTGGTTGCTCGTCCACCCGGGCGCTCGCGGTGGCGAGCTTAAGTGGCCGCTCGCCGCGCACCCACGCGTGAGCCGTTGCGACGTCGACTACTGGGCCGGTCGGCGCCAGGCGGACGTCGTCGTCGCTCGAGAGCGGCAGGAACAAGCTTGGCGGCGGGACGTCGAGCACGACCGCAAACCCGATCGCCTCGGCGAGCGATACCGGCCTCGGCGGGCTCTTCCTTGGCTCGTCGTGGAGCTCGCCGCCAACTCCCTGCGCGCCCGCCTCGATCTTCGCGATGGTGACCTGCGTCATAGGGCAGCCGATCGCCCTCATCTCGGCCGCAAGGCGCTGCTGCGACCACTTCTTGGTCAGTCGCGCGTCACGCAGACGGTAGGCGAAGACTTGGGCGATCGAGAGCACCGGCTTCCCTCGGTCTTCGCCGTCGTCCGCTGCCGCTGCTCCGATCTCGTCAGTCATACCGTGAGAGAATAAATATATAGCATGAGAGGATAGTGTGCAAGGCTCTCGCAATGAGTCTCGCGCAGGACGTCACTAACGCTTCGGATCTGATCGAGCTGTTCGAGGCGCGGCGTCTCGCCAGCACCGGCGAGGCGCACAAGATCCGCGCCGCGTGCGGCTTGTCGCTCGCTGACATCGCCGCCGCGATTGGCCGTACGCCCGCCACGGTGTCCCGTTGGGAGCACGCGCAGACTGTCCCGTACGGAGCCGCGGCACGACGGTACGGCCGGCTGCTAGCCGAGCTGCGCGAGCACCTGAACGGGACGCACCAAGCGACAGGCCCCCACACAGACGTCGACCCGGCGGGCAACCGGGTCGAGGTCAAAGCTCCGCCGGTGGTGGCGACGGGCCATGAATCCTAGTCCGGCCGCCGATGGCCTCACCGTTCGGCGTGCCGACCTGTCGCGGTCTGAGCCGCCGCGCTGGGCGTGGGCGCTGCGCCTCTTGCTCGGTTACCTGAACTTGCTGATCGGCGCTGAGGGCGTCGGCAAGGGCACGCTCGTAGCGTGGCTGATCGCGCGACTTACTCGCGGTGACCTGCCGGGCGACCTGCGGGGGACGTCGGTCGGCGTGGCCGTGATCGGCGACGAGGACAGCTTCGACGGCGTGTGGGTGCCGCGGTTGCACGCAGCCGGCGCGGACCTGTCGCGCGTTGTGCAGCTCGAGCGGCCCGACGGCGGATTCGTGAACCTCCGCGAAGATCGCGACAAGCTCACCCGCGTCGCCAAGGCCGAGCAGCTCCGCGTCTTCCTCTTCGACCAGCTGCTCGACAACCTTGGGTTCGGCGTCGACGACTGGCGCCAGAAGCAGGTCCGCGACGCACTTCAACCGCTGCGGGCATTCGCGCGCGAGCTCGACATTGCGGCGATCGGCTCGCTGCATCCCAACAAGCACGGCAGCGACTTCCGACAGCTCGTCGCCGGCGCCGCAGCGTTCAACGCTGTCAGCCGCTCGAGCCTGCTCCTAGCCCTCCATCCTGAGGATCCGAACCGGCGTGTGCTCGTGCGCGGCAAAGGCAACCTGTCGGCAGCACCCACGGCCCTCGAGTTCCAGATCACGGGGCACACGTTCCGTGCCAACGGTCACACCTTCGACGTCCCCGTCGCGCAGGCATTCGAAGACGGCGATCTCACCGTCGACGACCTCGTCGGCGAGGCCGGGACGACGCGCGAGCACTCCAAGGTGGCGGACGCCGGCGAGATCATCGAGGCGCTACTGCCGCGGGACGACGCGTGGCACCCGGCGAAGAGCATCTATGCGGCGTGCGCGGCCGAGGACATCGACGAGCGCACCGTGAAGCGCGCGAAGCAACGACTCGGCATCGAGCACCGGCGCGCCAAGACGTTCCAGGCAGCGGCCGAATGGCGGTGGCCGCCCACACAGGCTCCACTCGGGCCCATCGGTATGAGTGTCCCCACTGTCCCCAGTGTCCCGAGTAATACACAGGACACACAGGACACACAGGACGGCAAGAACGAGCGTCCCGAGTACGACCCGAGTGGCAGCGACGACGAGCAAGTCGTCATCACCCTGAGCGGCGACAACGACGAGGCCCTCGTCGCCGACATCCTCGCCGAGTTCCCCGGGTCATCGGTGATGGCATGAGCGGCCACGCGCCTGCGCCGTCAGTCCGCCCCGTTGCACAAAAAGCACCGGTCCCTCGCCTGGCGCTCAGCGTGCAGGAGGCGTGCGCGTCGATCGGCGTCTCTTGGGACTATTGGCGCGAGCACGTCGAGCACGAGTTGCGGGTCGTGCGTAGGGGCAGGCGCAAGCTGATCGCCGTGACGGAGCTCGAGCGGTGGCTCGCCGAGAACGGGGAGCGTGCGTCAGCGTGAGCCCTCGCCCGCCTGCAACCGACGACGCAACGAAGCGCAACGCGATGCAGCTAGCGGAGCAGCACGGCGCTGCCGCAGCGGCTCGTCAGACGGGCATCAGCCCGAGCACCATCCGCAGCTGGATGAGGCGTGCGGGCACGACCGGACCGCCGGCCGGCGATGACCCGGCGGACTGGACGGCGCGAAAGGCGGCTGGCGCAGCGTCGGCTTGGACGGTCGCGCAAGTCGCGCTCGAGAAGCTCCGCGCGCTGCTCGACGAGGGGAAGACCAGCGACCTGCAGCGAGTGGCGATCGCCTGGGCGGTCGCTCTGGACAAGAGCGCCATGTTGGAGGCTGCCGCCGCCGCGGCCGAGGAGCGCCAGCTGCGCCTCGCTCGCGCCGACGCCGAGCTGATCGTCGCGGCTCTCAGGACCGTCTTTGACGGTGCTGGACTGCCGTGGACGCAGTGCAAGCCGCTCATCGCCGCGGTTCTCAAGCAGGCGGAAGCCGGCGAACCTCTGTCGGCGCCGGAGCCCGCTGCATCCCACGCACGAGCGGCGATTCGCCAGGCCATCGAGCCAGAGCTGGCCGCAGCCGCCCAAGCAGACGCTCGCGCACTCCCGCCAGCGGTCGAGGTGCCGCCCGAGCCCGAGTTCGAGCTGGCCGAGGTGCTCACGGGCGAGGTCGTGCCGGACGAGCCAGCCAGTCCGCCCCCGTTCAACGGTCCGCCGCCCGTCATTCGGCGCAGCCGGGCGGACTTCTCGGCGAGGGCCTACTGATGGTTGTCAACTGGCGCGCAACTGGCGCGCACCCCCATTTAGGCCCGTGTTTACTGGGGTTTTCAGACCGTGCGGGGTATGTATCCCTGTGTTCGCCCCGTCGGCCGCTTTCCACATTCGCCAGAAACGATCCCGCCCGGCACCAGGGGGGCCTCGAAATTTCCGGATCCATCCCAAACCAAAAACGGAGGCGAAGCCATGGCAGCGGTAGCCGAACAAAATGTCGACCTTGATGCGATTGAGGCTGAGGCGCGGGAGCAGGTAGACGCGCTGCGCGAGGATCGAGCGCGCCTGGCGCTGGATGGCCTGAGCGACCCGGATGCTGCCGGGGAACTGCTCGTCGTTGAGGCTCGCCTAGCGGAGGCCGAGGACGCGCTGGAGCGTGTTGGGCTGGCGCGCCGTGAGAGCGATCGCCGTGGCGTCGAGGCCCGTTCGCAGGCGGAGCGGGATCTTCAGGCGGCGGCGCTGGCTGAGGGTCAGCGTTTGCAGGGTGAGCGTGTGAAGGCTGCCCAGGCAGTCGACCAGGCGGCCGAGCAGTGGGTCGCCGCGGTTGGCGAATACCAGCGCGTCTCGCACGAGCAGGCTGCCCAGTTCCGGGCGGCTGGCCGGCGCGTTAGTGCTCCGAACGGCTGGCCGGTCGAGGCGAGCCTCGCGTACTTCATGGCGCGCGGGCGGGTCCGGGACGTGTTGGAGCGGTTGCCGGTGATCCAGCCCCGGAACAGGCGGCCGCTCGTCGCGACGATCTCGCCCGGCAAGCCAGCGAAGCAGTGAACACACAATCCCACCACGAAAAGGAGTGACCGAAATGGCCACAGACACCACAGATATCAGTGCGGCGGCGCAGCGCGCTATCAGGTCGGCAGCGGCCGAACTGGCGCCCTATGCCGGGGAGGCGAGGGTCGCGGCATTGATTTCGAAACTCGGCCAGATCGCCTCGCCGGTCGGCGGCGACCAGGACGCGATTAACAAGCTCGCGAAGGCGATGAGCGCGACCGCCGAGCTCGCAAAGTCCGACAACGGCCTCTCGGTCAGCGTGCGTGAGCGGGCCACGGCGACGCGGAGCGAACTCGAGGCCGCCTACTTGAGCTTGGTCAGCCCGTCGTCGTCGGCGATCCGCAAGAGGGACCGTGAAGCCCTCGGAGTCACCGCTTAAGCACAAGCGTCGCGCGGCTCCTCCTTCTGTCGCGCGGCGGTGCTCCGTCGGCTGGGCACGCGTGCGCCCGGCGCCGGTCCGGTCTCAGCCCCGGTGCCGGCGCCGGGTCACGCCCCTCTGAGAGCCTCGCTGGGCCTGGACGGGCTCAAGCCCTCCGGGGGAAGGGAAGGCGCGCTAGAAGCCAGCAGAAAGCGCGAGGCGGCTGCTACCGGGGGTTCGGCAAGACGAAACGCCTGTGCCGGTCGACGGCCGCCAGGCCCAGTTGCATAACGCGTCCGTGGTCGCGTCATGCTTGAATACGCAGGCGTGTTGCGGCTCTTGGGGTGCACCCGGCTGATTTGGGCCCTAGATCATGCGCGTACGCGGTCGAAACAGGCGTGTCTGGCCTAGACGTGGCGGGGACCGCGATCATGTCTGTGCCGCCGCCGTTTCAGGCTCCGCTCCGCGTTATCGCCGAGCTCTCCGACGAGGCAGCCGCCCAGCTCGTAACCGGCCTCAACGAGGCCCCGCCGTTCCAGCAGGCATCTGGTCTGACGCGGATCGTCGCGTCCGCTCTCCCCGGAGCCGACGTCGACTCGGCCAGCCGGCTTGTGCAGACATTGATCTCGCTGACGACCCAGCTAAGGGAAGCGCCTCGAGAGCGCGTCGTAGGTGCGATCAGCGCTTCCTTGGATTTTGATCTCACGCCCGAGCAGCGGGAGCAGTTCCGCACGCGGCTACAAGCCTTGCTCAGCAGTCCAGCAGTTGTGACGACGGCCAACGCCCTCGATCTCCTGACGCAGCATCCGCGGAATTATCAAACCGCGCGAGTGTTCTCCGACATCCGGCCAGTGTTCGGGTCCGAAGTCACGTCTCCGCCAATCGGAGTCGTCATCAATGAGACTCTCCAGTTACACACCTGGACACCTGACGGCGACACCGAGATTATCCACGTCGCGTTGGATGAGGCTGATCTCGAGGAGCTTCGGACTGTGATCGAGCGGGCGCTGCAGAAGACCAGCACCTTGAAGAAGATGTTGAGCGACGCCAATACGCCGTACTTCGAACTTGACAAGCGTGACGAATGACGCGCCTGTACCCCGAGATTCTCGGCGACGTCCGTCCACTCAAGGCTCACTCTCCTGCTGTTGGGATGGGTGGTCCAGCACCTATGAGGCTCGGGCAGTTCGTAGCGACGTTATCTGCCGAGATGTACCAGCAGACCTTCGTGATTGGAGGTCAGCAGCCTGATCAGTTCTTCGGGCCGGTCACCTTGTTTCCCACTTTTCCGGCTCGCGGGCCCATCTACCTGCAGGTCCTCGATAGCGCCGACCTCCAGTGGACCGGACTGAACGCTTGGGGGTACGGCAAGGACTTGGAGTGGGACTGGTTGTCTGGGAGCGGCGAGCCGACGGTCGACGCACCTTCCATGCACATTCACCAGTATGTAGCCCCGGCTTCGCAACACGCCGCAGTGAGGCAACGCACGCTCTCGGCGGACGCGCTCGACAACGTATGCAGACTTTTGGCCGAGCTCTGGATAAGTCAGACCAACACGGAATCGTCACTAGAACGCATCTTCGGTCATCCGGCATTCCAACAGATTGTTGACTTCGGTACTGCGTGTGTGCCATTCATGCTCAGCAACATCGATGCAGAGCCAGAAAGGTGGAGTGTCGGACTGGCTCTCGTTACGGGCGAGCGACCGGTTCCGGACGACGCGAGTGCTGTGGACGCCGCACGCATCTGGAAACAGTGGGAGCTTCAAAACGGATAGTGAGTGTCCTTGTACGACTGGATGCGCCCGAAGTTCCCGGCACTGATGGAGTTCCGGCACACGAGCTCTGACACGTGGGCTTATAACTGTCACGCGTGGGGCGTCGATGATCCTGGCCACTGGTGGCAGCCGCCGCCTGTTTCAGGGGTTCTCCTGCTCCCTCCTGGAGTCCGCAGATATTGGCCCGCGGGAGTCGATCCGTCCGGCACCGTCGCGAGCTTCGAGGTAGCTTTTGCGACTCGTGGGTTTGCGCCGTGCCCGGACGACAGTCTCGAGCCGTTGTCCGAGAAGATCGCGATCTATGCCGTCGGCGATCGTGCGACCCACACAGCGCGCCAGGTTCCGTCGGGCGCATGGACGAGCAAGCTCGGACCGAACATCGATATCGAGCATCGGTCGCCGGGCTTGCTAGAAGGGCCTGAATACGGGCAAGTTCGGTGTTTCATGGCGAGATCACGCCAGGCGACGTCAGTCCCGCAGAATGGGGTGTTGATGCGGTGGGACGCAGCGACAGGGCAGTTTACGGTTCCGCCCTAGCCCAAGCGCATTCGTCGTCGGCGGGCGTACGTGCCGGCGCTGACCTCCGCGGCGGCCGCGTCCCAAGCACCGGCGGAGCTTGGGACGCGGGGGCAGGTTGAGCCTCCCACCTTCGGCTCCGTTGTGGCAGCCCTGCCGTTATCGCCGCAAATCGCCGGAAATCCGCGCACAACCTGGTGCTGCTCGAGGATGGCCGAGACACGCGAAACGCCCGTAAAGACTAGGGTTTCGTGTCTCTCCGGCCGGCACGCGCGGGGCGCTTCACACGCGAGAGGCCGCTGGTTCGGAGCCAGCGGCGCCCCTGCGAAATGGCCCGCAAATGAGGGCTTTCAGGCCCTAGTCGTGCGACTTCTTCGACTGTTTGAAAGCGACGGTCTGGCTGGAGAGCACGGAAGTACCGCTGCTCGCGATGAGCTTTGCATGCAGCGTATGCCTGGTCTTGAGCAAGCTTTGCCCGGTGCCATTGAGTTCTACGGTGACGGCCTCGCTCTGGCCGGCGTCGAGTGTGATGCTTGTCGTGCCGACGCTAACGGTGCGCTCGCTGGTCTTCTGCTTGGCAGTGACGGCGATCAATTTGCCGCTCTTGAACGTCTCGGTGACGTGGAGCGCGAGGGTGAACTGGCATGAGCCCGAACCGGCACAGTGCATGACCGCACTCACGAAAGTCTTGCCTACCTGTAGATCGCCGATGCTCGGCGTGGGCAAGGATGGGGCAGGCGACGTTGGCGCAGGCTGCGAGGTCGTGACCGGCGTCGTCGGAGTTGGAGACGAGTTGCTCTCGACCGTGTAGGTCACGGTCTGATCAGAAGTCAAGCCGTCGCTACTCGTCGCGGTGACCGTAAAGGTATGCGGCCCGGTGCTACTGGTATCGAGCTGGGCGCCGGCGGACTGTCCATCCTGGTCCAGGCACGACGCGAGCCCTGGGCCACCGCTGCCTTCCGAGCAGGTGAAACCCGACGGCACGTCCTCGCCCTGGGTGTAGATCGCGTTCGGGCTCGGCTGGACGATCGAAACGTCGGGCGGCGAGAACGTCCAACTAATCGCGACGCGCGCAACACCAGTCGTGTCCTGGGCGAACAGCGTGCCTGGTGGACCGTAGCTTGATCCTGCGCCGCCACCACCACCGCCTGCTCCGTCGCACCCCCCGTTAGCGGCTCCGCCGCCGCCACCACCGTAGTAGCCGCCGCCACCGCCCCCACCATCGGAGTCTTCCCCCACACCGCCAGTGCTGAACTCACCGGCGGTCGCCAGCCCATCGTTGGACGTCCCACCTGGCGCAAATCCGCAGCCGGTTGCCGCCGCGCCGCCACTTGTGTCCGTCCCGCCGCCGCCGCCAGCGTCTGGAAATTCTGGAAGTCCTGTCGGAGAACCTCCCGCACCCCCGTTATCGCCGCCGGCGCCGCCAGCACCACCCTGTTGGTTGTCCGTACTGGCGCCGGCTCCGGCGCCACCCCCGCCGCCAGCGATGACTAGCCGAGACGCCAGCGAAGCTGCGTCACCGGGACACCCGGTGCCGCACGAGATGGTCTGAACGTCCGACGCTCCACCCCCACCACCGCCAGACGCACCACCCCCTGCCGCTGTGTTGAAGCCGCTGGCGCCGCCTCCGTTCCAGCCGCCAGAACCATCTCCACCGCCGCGAGACGGGCCGTTGCCGCCGCTTCCGCCGACCTCCACGTAAAGGCCCTCGGTGGGCGTCACTCCGAGAGTGCTACTGACGAAGGCGCCAGCCCCACCGACACCACCGCGGCCCGCATCGGGGTTCCCAGGTCCTGGGTTGTTCGGCCCCTCTATCCCGCCAGCGCCACCGGGCGCACCAACCGCAACAACACTCACGCTATCGATGCCGGCCGGCACAGTGAAACTGTCCTCGCCAGTCGTCTGGTACGTGCAGGTGTACGTGTCGCCCGTCGTGGCGCGCGTCAAAACACCGGACGCGCCGCACTGCGTGCCTGCAGCGGGCGAGCTACTCGTCGCGAGAAGAACTGAAACACCCACGACGCCGACCAAGACACTTGCTCGAGGAAGCCACCTTGACCTTGACGGTTTCACGTGCCCGTGCCGCTACTTGTGCGCTTTGAACGTGACGGTCTGGCTCGAGAGCAGGGACGTGCCACTAATCGCGGTGAGCTTCACGGGGAGCCTATGACGACTCTTGAGCAACCTTTGGCCGGTGCCGTTGAGATCTACGGTCGCCGCCTCGCTTTGGCCGGGATCGAGCGTGATGGTCGTCCTGCCGACGCTGATCGTGCGCTTGGTGATCTTCGGCTTCGCCTTCGCGCTGACGGCGAACAGCTTGCCGCCCTTGAACGCCTCGGTGACATGGAGTGCCAAGACAAACTGGCATGAGCCCGAACCCGGGCACTGCATGGTCGCACTCACGAAAGTCTTGCCGACGTGTAGATCGCCGATGCTCGGCGTAGGCGAGGACGTCGATGTCGTGATAGGAGTGACCGGCTGAGGACTGCCGCCACTGCCTTCCCCTCCAACCGACCCCACCGGTGGGGACACGCTTGTCCCCACGAACGCATTTCCCGAGTCATCAACCGCGACGCATTCTGTTGTCGACGGACAGGCTACGCTGTGAAGCGCGCCCGCCCCGGCGATTGGCTCGACCGTCGAACCGCTCACGTTCGGGTCAAACTCAATCGCGCGACCGCTGGCGTCTACCGCGACGCACGAGTCTGTCGCGGGGCAGGCCACAGCGTCAGCGCGGTTGCCGGCGTCGACCGCAGTTGGCTCCCCTGTTGCGCCGAGTTCGGCTGGGTCGAATGTCACCGCGCTTCCATCGTTGTCGACAGCCGTGCACTGACTCACCGACGGACAGGCGACGGAGTTAAAGCCGTTCACTGCATCGAGCGTATGCGCGGTGGGCTCGGCCGTAGCCGTGGGCTCGAACGTAGCCTCCACGCCGGTTTCAAGCGCACTGGGCCCACCTTCACCGACAATGGTGCATTGGCTCGTCGACGGACACGCCACCGCGTAGGGGTATCGCTCATCCCCACCACCGTCCGTCTGCATAGTCGGCGACTGCGGGTTGAATGTGACGGCTATGTCATCCGTGCTCACCGTACACTGAGTTACGACTGGACACGCGATGCTTTCTGGCGTGTCGGCACCGCCGGGAATCATGACCGGGGTCTGCGAGCCGGGCGAGAGCGGGTCGAAGGTGACCTCCTCCAACCCCTCCTGTCCGACGGCCGTGCACTGCGTTACCGACGGACATGCGACGGCGTAATCATCGGAGCCGATCGGGAAGGTAGCCAGCGTAGCCGACGAGCTGGGATCAAACGTTACCTCCTGCCCGTCGCCCACAGCCGTACACTGGCTTACGGACGGACACGCCACGCCGTTTAGCGCACCACCGGACGCGAGGACAACCGGGGACGACCACGAAAGACTCGCCAGCGCGGTACCCGGCAACCCGAGGAGTAGGACTGCTAACAGCAGGGCACCAGCCACCCTTGCGAGCCTCATAGGAGTGCGCCTGCGGCTACTCATGCGCTTTGAATGTGACGGTCTGGCTCGAAAGCACTGACGTGCCACTACTCGCGGTGAGCTTCACGTGCAGCGTATGGCGAGTCTTCAGCAGCCTCTGACCGGTGCTATTCAGCTCGACAGTTGCCGTTTCGCTCTGGCCCGCATCGAGCATGATCGCGGTCTTTCCGACGGCAACCGTGCGCTTCGTGATCTTCGGCCTGGCCGCGACCGCGACCAGCTTCCCGCCCTTGAACGTCTCGGTCACGTCCAACGCGAGGGTGATCTGACACGACCCCGCGCCGGCACAGTTGACGATTACACTTGCGAACCGTCCGCCCAGACTCACCTTGCCGATGCTCGGCGCGGGTAACGACGCCGCGGGCGATGGAGTGGACGTAGACGCCGGTACGACCGTGTAGGTGATGCTCGCCGTCACGGTCTGCCCATCCGCGCTGACCGCCGTGACCGTATAGCTGTGCGAGCCAGTGGTTGCGGTGTCCAGCTCGCCGATGGTGCCCGAATCGCCGGTCGAGTCAGTGCACGATGTAATTCCGGGGCCGTTTGTCCCATCAGCGCACGCAAAGGTCGTCTGCACTGCCTGACCGGCCGTATACAGCCCGCCCGACGCGGGCGATCCAATCGAGGCGATCGGCGGAAACAGCGGTGTGATGCTGACTGATGGCGCTCCGGTCGCGTCCTGTGCAAAAGTCGCGCTCGGTGGACCGTAGCTGGAACCGCCACCGCCGCCCGCGCCTGCCCCGAACGGCTCAGCCGACTTGCAGCCTGTGCCGCCGCCACCACCGCCGTAGTAGCCTCCACCGCCGCCGCCGCCCGTGCCACCACTCGTGGACGGCATCCCGCCGCCAGAACCCCCACCACCAAGGGTGCCGGCGGTCGAAGTTTCTTCAGGCGCGCAGCCCGTTCCCGAGTTGCCCGCGCTTCCGCCGCCGATCATGGTGCCACCACCGCCGCCGAAGCCGTTGTCCACCGGATCGCCCGGCGGCGGCCCCCCATCGAACGAGTTCGTCCCTGCAACACCAAAGGAGGAGCCGCTGATGCCGCCGCCGTCACCGCCGCCAGTCCCAACCGCCGTGTCGCCAGCGCCGCCCCCACCGCCGCCACCAGCGACGAGAAGCCGAGATGTCAGCGAAGCCGGCGTGACAACGCAGTAGTCGGCAACTACCTGGCACGTGGAGACGGCGCGGACATCCGAGGCTCCTCCCCCACCGCCTCCTGTGAGCGCGTACACCGTGCCGCCGCCGTCGCCGCCGTCGCCACCGCCATTGAAGCCGCCAGCGCCACCACCACCCGCGACCGTACCGTTGCCGCCGACGCCGCCTACCTCCACGTACAGCGCCTGGCCTGGTGTGACTTCGATATCGGCGCTGGCACGCGCACCTGCGGCCGCGTCGTTGCAACACTGACCATTGCTAAGCACGTCCGGATAGCGCCCGTAACCTGCGCCCCCCGGCGCGCCAACCGCGACAACACCCAGCTCCGTAACCCCCGCAGGCACCACGTAGCACTGCTCCGCGCCCGTAAAGCCGAACGTAATCGCCTGCCCGCTAGTCATGCAACCGTTCGCAAGCGCCGTCCCGGCGGAGAACCAGGCGAGCGACATGGTCACCGCGGCAATGATGAACCCCGCGAGAAACACCGGTCCGCGAACCGGCCCGACACCCGACCGACGTTCGCCGGAAATGCCCGGCATATCCCCCACGAGACAGACGACACTACTCCGAGTCGCCCGACGCCGCCTGGTGAGGTTTCATCAGGCGCAGCCTCTCCGAATGCGAACGCAAGACCCCCGGAAGCTCCAACTTCGCGGGGGTCATTCTTTGCGAGTAGACGGCAGAATCCACAGGTCGCGTCGGACGGAACAACGCCCGGAAACACTGGGTTTCAGCGACTTGTAGCCGTTCACGCGATGATGCGCGCATGGCCGGGACCGGTCAGCGTCTATCACGACGCGCACGAGCACTACTCGCCGCTGGAATCGCGGGATATCCGATCAGCGTCGGGATCGGCGGCGTCGTCGCGACCGTCGCGGGCCTCGTCGCGCGGTCGCTCAAGGCTGGCGGCGTGTGGATAGCCCTGCCAGCTGCCTCGATCGGACTGATCGCGTTTGGGCTGTCGCTCATCGCCGTTCAGGTGTGGTTGACGCCGTGGCTCGCCGCTCGGACGCTTCGCGATCCACTCAAGGATCTCGCGGACCGCGCGGACGCGCTCGCCAACAACATTCTGGACGCCTGGCTGGAACTGGCGCGCGATCCCGACGCTGTAACAAACCCCCTGCCGCTACTTCGCCAATTCGAGGGGCGTCTTGGCGTGCCCCTACACAACATGTACCACGAGCTTCGCTCGAAAGGACTTGTGGGGGCGGCAGATCCCGACCTGTTCTACGTCCACGACCAGTTCGCGAACTGGAAGACTGTCGCAGAGCGTCTGCGAGTAGCGGCACAAGAAGCAAGGAACCGGGCCTATGACACCTAGGCCTACAACCGAGTTTCGCCAATCTCTCCTAGGGCCACGACCGCCGTTAGCCCCGTAAAGGCGACGATCAGCCAAGTCGCGGCGTCGGTGGCCAGCATGGAGTGGCTCTACAGGACCGCACGCCACCCTGCGGACCGCCCATGCGTGGCAAGATGTTCGGGGCTTACAACCCAATGCTTGGAGGGACCCTATGCCGACCGAAGAGGACATCGAGATCGCGACGGATCTGGCGCACGAGATAGGTCACCAGGCCGAGGGCACGAAGCCGAGTGAGCGGACCTGGATCGCTAGCGCCGCGCACCACGTCGAGAGGCTGCTGGGCGATGCGACGGACGCCGATCGGGTGTCTGCTCGAGAGCACCTTCACAAGATTCCTGCGACTGGGACCGGCTAACCGCTGAGCTGGCACTCGGCCTGGCCCAGCAGCCATTTGGCAGGGCTGCCGTTATCGCCGGAAATCCGCGCATAAAACCGGGGGCGTTGGCCGTGCGTCGTGCCGCTCCGGGCGTGCGCCTTCGCCTGGGCGTCACCTGTCGGACTGGCGCGCAGACTGGCGCGCAGAGGCTCCTCGGAGGTCGCAAACATCGCGATTTGCAGGCAGTTCCTTAGTACCGCTACCGGGATTCGAACCCGGGTTTCCGCCGTGAGAGGGCGGCGTCCTAGTCCCCTGGACGATAGCGGCGCGGGGGCGGCCTGAGGCTAGCAGAGGCTCCGCGCCACGCCGGCTGCT
>Ga0182024_10014134_pt1 | contig 15468 bp, 16 predicted proteins | sample P32metaG_FD_120480 | JGI IMG/M metagenome (GOLD analysis project Ga0182024, IMG submission 120480) | Permafrost microbial communities from Stordalen Mire, Sweden - P3-2 metaG (Illumina Assembly) | ecosystem: Environmental > Terrestrial > Soil > Wetlands > Permafrost | place: Sweden: Stordalen... | reverse complement strand
CTTGCGGCACGTCTTCCGCACCGTGGCCGACGCAACCCGCGCTCCCGTGGCAATCGACCTCATCATGGGGCACTCCGACCCTTCGATGGGCGCTCACTACCGTGAGCGAATTGACGACAGCCGGCTCCAGGCCGTCGCCGAGCATGTCCGGCAATGGCTGTTCGGCAAGGGCTCGGATGGCGGCACGACCGATGAGACGGACAACGACGCGGCCGACCCCATCGAACCGCAGCGGCAAGTGGAACGCGACGCCCGGCCGTCGCTGAGATTGTTCGCAGGGTGATCGGGTAAAATAAAGGCATCGGGAAGGCCGACTAGCTATCGGCCAAGCGGTCCGGTCTCGGCGGCGGGAAACACCTATCGCCCGCCGCCGGGACCGGCCGGCCCGACGAAAGGATAGGTGCTGCATGAAAGGTTACTACGACCTTCAAATTGAACTACTCAACATTCTCTACAACCCTGAATATTGTGAATACCGGTGCAACCCTGATTGTGAGATCTTGCCCCTGATAAAACTAATCCCGCATGAGGATGAGAGGACATGCCTCGCGGTTCATGAGCTAACCGGCTTGACTCCGGAGAGGTGGGACCGACTAACTGTAATAACTCGAATTCCTTGGTTGGAGCATGCCGTCGCGGAAGCTATCAAGCGTGCCAGGGACGAAGCCGAATCTGCGGATTCGCAGGAAACGCCGTCGCCGAACCCGCCCGGCGATGAGGCTCCGGCCGGCATGACCTGGCAGGAAGCGGCGGAACGGATGGAGCGGCTTCGGTCTCAGGGCGAGCCGTGGACAAGCCACCACAGGCTAGCCGAGCAATTCAGTTGTTCATCCAGGACGATCTACAAGGCGATCAAGGCGACTCCCGAATTACAAGCTTGGGCGAAGCGACCAACGGCAACCGCGCCTAAAGCGCAGAGTCTCAACGACGTGTTGACCGACCATGCCGCACAACGATCTGAGCCCGACCCAGCAGACGATGCCGCCATTCGTGAGTATTTGGAGAGCGATATAACGCCCGAAGAGCGAGCGTTTTTCCATGGCCTTTCATTAGAAGACCAACTCGACTTCCTCGACGACCCCGATACGCACCAGAGAATTCTGGGACGCAAAGCGTAGTCCTACCCACTGTTCGTAAACGTTTTCGGTGCGTTTTCGCCGTTTTTTATGGCATTTTCGCCGAAAACCGAAAACGATTGCCTTCCTACGGAGCTGCGAAAAAAGGCCCGGTAGGAAGGCAAGCAATGACCATCGACATTCCCCAGCTACGGACCCCCGGTGTCATCGCCGCCGAGCTGGGCGCCCCTCTCAGTCGCGTCCTTTACGTCCTACGGGCGCGAAGCCACCTCATCAAGCCTATCGGTCGAGCCGGTTGCCTGCGCCTGTATGACCGGGCAGCAGTCGAGACTGTGCGAGATGCGCTTCGTGAGATGGACCAACGGAAGGGGGCGGCCCGATGACCCTCTCCGTCAAGGACCTGTGCGAGCATTACGGCGTCGGCGAACACACGGTCCTGGGTTGGATCAATCGCGGCGAGCTGCGGGCCATCAACGTAGGCCGGCGCATGGACGCGAAGAAACCCCGGTGGCGTGTTACGCAAGAGGCTCTTGCGGCATTCGAGCAGCTACGGACGCCAACCCCGCCACCGCCCGGGGCACAACGACGAAAACGACCTGAAGGAGTAATTGAGTTTTACAAGTAGGCAAGATAATGGCTCGTCGCAACTTTTCCACGGCCGCGACGAGCCTGGGAGAAACTATGACCCGAATTATACCAGAAATGGATGGGCAATGCCGCCGGTCGAGCGAATACTCGCTTTCCAGGGCGCTGATCGCTCTAAGCAACGGAAAAACTTGGGATGTTGCCAAGAAGGAATGGCGACTTATCAGCATCTTCTTCGCGACGGCGGATGATCCCGGAAGGTGTCTTTGCGGGCATCATCCGATCATCGAGCAGTGCGTCATCGGCAACGTCGAGAACGGCACCGAGGCCATCGTCGGCAACGTTTGCGTCAAGAAGTTCTTGGGCCTGCCGAGCGAGCAACTGTTTTCCGCGATCCGCCGGATTGCAGCCGACAAAGAGGCAGCTCTCAACTGCACTGCCATCGTGTACGCACACGAGAAAGGCTGGATCACGAATTGGGAGCGCTGCTTCTACCTCGACACATGCCGCCAGCAGCGCCGCAATCTTTCGCCGAAACAGCTTACCATACGGTCCGAGATCAACCAGACGATCCTTCGCCGTTTGGGGGAGGACAGTCATGCCTAAGATCACAAAACCGCCAGTCCCAACCCCCGCGGTCCGGGCTGCCTTGGCCCGGCTGACGCCGCGACATCTGGCCGATCTTCGCAAGAGCGGGCTGAGCGATGAACAGATAGCTCGTTGCCGTTTCTGTTCTCTGCGAACCCCGGCGGAGATCCAAAAAGCCCTCGGCTGGGAACGCTACAACGGCGAACTGGGCGACTGCCTGGCCATCCCGTTCACCGATGCCAATGGGAAGCCCACGGGCTATGTTCGCTTGAAACCCGACCGGCCACGCAAGGGCAAAGATGGCAAGCCGGTCCGGTATGAATCTCCCAAGGGATCGAGCAATCTGGCGTACTTCCCACCTGGCACACCGACCGCCTTGCCTGATGTTTCGACACCGTTGGGAATCACTGAAGGGGAGAAAAAAGCGACCAAGGCCGATCAAGACGGCTTCCCGTGCATCGGTCTTGTCGGCGTCTGGGGCTGGATGAAGAAGCGGCCGAAAGGCAAAGACGGAAAGGGCCACGGCCCGTATGAGCTGATTGACGACCTGGCCCGCGTTTCCTGGCGAGGCCGCCACGTTTATCTTTGCTTCGACTCCGACGCCGCCACAAATCCAAGTGTTTGCATGGCCGAGAGGGAGTTGGCCAACATCCTGCGCCGGCATGGCGCGAGTGTCCACGTCGTCCGTCTGCCCGCCGGCAAGGTCGGGCCGGACGGCAAGCCCGCAAAAGTCGGCTTGGACGACTACCTTGTTGCCCACGGCTCCGACGCCTTCCGCAAACTTCTGGCCGACCATTCGGTAAAGCACTCGCCAATGCAGACCGCAAAGGTCGTTGAAAGCCCTCTTCCGAAACCCCAACACGGAGTTATCATGAGCACGGGCAACGAGCTGCCGAAGCTGATGCAGGAGCGGGATCTGGTTGCGGCAATCCGGCGCGACATCGCCACCGTGGGACTCGTGGGCGAAGAAGACAACGCGATGCTCATTTACCTGATCTACGCTTCGCGGCTTTTGGACGAACCGGGTGCGGTCATCACTCGCGGGCGGTCCAGTTCCGGCAAGTCAACTATCTTGAAGCGAGTCGCGGCTCTGTTCCCGCCGGAAGTCAAGATCGAAGCCATGACCATGACCTCGGCCTCATGGTTCAATACGGCCGAGGATTTTTTCAAGCACAAGGTGTTCCTGAGCGGCGAACGCAAGCACTCTCAAGACAACGCGGCACGGGACGCCGGTGCCCTTCTCCGGCAACTGTTGAGCGAGAAACGAGTGAATCGCGGCGTGTCGATCTATGACCAGAAAACGAAGAGCTGGACGACCGTGATGGTTGACCGCGAGGGACCGATTGCCTACGTCGAAAGCACTACGTCGGGCTCGATGTTTGAGGAGGACCTGAATCGGATGCTCCAGCTGTACGTGGACGATTCTGAGGCCCAGAACCGCAAGGTCATTGGGGCCATTGCCAGCAAATACGATCCTGACCGGCCCGTCGTCGATGTCCAGGCCGTTATCACGCGGCATCACGAATTCCAGCGACACTTGCAATCGCTGCCAACGCCACGGATTGGCATCCCTTACCACAAGGTTCTGGCCGCGAAGTTGCCCGCGGCGAAAGCGGAGTCACGCCGAGTTGCCCAGCAAGTGTTCACGGTGATCGAGTCGATTGTCCTGCTTCACCAACACTGCCGCGAGAAGAAGAATGGCTGCCTGATCGCGACATTGGATGACTACGCATTGGCACGGCGGCTCCTGCTCCCTTCGCTCCACGCGGCACTCGGCATGGGCAAGGACTTCAAGAAGGTAGAGCAATTGAGGGCGGCGAAGCTCAAGCCTGTGTTTTCAACTCCGGAAGTGAAGGCGGCTCTGGGATTCAAGAATGACATGGGGCCGAGTCGCTTGCTCAAGGAACTGGTCGAAGCTGAAATCCTCGTCCGCGTGACGAAGCAGCAGGGACAGACCCCGGCAAGTTATCGCTGGGCGAACGAGGGTCGCCCCAGGCAATGCGACGTGTTGCCGACCGTTGAAGACGTGCAAAAAGTCTTTGCCTAACTAACTAACGGGCGAGGGATATACCCCACGGCTATCTAACCGGCTAACCCCATCTTCACTTCTCTTGTTAGGTAAGTTAGGAGGTTAGGTAGCGCCTTCCACATAGGGGTATGTACCCGATGTTAGTTAGTTAGGTAAAGCTTATGTTACGGATCTCGGTTGAGGATTTACCATGCTGCCGGAGAAGACCTGCGATTACTGCGGAGGGCCGATTTGCGGCAAGCGTCCCCAGGCCCGGTATTGCGGGGAGCGGTGCCGCACGAAAGCGTTCATCTGGCGGCGTTGGGACAAGCGGCCAGAGGTCGTGAAGCGTTGTTCGCAGTGCTCAAAGCGTTTTGAGCTATCCCGCAAGGACCAGAAGTTTTGTTCGGGCAAGTGCAGGCAGGCCCACTGGCGAAGAACAAGGCTCCAACCCTAGCCGCCGCAGTGTGGGGATGGCCGCTAGGTTGCATTGGGCGACGGCAACGCGCGTCTGCTGTCGTCAAGTCTTTCGCTGCTAACTTGGCAGACCCCTGACGGGGCGACGCCGGGAGCTGATTGGTGAATGGCCGCAATGGGCGACCGACGACGCGGCCCAGCCGGCGGCAAGCTGATTGCCGAGCCCCCCTCGGTACAATGGCGCGCGACAATGATTTTCAACTCAACCATGCCCTCGGCCACTCGACATGCTGACGCGACGCCGCGAGGTCGAGAATCGAGGACACGGTAGAATCAGGACCGGAATCAAGTACAATTAAAGTGCCGCCTGCGAAAAGCTTGTCCATCCATAGCCAGCAATTGTTCGGCGGCAAAAATCATGGTGGTGACGGAATTGGACCAAGCGCTATTGGCTGTGCGAACGTGATCTGTAGTTGGATGACCTTGTGGCAAAGAAGCTGAACTTCTCGTTGCGAAGTGATACTGGGGCCGCGTTCCCCGACGTTTCTGTCCGCCTAGAGATTCTACCATCGAAAGAACTACGCTTTCTTAGGACAGATGACAAAGGCCAGATCGTTTCCACCCTGCCCAATGGCGCCGAGAGCTGCCGGTTGGAGTTTGGGCCTATTCCAGGGCATTGGTGCATCGGTGAGGACGTTCGGTTTAGAGACGGCGCGATGCGCGTGTGGCGTGCGACTACCCTCCCCAAGGCAGCCGAATCCTTCGGTTGGTGGCACCGGACCATCGGACTGCAGAAAACTGATCCGATGCTCGGTCAGGGCATTCGCATCGGAGTGATCGACTCAGGTTGCTCGTCGCATCCCGCACTGGCACACGTGGACCCCGTAGGCACTTTCATCTCGGGCCAACTTCCCCAACTCGGAATCGATGATGAGGTTGAGCATGGGACTCATATTTGCGGCATCATTGGTGCCCGCACGGGCAACGGTACAGAATATGTTGGCATCGCGCCCGCCGCCGATCTCCTCGTCGCACGGGTAGAGACATCCGCGACCGGGCCCGCAAAACAAGTCGACATAGCCAATGCGCTAGACGCTATGGTGGCCCGCGGCGTAAACCTCGTCAACATAAGCCTGGGGGCTCGGATGCCCTCGCAGGTGCTGATTGACAGCATCATCAACGCCTGGCTTAATGGCGTTGTTTGCTTCGCCGCTGCGGGAAATGCCGGGGGAGCCGTACTCTGGCCGGCACATCACGAGAATGTTGTCGCCGTGACCGCGCTTGGGCGGAGCTCCGAGGTGCCCCCTGGATCGCTTGGTGCCCTTTTTCTTGCGGATTCCGAGCAAACAGATGATTCGTTTGACCTGACGTTCGCCGAGTTCTGCTCTCGCGGTCCGCAAGTACGTTGCTGTGCTCCCGGTGTCGGTATAATATCCACTATCGGCACGCCAAGCGGCGGGTCGTGGGCAGACATGAGCGGAACTTCAATGGCCTGCCCCGTTGCCTTGAGTACTCTCGCATGTGTCTTGGGTCGCGACGAGCGATACGCTGAGGCTGAGCCCGATGAGCAACGCTCGCAAATGGTAATCGAAGTCCTGAACGATCACCTTTTCCCTTTGTCGCTCGATCCCAACGTTCAGGGTTATGGCTTGATAGTGCTTGACCTAGCTTCCATGGCGGGCTAAAATGATAATTTGGTGGTGGGCGGCGTCTCAATTGTCGATGAAACATGATGAAGATGGAACAATACGTCATTGCAGTCAAGCGTGAGAAGTGGGGCGCGGTAAAGCTATCCGACGCCCTCGGACGCGTTCGCTCCATTAAGGACTACCGCGTTCTTGGGGATACGACCGGTGTGCGCACGCTGATTGAAGCGAGCGGTCCGGCCTTGAAGCAGATTCGAGCCACGCTCGAAGACTCTTGCCACATTGAGCCTGTCATTTTGCACTCGCCCCAGGCTTTGGCTTGATCCTGAAACCAGCCCAGAGTCGAGAATACCTAGCTTCACCATGTCACGTCAAATTCTTACCTCCGATTTCGTCTTGCAACAAGCTCAGCTTGCTCACCGCGCCGCTGCAACCTCCGATTCCTCGGAACCCCCACCCGACCGCTATAAGGACCGGCTTGTCAAACTAATTCCCGGTGAGGTCGTCACTGTATACCTGTTACTCTCTGGCCTTATCGGCGTGACCGACCCAAATCAGGTGCCTCACGGCCCCCTACTAACCTTCGTATTCCTTTCCCTCCTTGCTCTTACGTGGCCTTACCTGTCTCGAATCTGTGGCGTTACCAATCGCACGCAGCTAGCGATCTCCACAGTGGCATTCGCCGTCTGGGTTTTCTCACTTGGCGGCCCCTTCGTCTACCTAATGGGACTCGTCGGCTGGCAGTACCACCCTATTTACGGCGGTCTCTTGCTGTCCCTTTACACTTTTGCCGTACCAATAATCGATAATGGCTACACAGGTCCGCCCCGGTAGGGATGGGTGGTTTGAGGTCGTCGGCAATCAATCTCGAAGCTGAAAGTGGCAGCCAGGCCGTCCATTTGGCCGCTTGCATAGATGTGTTCGGCGTGGAAGGTCTCCTCTGGGCACCCCTAACCCAGGCATCCAGGGTCAAGCACCTAAGCCAAACTAAACCTGATAGCCGCCCCCCAAAAAAGATTCCCGCAAGGAAGCCCGCTCCCCGATCCGGCGTGCGTTATGATAGTTCGTCGAGGCAGGCGACGGGAACCGTCCAGCGTCATCATGGCCGGGATCGGAACGGGAACCGACCCAGGCCGCCAACACCGCAAGGGTCTCGACCAAGCGACTTGAGGTATCATGAGCACCATCACGGCAAGCACCGGGGCCACGCAGCCGGTTCCACGGGCGTTCCTGACGGCCCGGCAACTGAGGTTCTGCGAGGAGTACATGGCGGACTTCAACGGCAAGCGGGCTGCCGTAGCCGCCGGGTACAGCGAGAAAACGGCGTCGAGCATAGCGTGCCAGCTCCTGGACCCCGACCGGTTCCCGCTGGTGGCGGCCAAGGTGAAGCACCTGAACAGCCTCAAGAGCCTGCGTTGCCAGCTGACGGTGGACGAGCTGCTCAAGCGGTTGAGTGCTGGCGTGGGGTTCAACCCGGCCCAATGGTTCGAGCGTGGGGAGAGCCGCAAGGGCGTCCCCGGCTGGATCATGACTGAGGCCCAGCTGCGGGACCTGCCAGACGAGATCGGGGGCTGGATCGAGGAGGTCGAGGCCCGCGAGGTCGTCAAGGACGGCGTCACGGTCCGCAGGATGTGGGTCAGGTTCGCCTCGAAGGTGGGGCTCACGCAGATCGTCGCCAAGCACCTCCTGGGCGAGAACATCAGCGTCAACCACACGACGACCCCCCTGGAAGAGCTGACCAAGCGGGTGGACGCCACAGGGTCAAGGGTGAGGGCCTTGGTCGAGGCCCCGGTCCCGACGCCGGTCGAGGCCAAGGTCGATGAGCCGGCATCGGCCATTCGAGCGACGGCCAGCCGTTCGTCGATCCCGCTTGCTCCCTCTGCTCCCAGGCATGGCAACCAGATTCAAGCAGGTAATCATTGCTGATTCCTCCCCGGTTCTAGGCCGGTCTTAGCGTATTGAATAGGGCCTCCAGGATTCCCGCTCGAAAAACCCGGAAGATTCTGGGTGTTTTGGCGTAGACGGGCAGTCGCAAATAGGGTATACTTAAATCAATACAAGATCGTGGCCCTGTTCGGGGAGAATCGAAGATGAAGACCGGTGCCAAGGGTGTCGCTTGCTATGTCCGGGTTTCGACCGTCGGCCAGAACGAGGCCGGGCAGAGGGTGGAGATCGACCGCTGGCTGGCGGGGAACGGGATCGATCCGCAGGCCGTCCGCTGGTTCGTGGACAAGGGTAAGAGCGGCGACAACCTGAATCGCCCGGCCTTCGAGCAGCTGCAAGCCGCCGTTTTCGCTGGGGAGATCGGGACCGTCGTGACCTACAAGCTGGACCGCCTGAGCCGCAGCCTTCGCGACGGGATCAACACGCTCTGCGATTGGTGCGACAAGGGGCTCCGGGTCGTCAGCGTGACGCAGCAGATCGACTTCAACGGGGCCGTGGGCAAGATGCTCGCCGCCGTCCTGTTGGGCATCGCCGAGATGGAGCAGGAGACCCGGAGGGAACGGCAGGCGGTCGGCATCGACGTGGCGAAGAAGCAGGGCAAGTACCAGGGGCGAAAGGCGGGCACGACGAAGGCCAAGCCGGAACGGGCCTTGAAGCTCCGCGACCAGGGGTTGAGCCCGGACGAGATCGCCAAGTCTCTGGGCGTCTCGCGGAACACGATCTTCGTCTACCTGCGGAAGGCCAAGGGATAGGGGCCGACCCTGCAACGACGCCCCATGGCCCCCATCACCACAACTCCCTAAAATTGCTACCGTGGCGAGCTGCTTTTGACTGGACGACCGTTCCCCGGTCGAGTAGCATCGCCGTTGATGAGCGTCAGCAGCGTGTTTGACGCCAAATGCAATCTTTTTCCCCGGAGATTCCGACCAGAGCAATGACGGGCCGAACAGGCCCGTTGACAATCCGATCCATGCGTGAGCATGGGTTCTTGCTTCAGGGAAACCGGCCAACGTGAGTCGCAAGGCTCACGGGATTCAAACGGAAGCAGTACCTGCCACGCCCCGAAAGGGGCGGCGGCCGGGTGCTGTTCCGTTTGGTCCTGGCCGGACCTCCCTGAGCGGCTCTGGTTCGTCGCTCCTGTTTTTTTGGGCTTTGAGACGAGGTGAACATGCCAGCCGAGCGTTACTTCGTGAAAGATCAGCTGGGCAATGTCAGCGGCCCATTCTCCGGTGCGGCACTCAAGAAAATGGCCGAAGAGAAGAAGTTGGAACTTTCCTGGCAAATCAGCCCCGACCGGATCAACTGGTGCGTCGCCGCCAAGGTGAAGAACCTCTCGGCTGGCCTGGAGACGGCCCTCACCGCAAACCTTGCCCAAGGGGAATTTCGTAGCCTAACTCAGCAAGAGGTCTTGTCTCTTTTCCTGGATAAATTCGTCCTGAACAACGAGAACTTCAAGGAGTCGATGCCTTTCCTCCAGCCACTCAGAAAATGGTGGGCGAAGCTCACGCTGCCGAAAGACTTCGTCATCACCGAGGTCACGGCGGCGGGCGTCCATCACATGAGGTACAACGTGGGCACCGGTGAAGCCCACGAGATCGATCAGAAGGAGGCCGGGAAGAAGGTCTCGGCAGGAGTCAAGCAATTCGATTGGTTCGTGTGGTTGTCGGCCACCCTCGGTGCGGTCTGGCTATTTTGGATGCTGAAGGACTTCGTCACGAATTTCAGCCTGACGTGGGGAACCTTGAAGACAATCTTGTTTGCCGCCGTGGCCCTGGCCGGCTTCATCTACAAGACCAAGCGAACGAAGGTATTTGTCGGCTACAACCTCGACGAGGCAGCGGTCCGCAAGTTGAACGAGATTGCAGGCGGCATGTCCCTGCTCCGGAAATGCAGCCAGGTGTGGATGTACCGAGTGGAACGGAACGAGACGCAGCTTGATTGGAAGTACAACGCTGGCGACACGTTCAAGGTCGCCAAACTCCCCGTAGCCATATTCAATCGACCGATTCCAAATGTGGAGACGAATCTTCGGGTTCACGGGATAGCCTACGGCAGCCAGGCCGTCTATTTCCTCCCGGAGAAGGTCTTGGTCATCAACGGCCGCGAAGTGAATGACGTGCCGTACTCAAGTCTTCAACTGGAAGTGGACAGCCTGGAGTATGTCGAGTCGGAGGGACAGGTATACCGTGATTCGGACGTGGTCGCCCACCGGTGGCGATTCATCAACCGAGATGGCTCGAAAGACAAGCGGTTCAAGGACAACGTGGAGCTACCTGTCGTACGCTGCGGGATCCTCGCCTTCACCGTGGGAGGGGTTCAGTTGAAGATGATGACGACTGACCCGGCAGCACCAAGTGTTTTTCGCGAAAAGGTGACCGGCGAACTCGATAGATCGGTCCCCGTGCTGACCATGGCCAATCCCAGACAAACGAACCGACCCGATATGAAACCGTTGGAGGCGATCCCGATTGCGGTGGCGGTTTCGTCGCTGCCACGGATGGAGAAGGCATGCCCATTCTGCGGAGAGCAAATCCTCGCCGTCGCAAAGAAATGCAAACATTGCGGAGAGATGCTTGTTTCATGACTGAGCCGCCTGGCAATGAACCGATTTCAACGTGTGCTGGGTTCGGCGTTTATGCGAAGTTCCTTTTTCAACGGAGATGTCATGGCCCTTGCAACCTGCTTTGAATGCAAAAAACAGGTCTCCACGTTGGGTGCTGTCTGTCCCAATTGTGGATGCGCGATTAAGTCATCGCCTCCTTCTACTAATTGGTCGAAATTCAAGGCAAAAGCTGACGAAGACTGGGCTAAGTTATCGCCGGAGCAACGGCAGAAGAGAGCTGAGGTGACATTGGTCCTAGTGGCCATGGCGGTGGCCTTGCTCGTTGGATTCTGCGTACCTGGCTGGCCGATCTTTCTGGGTTCGGTAGCACTGGCGGTCTGCGCCATAGTCCTCGGCTATCGGAAACTACAAGGCGAGAAATTACTGAGCAATCGTCTGATCAGTTACGCGACGATTGGATTGGTTCTCGTTGGCGTAGGTTGGAAAATAGGTGCCGGGCAAGCAGAGCGGGAGAGAGCCGAGGCGGAGAAACGCCGATTGGTCGAGGCCGGCCAGAAGAACAAAAATCAGAATCCAGGTCAAAGTGATGGCGGCGGTGCTTCGCCGAAGCCGCAGATCCCGGAGTCGCAACCCCCGGCGAAGTCATCGGACAAGCCAAAAGGGGAAACCGGTCGAACCCCTGACAACGCAGATCAAGGCGAAAAGGTAGTAAAGGTCGATGTGGCCCCGGAGAATCAAGGCGTAAAGGTGACCGCCGCGGACTGGGCCGCCTACAAGATCGCTAGAGCAAAAGTTGAGGCAGACGCTGAGGCCAAGAACCAGGCCAATCAGAAGGCATATGAAGCTGATCTGAAGAAGCATGAAGCCGATCTGAAGAAATATGCCGTTGACTTCGAGCGTGCGAAGGCTGACCTCGAAAAACGGATGGAACAATTCCGAGAGGTCAAGCAGGAGTTCAAAAAGGACATGCTGATCTATAAGGCGGCGAAAGCAGAATACGAGGCGGCAAGCCTCATGAAGGTCGCCCGTGAATTCTACGATGCGAAAAACATCACCGCTGCCGGCCGGCGATTTTACGAAATCATCGACTCGTATCCAAAGACACAGGCCGCCAAAGACGCAAAAATTCTCGCAAACGGCGATTTCGTGGCAGCACGCAAGATGCCTCCGAATCCTACTCAACCTTTCGAGCCAATAGAACCGAGTGTGATTTGGCCACGGCTGCCCCAGGTGCCCCAGCCGCCGCAACCGGTCGCTGTAGTCTATCCACCTGACCCGGAGGCCGTCGCGGGGGCCGAAGCCGCTCGCAGGGCGGAAGCGGCGTTGCAGGCGAAAGAACGAGAGCAAGAGGAAGCCGCTCGCAAGGCAGAAGCGGCATTGCAGGCGAGGCAACGAGAGCAAGCCGAAGCCGCACGCAGGGCGATTGAGGAATACGAAGTCAAGGGCCTTGTCCTGCTACAGACGACCGTGCAGGGTAGATACGACGCCCGCCATTACGAGATTACCGGCACTGTGGTCAACCGTCGTGCAGAGGCGGTCACCTTCGCACACGTCACGTTCAACATCTACAACGAAAGCGGCGCTCAAGTCAGCAGTGCGTTCGCCACCATCAACAATTTGGAGCCGGGCGGTCGATGGGAGTTCAAGGCAATTGGTTTCACGACTAACGGCAGAAGCCACAAGGTAATCAAGCTGTCAGGCTTTTGAGCCCGGTTGGATCTGTGGCGAGGTCAAGCATCTTTGCGGTCCCAAGTTCCTTTGATACTGAGGATCTTCTGGCGAATCGCCTTGAGTGCGTCGTCCTTCTTCTTGAAGTTCTGCCCAAGCCCGACCTTCCTAGCCAGGTCGTCCAGCTTGGCCTTCGGCGGATCGAGTGCTTGCAGTGCCGTCACTGCCGACTCTATCGCCTCCAGCGTGGTACTCGGGTCGATGGCCTGGTTGTGCAATTGCAGGATACGCAAGCACGCTTGGTCGATGGCTGCCGGGTCCGCCTTCGCTTTCCCCGCTGCCTTTGGTGCCTTGGCCTGGGGGCCTAGCCGTGCGTATTCCTCGGCCTTCACAAGCAGGTCGCCGAACGCCTTCAACTTGTAATCCTTGAACTCGGCCAGCTTCGCATTGACCTCCTCCAACTCTTTCGCCGCAGCGGGAGCCTTGAGAGTGCGAAGGAACCGGCTCAACTCAGCTAACATCAATTGGAACTCGCCGACAGTCATTGGGGAGTCTCGCTTCCAGTTCGTCCACGATCCTTGAAAAGACGCCGTGCAACTCGCTGCCGGGCTCCGGCCGGGCGAAGTCGTTCTCCAGGTCACGCACCACGTTCGTCTGCCTGATGGAGGTTTGAAAGTCGTAAATGGGCAGCTTCCAGACATTCTGGCTCTGCGTCAGGGTGGTTCTCCAGAGATCCCCTTCCCATTGCGTCGGCTGAGTGCCGTGGGTCCGGTTCAGCAGAGCACCCAGCACCTGGAGGTTCGGGTTGATGACCGGCTTTAGTTGTTCCAACCGGTGAAGGAACAACGGCACCCGGACAGCAGCACTCCGGCTTGGCACAGCCGGAACGAGAACGTAGTCGCTCGCGGCCAGAGCGTTCAGACAGCAGGCGTTGAGGATGGGCGGACAATCCAGCAGGACGATGTCGAACCTCTTCGCCACCCTCTTCGCGTGAAGGCCGCGACGCAGCAAGAAGCGAACGTCCCTCATTCGGTGCCCCAACTGCCATTGCATCGTCAGGCTGGATTCGGCGTAGCCCAACGAATCCGTTGCGGGAAGGATTGCCGCCGTATCGTCGAGGACCGGAATGCAGTAGTCGAGCAGGTTCGCCTTCTGTTTTGCCGCGACTTTGGTGAGGAAGTGCTGAAGGAGGAACTCGCGGTCTTTCTCTCGCTGCCCCAGAATGGTCTCCGGTACAAAGAGAGACGACAGCGAGCCCTGCAAGTCCAGGTCCACCATCAGCACTCGGTAGCCGCGTGAAGACAGGCCCATTGCCAGGTGGGCGGTGACGGTGGTTTTCCCGACTCCACCCTTGAGGTTGACCACCGAAATGATCGCGGCGTGCCGCTCGTGCAGCGGACGGAAGGGCGGCACACCCTTCAGAACCTTCCGCTGCCAGATCTTGCCTTCCAATTTGAGGGCGTTCCTGACCAGGTATTCCCTCCGATGTTCGACCCGGTCCTTGGCAGCGAGGACTTCTTTCTGTTTTTCAAGCTCGCCGCTCAGTGCGTCGATCTTCTGCTGGGAAGTGTCCCGCTCGGCTTCAAGGATCGAAGTCGCGGAAGTGACTTCGGTCTTGAGTTCATCGCATTGCTCACGAAGCGTGTTCCGATCCGCGGCGGCAACCCCGAGGTCATTCTGTAGCTGGCCGTTTTCCTGAACGAGTTGATTAATCTGGTCCTTTAAGATGACTGGATCGCCGGCCTCTTTAGCCGTTTTTAATTCTTGTTCCAGCTTGTGGATCTGCCCGTCGTGGTTGGCCTTGTAGATGGTGAATACTACGCCAAGGATGGCCACTACGCCACTGACGACGGTGAAAAGCACGCCGTATTCGCGGAGGACTTCAAGGACATGATCCACTGGCAATACTCCTCGCGGGACGCGCCCGCTCTCGCCGCCGGCCATGGCATAGCCTAATTTCCTCTCGAATCTATCCGATGGGGGAGCGTTCCGCTAGCGAATTCTTGGGGAATTGTGCTGATCGGAGCCATCCATTCAGGCAAGCGATTCGCCCTTGCGGGTCACTTCTTGCGTAGATCCGACCAGTCAGGGCAGCCACATTCTTCGCATTTCATGTCAAAACCAACCGAGTCTCGTGGCATGGGGACGAGATTTCCCCCACAGCCATAGCGACGACATTGCGTTCTTATCGCTCTTTTCGCTTTCGCTTCCTCATACCTGAAAAGATCGGGCCACCAGATTGATGTCCTCACGTCGTTTAGATGAGCGCTGAAGACGGTGTGCACGTGGTAGTCGGCACGCTCCTGAAAGCCGCCGAGCCAGTCCATGCTCGCTTTTTTGGTCCGCAGGGGGACCTCGTCGTTGACCGTGGCCAGCGTGCCGAGTTCGATGTCCCCCGTCATGGCGACGCCGCGGAACACCGTGACAACATCCGTCAAAGAGTGCTTGGGACCCTTGATGAGCCAAACGGGCTCGTCGCCGATACCCAGTTCAAGATCACCTTTGACGCCCGAAGGGTGAAGGAATTTTGCATGAGGGAAGGACGCGACCAAGGCGTCCCACGCTTTTAGGTCAAGGTGGTCTTCATGGTCGTGCGAAGCGGTAACGTACTGGAGCGTCGCCTCCAATTGGTCCAGGGCATCTGTCACGTCCTGCACGGCCAGTCCCTCCGGGATCTCCAGCAGCAGCGCTTCCCCATTATCAACCAGCAGCCAGCTTCCGACATCGTCAGGCTCGTTGTCAGGAAATGCGCCGACCAGATGCCAACCTTCAAAATGAGGCAATTTCACTGCCGTGTTTATGGCAACCGCCATACGTTACCCTGGTTAAGTGTTTGGCGAGGTCGAACTCCTTGAATGAATTGTAACGTATCCGAAATGGTCGCTTCCGACTAGACGTTGATCCGGCAAACTCCTCCTTGGCCCTCGTGACGCGGAGATCGACGAGCGATTCAACGGATTTCTATTCGGAGTT
>Ga0182024_10014133_pt1 | contig 15469 bp, 1 predicted proteins | sample P32metaG_FD_120480 | JGI IMG/M metagenome (GOLD analysis project Ga0182024, IMG submission 120480) | Permafrost microbial communities from Stordalen Mire, Sweden - P3-2 metaG (Illumina Assembly) | ecosystem: Environmental > Terrestrial > Soil > Wetlands > Permafrost | place: Sweden: Stordalen... | reverse complement strand
TTTGATTCACCGTGCTGTTGGACAACACGTTAATCTGCAATATGCCTCCGGAAACCGTCGTCACCCCGGACTGGGTGTTCGCCCCCGTCAGCGCCCAGGTGCCCGAACCACTCTTGGTCACTGAAGTCTGCCCCGAGCCGTTGTCGTCAACGATCAGCGCGAGGTTCCCCGTGCCGGTGCCGCCAAGCGTCAGGTTGCTCGTCACATTCGAACTCACAAACGCCACCGACGCGGTGCTGTTGCTGAAGGTCAGTGTACCACCAGTACCCGAGGCATCGATTTCCGCGTTTGGACCAATCGTGAACCCGCGGTTGGTGGTGCTGTTCGCGGTGCCGACAAAGTTCAGCGTACCACTGTTGATTACCAGATTGCTTGCTGCGGGCGAGGATTGCCCGATACTGCTCGCAAGGCCCCCGTTGGCAATCGTGGTTATCGACACGGTGCCCGCGTTGATCGTCGTTGGACCCGAATAAGTATTCAACCCGCTCAGGTAGACGTTGCCGCCGCCAATGTTGGTCAGCCCGGCCGGCGTGGTCTCGCTGATGACCCCGGAAACCGTCAACGTCGACCCCGTCGTTATGTTGGTCGCGACTCCGCCCGCCGTCAGAACCACCGGCGCGCTGATCGTGTCGTTTCCGGAATCAACCTCCAACTGCGCTGCGCTTCCCCCGTTGTTGAGAGTCAGAGTCCCGGCTGTCCCCGGCGCCAGCGTGTAGGGCTGCGCGCTGTTAAAGTCTACTCCGGTGTTCGTCCGGGGCGCATCCAGATACACGGTGGCGGGAGCCGAAATGGTCCCCAGGAAATTCGTCACATTCCCGGCGCTGGGCAGCGTATTGCCCGTCCAGTTGGTGTTCGTGCTCCAATTGCCGCCGATCGTGCTGTTCCACGAGTTCGGCAGCCCGGTGGAATCAATCTCCAACTGAATCATGTCCCCACCCACGCTGGTGAAGGTATAGGCGAAACCGGCCGGAACGTATGTCACCACCAAATCCGACGGAGATCCGCTCAAGCTGCCATACGTCAACAAATCATAGGTCCCGAGGCTGGTAAACGGATTGCCCCCCGTGCCCAGCACGGCAACCCCAATGCCCGGGCTAAGCGTCAACGCCCCGCTGACCAAAATCTGGTCGAGATTGGACCCATTGCTTAAAATGAAGCTCAAATTGCCTCCGCTGCTGAATGTCGCGCTGCCCGCCGTCACGTTGCCAATCGTGAGCCCCGTGCTCGGCTGGAAAAGCGCGCCACTGCCCACAGTGAGCAAGCCTCCCACTGACCCGGGGCCCGTAAAATTGCCTCCGGTCATCGTCAATGCGCCCGAAACCGTGGTCGTGCCACTCACATTGCCGCCGTTGATCAGCAACGGACCTCCCACGCTGGTCGGGCCGGTCACCAGGCCGGAATTGACGGTAATGTTTCCTCCCGCACTGCTGGCAACCAGGTTGCCCCCGGCCACCGTCACGTTTCCTACGCCCACGGTCGAATTAATCAACGTGCCGCCCGCATTGATTGTCGCCTGCAGCGAGCCCGCAAAATTACCCTGCAGCGTGCCACTATTGACCGTGGTCGAGCCCGAATAGCTGTTCGTGCCGCTCAGAGTCCAATTGCCCGGGCCATTCATCACCACCGAGGTGGCATTCCCGCCATTGTCCGGAATCGGAGTCGCGAAAATGTTGTTACCCGTGTTGTTGCCCGAGAAAGTAAACGTCACCGGGCTGGATCCCGTAAAGGTGGGCGCCGTCGTATTGCTGTAAACCAACGGACCCGTGCCCGAGGAATCAAAACCCGCCCCACCCGCCTTCACGGTGAAGCTGCGGTCCGTGCTCGTGCCCGCGCCCGTGTATTGCAGCGTGCCGCCATTGAACACCAGGTTGGCCGCCGCGCTGGTTGTGTTGCCCAGTTCGCTGGGCGCTCCGGTCGCCAAATTATTAACGCTTAGAATTCCCCCGGTGAGGGTCGTCGGGCCATTAAAGGAGTTCGTGGCGTTGGTGAGATATAAGATGCCGTTCCCCAACTTCGTCACGCCTGCATCCGTCGTGCCAGTGCCATGCAGCAGGGGGGCGGCCACGGTGTCATTAAAACCATTGGTGTTCAACATGAAGCCCCCAACCGAATCAATGTTTGCCGTCATTAGGCTGAGCGTGCCGTTGAAAAAGGCCGGTAAAAAGGCGGTGCTGCTCGATTCGGCAACGACCGTCGAGCCATTGAACTGAATGGTGGCGGACTGGTTGCCGCTACTTGATCCCAGATTAAAACTACCCGCTCCCAAAGTGCCGCCAATCAGGTTTATGGCGGTGTTCGAAACGGTGCTGCCCTCGGATTGATTCACCCAAAAAGCACCCAAGGATATCACAGAGGCATTGCCTTGAACAGTAATTCCGGTGCCTTGGGCGACGCGGGTGGTTGCGCCCAGTTCCAAGGAGGACACCGTGATGCTGGCATTGCCCGACGCCGTTAACGTGGCGGCTGCGGGATTGTTTGTATTGCTGTCCAGGACCAGCGCTGCCGCCGGCGTGTTCAAGGTGGCGTTATCCGTAAAGATCAGGTTGGAAACGCCGTTCGTCGCGGCCACGTCCACTTTGGTCGTCAGGTTGGAAAAACCGCCAAACGTCAAAGTGCCCTGGAGTAACTCCGTCCCGTTGCCACCGGTAACCCCGGTGTAATTCGCGCCGGTGCCTAGGCTGAAATTGCCCAAGGTCAAACTGCCGCTGCCAGTCTTAATCAAGGAGCCCGGTCCGGTAAGGTTGCCCCCAACCGTCGGATTACCCGAGCCACCAATAGTCAAAGCCACCGCCCCATTCGTGATGTTGGCCAGCGCCAGATTCGACGTGCTGGTCAGGCCACCCAGCGTTGCCGTCGTAAGATTGCCGAAGCTCAAAACGCCGCCGGAGGTGATGTTGACCCCGCTGTTCTGCACGGCCAGAGGCGTGCCCAGTGTAAGCGTCGCGGTGGAACCAATCGTCGTGGTGCCGGTATAAGTATTGTTGCCACTGAGCGTCAGACTGCTGGTGCCCACGAGATTCAGGCCGCCAATCGCCGTCGCTTTGGTCCCGCTCCCGTCACTGATGGTCCCGTTGAAGACGGACGGGACGTTCGCCCCGCCGATGGTCAAGGTCGTCGCCGAGCCGGTGCCGGTGGTGTTGCCCAGCACGATGCTGCTCAGATTGCTGCCGGTGACGTTCAGCGAGCTGATGGACGGGTTCGCCGAAGTAAAGTTCACCGTGGCCAAGGTGGTCGTGGAATTAAACACCAACCCGGAAGTCGCCGCCGTGGCATTCCCCAAGGCCGCGTTGCTTGTCGCGGTCAGCACGTCTCCGTTGGTCACGCTCGTCAAGCCGCTGTAAGTGTTGTTTCCCGACAACGTCACTGTCGCGCTCGCCGGGAATGCCAGAGCGAGGCTGCCGGTGATGTTGCCGCCAAAACTGCCGGCGCCAACCGTCAAGGTCGGTGTGCCGGAAGAACTGGTCACATTGCCCGTGGTGCTTCCGCCATCGTTCAAACTCGAAACGGTCTGGCTGAAGCCCGCCAAATCAAACGTACCCGTGCCCTGAACCGTCAACGGCGCCGTGGATAGCAACGCATTGGCCTGGCCGATGGCCAGAGTGCCTCCCATGACAATGGTCCCGCCGCTGTAGGTGTTCACGCCGGAAAGAATCAATTCGCCCACGCCGGTTTTGGTCAGGCTGAAAGCGCTCCCATTATCGCCAATCACCCCTGTTACCGTAAGGGGGTTGGCCGCGGCGTTGTCGATCTCCCACGTCTGGCTTCGTCCCAGCAGGATATTGTTGTTGATCATGTGCGCCGCCGACCCCGCCTGCACCACCAAGCCAATGCCCGCCGCATAGAGGTTCGCGTTGGCGTCCGAAAAAGCATTGGATGCCGCCAGCGTCAGGTTGCCTCCGGCGCCCGCGCCCAGGGTGATCGAACTGCCGGCGGCCGAGGTGCCCGTGCCCGTGAAGCTCAGGCTGTTGATCACGTAACTCCCATCCAGCGTCTGCGTGAGATTCGTCGCACTGTCCGCCGTCAGGAAAACATTGTTGGTCGCGCTGGGCGTTCCGGTCTGGGGCGTCCCTCCCGTATGATCCGTGGCGAAATTGGCGGTGTTGCTCCAAGTGGTGCTGGAGGCGCCTGTCCAATAAAAGTCCAGCGAGGCGAGAGTAAGCGTCAATACCTCCGCCGTTGACGTCGAATTGGTCAGACTCAGGGTATAGGACGAGGCGCCAAACACGATCGTCGTCGTCCCCAAGGTCAGGTTGCTCCCGCTGCCCAGTCCGCTCGGCGCCGTAATCAGCGTGTAGTTGCTCAACGGCGTCGAGCCGCCCAGGCCAGTGATGAAAATCTGGCCGCCGGCGGTGGCGCCGGTGAAAAACGTGCCGTTCAGGATCTCCAGCAAGTCACTGTTGGTGCTGCTGACCTCGAAATCCAATGTGGCGTTGCCCGAGCCGCCAAGGCTGAACGCGGGGCTGGTCGTCGTGCTGTTGGCGTTCAAGATCAGCGTGCCCGTCGCGCCGTCCACCATCGAGAACGTGCCGCCGCCATTCACGGTCACGCTGGCGCTGGCGCTCGTGCCGGTGCCCGTGCCCAAGGCAATGGAGCCCGAACCCGGCGTCGCGAGCATGGTCGCGCCGCTGGCCACCGTAATGGCCGTGTTGCTCAGCGAACCGGTCGATGTAATCTTTAAAGTGCCTCCATTGACGGCGGTGGGTCCCGTGTAAACGTTCGCCCCGGCGATCGACAGATTCCCGTTGGCCAAAGTAAGCCCGCCGGTGAAGGTGTTGGCCCCGTTCAAGGTCAGCGATCCGGTGCCTGTCTTCACCGTCAAACTGCCCGACCCCCCATTGCCGATGGAGTTGGCCAGGGTAATCGCATTGCCATTGGCATCCAGGGTGGCCCCGCCCGCGTTAAAGGTCAAATTCTGGGTCGAAACGTCCGTCGTCACGCCCGTGCCCCACTGGAGAGCGCCACCATTGAAGAACAGGCCGCCGGAACCGAGGCTCCCCGTGGTGAAACTCAGCGTGCCGCCACTCAGCAGGGTGCCCCCGGTGTAGGTGTTGGCCCCCGTCAATTTCACCGTGCCGGTGCCCAGCACCCCATTCGTGTTGGCCGTCCCCGTGCCGGACCCCGTCAGGTCGCCGGTAAAGCCCACCGTCAATTGGCCGGCGCCGCTAATCACCCCGTCAATCGTAACCGTGTTGCCCGAGGTCGCGGCTATCCCGCCGCCATTGCCCAGCAACACCACCGGACGCGGATTGCTCCCGCTATTGTCGAGCGCAAAGGTCGCGTTGCCCACCAACGTGCCGCCATTCAAATCCACCGCGGATGCCAAGGTGACATTACCCACCCCACCGTCCGCCGCAATGACCAGATTGCCGCCGTTGACGTAAGTCTGGCCGGTATAGCTTGAACCATTGTTGGCAAAAACCACCGTGCCGAGACCGTTCTTCACAATGCTTGAAACACTCAGATTCCCGTTTGTACCATTGCGGCCATCCGAAATGGTCGGAAACATCGTAAAATAGCCCAGGACGTTGTTTTGCCAGATGACACCTTCCTGGGGTCCATTGGATCCGCTGCGGAGGATCTGCCACGGGCCGCCCGAGGCGCCAATGGTGATGGCCGCGTTAACCGCGCCCATGTTTGGCGTAATGAGAAAACCGCCTACGAGGAAATCGCCGCGCTCGGAAAACGATGACGCCGTGGGCGTATTAAAGCGGAACGAAGGGTTCTGCGGAGTGCCCGTGCCGCTCGTGTTGCCGGCAGTGGTGGTGCTGATGGTGTAATCATAGTTGGTGCCTGTGACCCAGTTCCCCGCATTGTAAAAGCCCGTCACTTGGCTGGCCCCGATAATGGTGTAGGGTGCGGTCCCAGGGTTTCCCGAGGCCAGGTAGGTGCTGGCCCAGTCATACAAGCCCACCGTGGCATAGCCCGCCGCTGCCGGCGATGACGTCAAGGTGGCGCTCACCGGATTGCCCGGGCCCGCCAAAAGTCCCCAGGGCGACGACCCGGCCCCGGTCGTATTCCCTTGGCCAGGAGTGGTGGTCGTAATGACCGCCGTCGCCGGCACCGCCACATTACTGGCCCCGATAGTCGCCGGGCCCACAAAGTTAACCGTCCCGCCCAGATTGAAGGTCAAATTTCCGAGATTGATCGTCGGCAACGGCGTCGTGCCGGACGCCGGCGCCGCGGTGACGATCGAATTGCCGGGGTTGAGCGTCGTGTTCGCGAAGGTCTGCGTATTCGGAACTATCGTGTTCCCCAAGACCGTCAGCGTGCCCCCGCCCAATTGCAAAGGTGAACTCGGGCTGACGATATTGGCCGTCGGCGCGCTGCTGGCGCTGAAGTTCAGCGTGAGCGTGCCCGCGTTGACCGCGGTGGCCCCGGTGTAAGTGTTCGTGTTGTTCAGCACCAAGGTGCCCGTGTCCGTCTTGTTAACTGAACCCGGCCCGCTAATCACGCCGTCAACCGTGAAAACATTTGACCCGGTGACGTCCACGGCAACCGCATTGTTGGTTACGATATTGCGGGGATTGACCCCTCCATTATCAAGGGTAAAGGTGCCGTTGGCCTGCAGCGTGCCGGCTTGGACAATCAAGTTCGCCGGCGTGGCCGCGGCGCCCAAACCGCTGTCCCCCGTAATCGTAATCGTGCCCGCATTCAGGTAGGTCGGCCCGGTGTAGGTGTTGGTGCCCGACAAAACCACATCACCCGAACCCGACTTCACCAAGGACGTCGGCGTGCCCACCGCCGCGTCGGCAATCACCGAGCCGATGCTCAGGTTGCCCAAAGCACTGCTTTGAAAAATGGTGAACGGCGTCGTCACGCCCGTGGTCGTGTCATACGGCACAATCGTTCCGCCCGTGATGGACGCCGCAATGGAAGTACTCGGCAGCAAAATGCCCCCGAGCGTATTGGTCCCGGTGAGGGTGAGCGAAGCCGGGCTCGCGCTGTTGCCAAAACGCACGCTGCTCGGCGTCGCCGAACTGCCCGTCACGCTGCCCGTGATGTTCGCATTGCCCGTGGTCACCACCCCGCCGTTGGTCACATTCGTGTAGGTGGCCGCCACAATATTTCCGTTGGCGTCCGTCGCCGCCCAATCCGTCGTGCCCAATTCGACGAATGGATTGCCCTGCGTATCCACGATCAATGAAGAACTCACGTCCCCCGGCAAAATAAACAGCCCGGTCGAACTCAGTTGCAAAGTCCCGCCCGCGCTCAAGGATCTCCCCACGGTGCTGCCTAAGATCGAAACATTGGCCGAACCCCCGGCCCCGGGAGTCGCGCTGATTTGTGACGCGCCTTGATTGATCGTCAATCCGGCGAAAGTCTGGGTGTTCGCCACATTCGGGGCTCCGGTAATGGTAACGTTTGCCGACGTGTTACCCCCGCCCAGAACCAGGGCGGAGCTGCTTCCGACAATGTTGCTGACCGGCGCGTTGGTGCCGTTAAAATTCAAGTTCAGCCCACCGTTGGTCACCGTCGTCAGGCCAGTGTAGGTGTTGGCCCCGCTGAGAGTGACGGTGCTGCCTGCCGTGCTCATGGTCAGGCCGGCCCCGCCGCTGAGATTCGCACTGATGGTCCCGCTCGTTATGCTGATCCTGCCGGGGCTGTTAATCGTAAAGCCGCTGCCCGCGCCAGACCCCGCAACCGTTCCTCCGGTCACCGTCAGATTGGCAATCGTGTCCGAAAACGTCTGGGCATTTAATGTGCCACCGCTGACGGTGACACTGCTGCCGGAAGGCAGCGCGTTGTTGGTGCCCAAAAGCAGGATTCCCGCGCTGACGGTGGTGTTGCCGGAATAAGTGCTCGCCGAACCAAGAGTCCAATTTCCCGCGCCGGTTTTGCTCAAACTCGTGACATTCGCCGGATCTTCATCCACGATCACCGGATCGAAAATGTTCGTCGTGGTGGCGTTGCCGGCCGTCAAGGTCAGGGTGCGCGCCCCGTTCCCCGTCGTGGCCAGCGAACCGGTTGAGCTGAACGTCAACGAAGCCGTGGTCGTGCTGGCCGTATTCGATTCCGCCGCGCTGATCGTGCCGCCGGACGGCCCCAGCGTAAACAACCGATCCGTCGTGTTCGACACCCCCGCCCCGGTGTAGTTTAAAGTCCCGCCACTGATGACCAGGTTCACCGCCGCGTTGCTTGAGGCGCCAAGGTTGCTCGCCGTTCCGCCCAACTGCAAATTACTCACGTTCACCGTCCCGCCATTGATGCTCGTCGCGCCCGTGTAGGAGTTTGTGCTGTTGCTCAGCGTCAACTGACCCGCCCCGATTTTGGTCAGCCCGTCTCCCGCGCCCGCATCCGAGATGCTCCCGTTCATAACCAAGGTCCCTGCCGTCCCGTTGAAAAAGATGTTCGACGCCCCCAGGACCACACCCAAATTGACCGTCTCCGTGTTTCCGGACAGATCCGTGACGTTCCCCGTCGTGGTAATCCCGTTGCCATTCAGGATGAAGGCCCTCCCGGTGGTATTGAAGGTCAGACCCGTAAACGAAGTATTCGCCGTCAAGTCATTGGTATTGGTTGCGGTGTTCGTTTCGTTGCCGTCAAAAAACAACAAATTTCCCGCCGTCGGCGGCCCCGTCGGCGTCCAGTTGGCCCCCGTGGACCAATTGATCACGCCAGCGGTGTTGCCCGACCAGGTAAAGGTCTGGGCGGACAGCGTCGGCGTCATACACGCCAGCGCGAAAAGCAAAACCAACTCAAAGAATTTCTGAACGACTCGAATGGGGCTGTAAGGCTTCGTCATGGGGGTATAAATTCGAGGTTAAGTTACGAGAGTGCTTGCGCCGGCGCAGACCCGCCAGCAGGGCGACCCCGCCCAGCACCAGGGCATAGACGCCCGGCTCGGGCACCGCCGTGACATCGAGCGTGAGCGCGCCAGCTCCGCCGGCACCCGACAAGTTGAAGATACCCGAGTAGCCAGGGGTCAAATTGGTGTAGGTAAAGTTGGGCGTGGCGTCCCCGGTCTCCGAGCTGTAACTAATAAGCGTGTAGTCCCAAGGCCCGGCGCCGGTCAAAGTCGTGCCCGTGAGGTCGAAGTTATACGTGCCGCCAGTGCCGCTGAGGGTCAGCGCGCCGGTCACGACAATCAAATCGCTCGTCGGGGTGCTTGTGAGCACCGCCGCCACATTGCCTCCCGAGGCCCAGGACAAGCTCGGCAATGTGAGCGTCGAAGTGCCGGTTGCGGCAGAGCTGAGCGTCCCGCCCAGGAGGTTCACCCCCGAGGTCCCTCCCACCGTGCCGGTAATCTTGAGCGTGCCCGCATTGATCGTCGTCGCGCCCGTGTAACCGTTGGTGCCGCCGAGCGTCAGAATGCCGCTGCCGGTCTTGTTCAAAGCGCCCCCGCCACTAAGGCCGCCCGTCAGCGTGATGTTGTGGGCCACACTCGAGCTGTCCGCCGCCTGGATGGTGAAGCTCGTGCTGCTCAATGTCATGGGCAGCGAGCTGGACCAATTGGCCGTCGCCCCCAGCACGCCTTGATTGAAAGCAATGTTGGTCGAATACCCCGTGGTATTGGGTTGGACAATGCCGCCACTCCCCACGTAAAGCGTGCCGCTGCCCGTCGTCTGATTGCCGATAATCAACCAGCCCGTCCCGCCAATCGTGTCGGTGGCGACGCCGAACGCGATTTTTTGCGCGAAGGTCGTGCCGCCGGACAAATATAACTCGGAACTGTTGGGCGTTGCGCCGTTGTTCTGGCTGAGCACGATGCCGTTGGTCACATCGCTCGAGGTAAAGGTGCCGCCGTTTACCTGGAGAATATCCCAGCGGGTGTTGGAGGTGTCGCCAATCAGAATCTCACCCGTCGCCGTGATGCTGCCCGAATCCAGGCGGGTTGAGCTCGAAGAGTTGGTGGCGGGGGTTCCGATCGTCAACGTGCCCAAATTCGCCGTGGCGCCATTGACATACAAGCCGTTAACCGTCACCGCCGCGATGGGTGCCGCCGCCGTCGGGGCCGTCGTATAGGATTGGGTGCGCGACAAGTTAATGGACGAGGCGGTGAAACTCCCTCCAGTTAGGTCCAGGAACGCGCCATCCGAGCCGGTATTCGTGGTAATGGTCGAAAATGTCGACGTGCCGGAATCTATCTTGAAGGTGAATTGGCTCAACGAAAGCGTCCCGGTGGAGGTAAGACTGCCTCCATGCACATATAAAGTGCCGCCACCAACGGTGACCCCCGTCAGGTTCGGCACGCTCGCGCCACTATCAAGTTCCAGCATGCCGGCATTCACCGTCGCCGTTCCCGAGAAGGAACTGGCCCCGGACAGTGTCAGCGTGGCGGAACCGTTCTTCGCCAGGCTGACCGTGCCGCTGGTGTTATTGATGTTCCCGGAAAACGTGCCGCCATGGTTGTTGTTTCCCATGCTCAAGGTCATCGCGCCGGCGGATGTACTATCAATCACGCCCCCTCCGGACAACCCGCCAAACGTGGCGCTATTGCCGTTGAGGTCGAGGGTCGCCGAAGCGGCCACAATGAGATCACCGCTGCCAATCGCGCCATTGGCGCCCTCCTGGATGGTGCCGGAATTAATCGTCGTGCCGCCGGAATAGCTGTTGGCGCCGTTGAGCCGGAGAATATTGCCCGAACCACCGTTCTGGGTCAAATTTCCGCTGCCGCTGATGGTGCCACCCACCACGATGGTGCTGGCATCCGAACGATTGAACGCCAGGACGCCATTGTCAACGACGGCGCCGGTTGTGGAAATGGATCCGGTGCTCCCATTGTTGCCGACCTGCACCGTCGCCCCCGGGTTGATCGTCGTGGTGCCGCCGTAAGTGTTCGTCCCGGTAAGCAGCAGCGTGCCGCCGCCGATGGTGCTGGCCGCGGTCAGCCCCCCGTTGGCGCTGGTGTCGCTGATGGCGCCCGACAAAGTCAGCGTGTTGCCATTGGTGTCCACGGTTTCGGTCAAGCCATTGCCGATCACGAAATTATTCGCCAAAGTCAGGCCGGCCGCTCCCGACTGCACCGTGGCGGCGCCGCCGATGGAGACGTCGCCCGCGCCCAGCGCCGAGTTGTTCTGCACGTTGATCGTGCCCGCGTTCAAATGGGTTCCGACCGTGCCCGCGGACGGCCCGTAAGTATTGGCGGCAGTCAGCACCAGCGTGCCGGGTCCCGTCTTCGTCAAGGTCTTGGCGGTGCTCGTATTGGCAAGCACTCCCGAAATCGTCAGGGTGTCCCCGGTATTCGCGACACTCACGGCAAGGTTGTCGGACAGGTTGATCGGCACGGCCAGGGTATGGTTGCCGTTCGAATCGGCCAACGGCACGGGATTGCCGCTGTTGCTCAACGTCAGCGTCCCGCCGCTGCCTGGGATGATGGTGTAGCCGAACGACGAATTATTGAAGGTAATCGCGCCGATCGTCGGGCTGCTGTCCAGCGTCACGGTCGCCGGTCCGGTGATGGCGGCGCCAAAAATCGCCGTGCCCCCGACCGAATTCGGAATGCCGCCCGCGTCCCAACTCCCGGCTGAATTCCAACTGCCCCCGCCGCTGATGTTCCAGGTGGAGGTGACGGAAACGGTGCCGCCAATCAGCACCTGCACATCGCTGCCCACCACCGAGAACGTCGCGGTCAAGCCGTTCGGCTCGTTGGCCCAGGTCAGAATCGAGGGCGTGAACCCGGTGTCCGAACCGAAGGAAAAGAGATTATAGGTGTTCCCGCTCTGCCCATTGCCAAACTGCGTGCTGCCGCCGTTGAAAAAATTAACGCTCGTCGACCCCGTGAAGTTCAACAGGCCGCTCACCGCGATCGAACTATTGCCGCCGCCAAATTGGAAGCTCTCGGTCGAGCCGCTGTTCACCGTGAGGTTGCCGACTGTCAATGTGCCGAAAGCCCCGGCATCCCCCGGCGTGATTGTGCCCGTGTTGGTCACGTTCCCCAGAATCGTGCCGGCGCCGACAATCGTCTGGGACGCGCTCCGCGTCAGCCCCGCGTTGCTCACATTCAAAGTCGCGCCATTGGACACGCTGAGCGCGCCCGAAGCGTTGATGTTACCCGACACAACCAGCGTTCCACCCGTGACCGTGGTGGGGCCCGTGAACGTGTTCGTGCCGGCCAGGGTCAAGGTGCCGCCCGAGCCGCTGCTGCTGCTCACCGTCAAACCCAGCGTGCCGCCGCCGCTGCCGTCTTGCACGGTGCCGCTGAAGGTCGTGGTGGCCGCATTGGCCAGGCTCACATTCAAAACGGCATTGGCCACCGAGGAGCCGTTGGCGTTTTTGATCACCGGCGTTGAACCGGAAAGGTTGTTCGCCGTGGAGATGAAGGCCACCTTGGCGTTGTTGCCGCCCAGCACCAGCGTCGCATTCGTCGCCGCCGTGCCTATACTGGTGCCCGCTATGCTGGAAACCAGGCCGCTGGAGTCAAAATTGATCCCGTTCGCTCCACTGGCGTTCAAGGCTCCCGCGCTGCCGAGCTGGATGGTGCCGTCATTAATATAGACTCCCCCGCTAAAGGTGTTGCAACCGCTCAGAATCAGGGTGCCCGGTGCGCCCTTGGTGATCGCCGTGCTCGTGTTGTCCACGATGTTCGCGCTGATCGTGAAGGGCACCGGCGTTGTCGTGTTGGCTGAAATCATCAGCACCAGGTCCGAACTGGCCGGTCCGGTCAGGCTGCCGCCGCCCACGCTGTCCTTGATGCTCGATCCCGCTGTCGTCATGTTCCCGGTGACGAGAATGCCGCCCGTCTGCCAGGTGTTCCCGTGCAAATCAATCGTGCTGTCCGCATTGACGTTGTCGCGGAAGCTGGCGTCCGTCGCGGCCGCGGCCAGGGTGGTCGTGAGCACGCCCGCCACATTCGCGTTCTGGGCCGATGTCCCCAGGCTGTTGGCCGTGGTCGAGGTATAGGACGCCGCTATCACCTGGTGACTGCCGTTAATCGCGGCCCAGTCATTGAAGTTATCCGAGGATCCGGAATACACATTGCCCGTGGTCATGTAGGGCGAGCCATTGGAGGTCACCAACGCGGTCGTCCCCATGCTGGAAAAAAACGTGGATCCGCGACCGGTGTCGAGCGTGCGCGCCGTAATGGTGCCGCCGATGCTGCGCGTCACCGTACCCGCGATGGTCAGCCCTGCGTTAAAGCTGCCGTTGCGGCTGGCGTAAACAGGCGATTCGCCGGGAGTGATGGTCAAGGCATTGAGCGTTTGGTTGCTGCCGCTGACGGCATAGCTGTAAACGAATGCGCCGCCGCCCACCGCGAGGTTCGCGGTGTTGTTCAAAACATTCGCGGTCCCGCTGGTCGGCGCCACCAAAGTGGCAACACCGCCATCGACGGTAAGAGTGCTCGTCCCGATGCTGTTGCTGTTGGCCGTGGTCAACCCGGTGATCGTCAAACTGCCGCTGCCCGTCTTGGTGATGCCCGCCGTGGAACTGATCACCGCCGAGCCGGCAATGCTTGTGGACCCCGCGCCCGTCACCGTCAGCAAATTCGCTCCTGCATTCAGCGATGTCCCGGTGATGCTCAGCGTGCGGCCGGTTCCAATGTTCCACGTCTGCGCGCCGCCCAGAATGAGCGGAGAACTGAGGGTGAGGCTTGCGCCAGAGCTGCTCATGTCAATGCCCACGCCACTCACCCCCGTGAGGGTCAGCGCGTTGCCCAGGCCGTTGCCCAGCGTCAGCCCAGCCGTCTGGGCCGAAGTCAGTTGAATCTCGCCGAAATTAATCGCGCTCGTGAAGTTGCCCACCGTGCCCGCCGTGCCAAACTGGGCAATATCCGTGGATGTCGGCACCGGCCCGGAACCGGCGTTCCAACTCGGCGCAAGGTCGAGATTGCCGCCACTGACCCATACTTGCGTCGCGCCGAAGGTGGCCGGCGCCGCCAGCATCGAGGCGAGCGCGGCGCCAAGGAGCGTGGCGCGAAGAAACAGACGGGAGCGGCAGGGAGCAGTGGAGGTAATCATGTGAAGTCAGGGCAATGAAGCCGGTTTGCAGTTGTTTTGAGAGGGTTTGAAGGGTTGGTTGAAATTATTTTTGAAATCAGGGAACAAAGTTTCGCAACGAGTGTTTTACGAGGGAGAAACCATGCGTGGACAATGCATCAATGGGGTAAAAGGGGTATATTAGCCGCTCACCAGTTATATGCGCCGACAGATGGCCCGTGAAACAACGGTCCAAGTCGACGGCAAAGCCAAACACGCTAAGAAACAGGGCATAGGGGGTATCTTGGCCATAATCATGTTAAATAAGCCGGACGGTGTAAACACAAATTTTACAGTTTAAGGGAACTTTTTTCACAAAATAGAAATTCCGCCCGGAAACCCGATCCGCCAGGTTTAAAAATAGCGCTCTTTAAAATAGATAAATTTCGACTCCTGTTCAGGGAATTCCGGTCGCCTCCAAGTGCCGTTAGGAACCTCGAAAACAGGTTGCGAAAGCCGCAAAACCGGCCATCAGACGGAATTTCGCGGGAAACGCCATCACTGGGGTTGATTTCATTCATAAACTGTTGCCGTGAAACGATTAAGAATTGTTCTTCTGGAAATTTTCCGCAAATACGCAGCTTCTTTTGATGGATTGTGCCTAAAAACCGAAGCGTAAAACACTTTGCCCGCGCCCAAAAGACATTCCCAACCTCAGGTATAACTTCGGCTGCCCCGGTTCACGGTTAAACTCTGGGCGAATGAATTTCTTCAGCCGGTCATCGGGAGTTGATTGCCTTTCCCCAATTTGTTTGTCACCAAAAGCACCGATGAAAATCCCCCAACCCCACCCCACCGCATCCTCGCCCTTCCTGCGCTCGATTCTCCGGACGCTTTGCGGCGTTCTGCTCGTGGCCGCCTTCCTCCCCGCTCCGGCGCAAACCCCCGCGGCCTCCGCAGCCGCCGGCAATACCTCCACCGCCACCGCGCCTGCCGCCCTTGCTAGCAATACCACGGCCACCGCCACTCTGCCCCCTCCGTCGCATCCCGCCCCGTATGTAAACACCGCCATCGTCCCCGTGCCGCGCGGCGGCAACTGGATATCCCGGCACAATGGCTTCGTCGACCTCGCCAAACAGGGCAATATCGACGTCCTTTTCCTGGGCGACTCCATCACCGACTTCTGGCGCGACGACGGCGCGAACTCCCTCCACCGCGGCAAACCCGTCTGGGACCAATATTATGGCTCCTTGAAAGCCGCCAATTTCGGCATCAGTGCCGACCGCACCCAGCACGTCCTCTGGCGTCTGCAAAATGGTGAAGGCCAGGGCTTTAAACCAAAAGTCATCGTCCTGATGATCGGCACCAACAACACCGGCCCCGAAAGCCGCAACAACCCCAAGCCCCGTAACACCGTCCCCGAAGCCACTGCCGGCGTCATCGCCGTCGTCCAGGAACTCCGTAAAGACTTCCCCGACGCCAAAATCCTCCTCCTCGGCGTCTTCCCCCGCGGCGCCAAGGATGACCCCCAGCGCCAGCAAGTCGCCGACATCAACACCGCCATCTCCGCCCTCAACGACGACCAGCACGTCTTCTACCTCTACTTCGGCGACCAA
>Ga0182024_10014132_pt1 | contig 15470 bp, 13 predicted proteins | sample P32metaG_FD_120480 | JGI IMG/M metagenome (GOLD analysis project Ga0182024, IMG submission 120480) | Permafrost microbial communities from Stordalen Mire, Sweden - P3-2 metaG (Illumina Assembly) | ecosystem: Environmental > Terrestrial > Soil > Wetlands > Permafrost | place: Sweden: Stordalen... | reverse complement strand
TTTCCGTCAGCTTCAGCGCTTCTTCGGGCCCTTCGAAACACAATTTAGAGAGAGAAAAACCGAGCGCAGCGTCGGCCTCGTCAAAAACGGCCCGGGATTCCGCAAAATTTTCGGCCAAGTCCCGGCCCATGCCGGGATATTGCGAGGCTTGGCCGGGAAACAAGAAGGCAAGCTTGCTCATTGGTGTGGCGATTCCACGCTATCAGCGGATCAGCCGCGCGCGGCGACCGTTGCTGCAGCGGAAAGCTCCTGTTCGATTTTTTCGTTGACGCGCGAGCGGCAGAGTTCGGATGCGACGCGAATGGCATTCTTTATCGCGTTTGGGTTGGACCGGCCGTGCCCTATGATGGTGATGCCTCGGACCCCGAGCAGCGGGGCGCCGCCGTATTCGGAATAGTCGGTGCGTTTTCGGAGTACATCGAACGCGCGTTTTGCCAGGGCATAGCCCAATCGAGATGTCAGACTGCTCTTGATCGCCTTTTTCAGCATCGAGCCAATCTGCTCGACGACCCCCTCGCTGAGCTTGAGCGCGATATTGCCGATGAAACCGTCGCATACAATTACGTCGACATTGCCGCGAAATACATCGCGTCCTTCCACATTTCCAACGAAGTTCAGCGACGACTGTTTCAGCAGGTTTGCCGTCTCGCGAGTGAGTTCGTTCCCTTTCATTTCCTCTTCGCCGATCGAAAGAAGGGCCACGCGTGGCTTTTTCGTTCCCCAGATTGCCCGGTAATAAATTTCACCCATCACCGCAAATTGCTCGAGTTGCTCCGGCTTCGAATCGACGTTGGCTCCCACGTCCAGAACGATCGAGACCTTCTCCTTCATGTTCGGAAAGGCCGCCGCTAGCGCCGGGCGGTCCACGGAAGGGAGAGTACCGATCACAAAGCGCGCAATGGTCATTGCCGCGCCAGTGTTCCCGGCCGTAACAAGTGCTTCCGCCTTCCCATCTCGCACTAGCTGAGCAGCCACATGAAGCGAACTGCCTTTCTTACGGCGAAAGGCATGCGACGGCGAATCCGTCATCGAAATCACTTCATTCGCGTTGACGATCTCAATTGGCAGGCCGTTCCACTTGTGCCGGGCAAGCTCTTGCCGAACGACTGCTTCGATCCCGACCAGGACGATCCTTACGCCGAGTTCGCGCGCAGCAAGTACGGCGCCTTCGACTTCTGCTCGGGGTGCAACATCGCCCCCCATGGCATCAACCGCAATTGTGGTCATCTGGCCACCGGTGCCGATTAAGAAGGCAGGCGAGGGAAAGTTAGGCCGTCTTGGCCGTCGTGTCAATCACTTCGCGGCCCTTGTAATAACCGCAGCGGGGGCATGCCCGGTGAGGCAGCTTCGTTTCCTTGCAATGCGGGCACGAATTAAGGGACAACTTATGCAGATGATCGTGGGCGCGACGAGTGCTCGTGCGCCGCTTCGAATGACGTCGCTTCGGATTAGGCATTCCAGCTCCTCAAGAACAAACAAATGATCAGAACAATAAACGAACAGCCGCACACGGCTGCTGTCAGAGTCAAACGCTAGTGTAACGTCTTATTGCTTCTTGAACCAGTCTTGCTTAAGCCGCGCCAACGGCGCAAGGCGGGGATCGGAACCGTGCGTTTCGCAGCGGCACTCTTCATTGTTGAGGTTCACGCCGCAGTGGGGGCAAAGGCCGCGACAATCGCTCCGGCAAATCACCTTCATGGGAATCGCGAGGTTCACCTGCTCGGCCAGAATATCCGCCAGAAACAGGCCCTCTCCCTCGAAAAAGGCAACCTCGGTATCGTCCAGATTCAAGTGAAGCTCGTCCTGGGCGAGAGAAGTCATCGGGCGGTAGTAAAGGTCGAAGTCGCGGCTGATTTCTTCCACCACCGTGTCAAGGCAGCGCGCGCAAACCACTTCCACGCGGGTGTGCAGATTGCCGTAGACGCGGATCTGCCCCTCAACAAGTTCTGCCGTTGCACGAACTTCGAGAGGCTCTACCTGCCGGAACTCGCCCGAATGAAAATCGAGCGTGCCGGGCGAATAGCCTTTCCGAATTCGGATCTTGCGGATACCGAGTTCATTGACATCTAAAAACATGGGCTTTCCCCGTCATTTCCAAGCGAAACCTCATTATATGTCGCGTGTTCGCATTGTCAAGGAAGGGCGCAAGGCCGCCCAGAGGCTGACACCAAACGGATAACGACAGGATTGCCCTCCTGAAAATTCCGCGCCTCGCGGGCGAACCTGTTCAGTCCGCTTTTCCTCCCGGGCCGAGCAGCTCGCGTGACTGGCGAAGCAAAAATTGGTCGGTCATGCCCGCAATGTAATCGCAGACCACCCGATGCCGTGGCTCCGTTGCCGCCAGTTCGGCATAGCTTTCCGGCATCCGCGCGGGATCCTCCATGAAAAATTCGAAAAGCGCGTCAAGCGCGGCGACCGATCGATCGCGCTCTTCCGCAATTGCCGGGTGAGAGTAAAGGCGGCGATTGAGGAATCGTTTGAAGCCCGCGCTTTCCTCCGCCACGTCGCGCGAAAATCCGGCCAGCCTCTTTTCGGCTTGCCGGATGTCGTCCACGGTCCGCGCACCGCTGGCTTCTACTTCGCGACGGGTGTTCTCGATGAGGTCTGTCGCAAAATGGTCAAGTACGAGCTTGAGCGCTTCGTTGAATTTGAGCCTGAGGCGTCCCTGGGGATGGCGTCTATCGACCTCGGCATACGCCGCATCGAACGGAGGCACTTCGGCGCGGAGCTGATCGAGATCGAGCAATCGTGCCTCGAACCCATCGTCCAGGTCGGCGGTGTTGTAAGCAATTTCGTCCACCAGGTCGATGAGCTGAGCTTCCAGCGGCGGGCGCTTGTCCAATGAATATTCGGCGAGTTCGGGCACACCGGCGGGAAAAGAGTCGCGCGAATGTTTCACGATTCCTTCCCGCACTTCGTAGGTGAGATTCAGGCCCGGAAATTCGAGATAGCTCAGCTCGAAATGCTCGATTATCCGCAGCGCATGGAGATTGTGATCGAAAAGATCGCCATAGCCCCGCATCCGCTGGTTCAGTTGCCGTTCGCCCGCGTGACCAAAAGGAGGATGCCCGATGTCATGCACCAGGGCCAGCGCCTCGGCCAGATCGGTATTGAGGGAAAGCGCGCCGGCCGCCGTGCGGGCGATCTGAGCCACCTCGAGTGTGTGCGTGAGGCGATTGCGAAAGTGGTCGGAATAGCGAGTTGTGAAGACCTGCGTCTTCGCTTCGAGTCGCCGGAACGCCCGCGCGTGGATCACCCGGTCGCGGTCGCGCGCGTAGTCATTTCTATAGGAATGCTGAGGCTCGGGAAAGCGCCGGCCTCGCGACTGCCGCACATCCATGGCGTATGACGCAAGCGTCATGGCGGCCAAATCGCGGTCAGGACTTGTCTGACAAGAGCGCGAGTTCTTGCTCCGCTTGTGTTGCGATTGGGGTTCCGGGGTAATCGGACTTGATCTGCCCGAAATACTTGGCGGCCTGGGAAGGATCTTTCTGCGCGTAATGCTCGGCGAGCGCGAGGAGCACGACTGGTTTGGGCACCAGAGTCGTCGGCTTAGCGAGAAGCTGCTGATAGAGGTTACCAGCCTCGGTCGACTGGTTGGTGCGATCATCGAGACCCGCCAGCTCAAGCCGGGCCAGCGACGCAAATTCCTCATTGGTGCTATCGCCTACGCTTTGCAGAAGTTTCTTGGCGTCGTCACTCTTGTCGAGGTGTTCGAGGCTGAGCGCTTCGTAATATTTCCCAAGCTCTCCAGAATGCGTGCGCGGATATTGCGCAGTCACACCCGCGAAATTCTTGGCTGCGTCGGAATATTTCGTCTTTTCGTCGGAATACGTGGTCTCGCCCGGCTGCGCTTGCTCGCCCGGCGCGGTCACGCGCGCCTGAAAATCCTTCATCGCATCGTCGAACAAGGCCGAGGCTTTCACTGTTTGTCGCTCGGTATAAGTCTTCCAGCCATAGAATCCGCCAGCGACAACAATCGCGGCAATCACGATATAGATGGCGAGCTGCTGGTGCGAAAGCACAGCTTCGGCGCCATGCGCGAACGTCTCACGCACTTCGTCCTTCTTCAGCTCTCTTCTGGAAATATGCGCCAAGAGTCCACCTGTTTACGGATAGAAGAATCGTAACACAAACGAGTTTGTGCGTGTAATTTGAGGCCCGTCGCCGGCCTCGCATTCGATGAGCCAGGGTCGATGGCCTACCCGCGAGCTAGCCCGTTCCCATTTTGCGCTTGCGGTGCAGTTTCACGGCAGAAGACCGCAACGTTTCCGGAATATTCTTGTTGGTGGTCAGCTTTACCAGGTCGGTCGACGTCAGCCGCGGAAACAGGTGCAGGGAAACGTCGAGCGGCGTCTTCGGATTGTTCACAAGATTCTTCGCGACCGCGTAGTTCTTCATGAATGTCCGCATCATCGATATCGACCGCAGCACTTCCGCCGAGAGGTTTGACATCAACGCGAAGCCTTCTACCTCGGAATCCGTCAGCCGGGGCGATTGCAGAACGCATCTTTGAACCAGCTTGTTCGGGTCCCGAATCAGGAACATACGTTCGCTGCGGCCGCCTTTCAGCGCCAGCATGAGGCGCTGCACCACGCTCATGTTCGACACGCGTTGCATCAGCGTCTCGCGCTTGGCGGCGTCCGGTTCCATCTCGAACGAGGCCGCCTCCAATTCGGAGACCGGAACTGCTCCCTTGTTCAATTCGTCAAGCAGCGCGCGCTGCTCCGCTGTGGCCGAGGACGATCGCTGCACCGCTTCCACCAGCGCCGGCGCCTCGACAAAGCGCTCCATATTGTCGAGCAACCCTTGAATTCCAGATGAAGTAAGATGCCCGGCCAGCCGCGTCACCAGAGCCGTGGGACAGCCCACGTTTCTCGCCAGCGCATCCGCGATCCCAGCCTTGCTTCCCAAATCGTTCGCGCAGTAGAGAAAGAGTTGCTGGTCGGAATCCGCCCGTTCGAGCGCTTTCAGAAAATATTCCGCTGGCTGGCTGAGCAGCGTGTTTTGCGCCCGCTCGGAAACATGCTCGTCTGCATCCACCACCAGGATGGAGAGGATTTCCACCCGATCTTCTGGAGAAAGCGGCATGCTGCCCGAACAAACCGCGAGCTTCTGATCCCTGGTCTCGGGCTTGAATAGGCTTCGTTGCGTTAACTCTGCGATCGGGGCCATTGGATGCCTTGGACACCTTCCGTGCTCTTGCTCGCCGGCCGTGAAGCCACACCAATCAAGGGACTGTAGAAATCCCGCGAATATTGATTTTCTCACGCGGGAACACGCTACGTTTGCTCATCTGGACTTCACGTGCCCAAAGTTCCACGCTCGTTCGCTCAACGCCCTACAAATCCAGAGAAATCCACGCCATGCCCTCGGAATCCGGTGGACGCGTTAGCCGTCTTGCGTCTACCATCGTGTCGTTTTTACATTTCTGGAGAGAGATATGGCCAAAGGATATTGGGTTACCTTCTACCGATCGATTTCGAATCCCGACGCGGTTGCGGAATATGCAAAGGCCGCCGGTCCCGCCTTACAGGCGGCAGGAGCCAAAATACTGTCTCGAGGCACGCCGGTCAAAACCTTTGAGTCCGGCCTGGCCCAGCGTTCCGTTGTGATTGAATTTGAAAGCGTCGAGAAAGCGATTGCGACGTATGAAAGTCCCGCCTATCAGTCGGCCGCCAAGCTGTTAAAAGGCGCGGCCGAAAGGGACATTCGGATACTGGAAGGCGTATAGCTCCTAATCGGCCGCACTCGTTGGCAATCCGCTTGGTATCCGAATCGCAAATGACGGCGGCGCACTTTCGGGGATTCGCGCTTAACGCGTCTCGGTCGTCGCAGGTTTCAAATCCTTGCGGCTAAGCTTTGCGCTGCCCTTCTTTCCAGGCTTGCCCGTCAGGGGAACTTTCTGTCCATTTAATGCGAGCTGCACGGCGCTAGAGTCGCCCGAGGTGACTTCAAATCCCTTGCGCGCCTCGAAGTGCTTCGAGTCGTCTGCATGAAGTCGGCCCTTGAAGAGGATCTTTCCATCGCCAGCCACCCGAACCTCAGTCGTTTTGCTCGCGTCAATTTTTAGTTCCAGGACTTTAGGGCTGTCGGAGGCGATTTTTGCGCTATTGGTCGCCACGGTGGCCGAAACCGAAGCCCCATTCGCAGATCCAGCGGATGCCGGCGAGGGCGTGCCAGGCGCAGCAGGTGCTCCAACTGCCGGTGCCGCACCATCTGGGGCTCCGCTGGGCACCCCGCTAGAAGCGGCGGCTGACGGACTCGAATCCGTTGCCGGAGCGGGAGCCGCAGGAGGGGCACCAGCGGAATCGCTGGCTGTTTCCGCGGAAGTCCCTCGGGACGTGCCTGGAGAAGCTTGCGATCCAGACGCAGCAGCGAGCTCGGCCCGTTCATGCCCATGAATCAAGATGACGCGGTGGGTAAGCCAACCGCCCGCAATCAAAGCCACTATAAATATGGCTCCCGCTACGATCGCCGGCTGGTAATTTCGAGGCATTGCCCCGCTCGGTTCGGCGGACGGTTTGCTCTGAGCTTCGCCACGGGTTTCGAGCGCAAATTCGGCGACCATGTCATCTTCGTTAAGGCCAAGAAACCGCGCTGCGGCGCGCACGAAGCCCCGGCCAAAAGCGCCGCCAGGCAGTTCGTCCCAACGGCCGTTTTCAAGAGCTTCCAGAAATCTCGTATTGATCTTCGTCGCGGTAGCGACTTCGTCGAGAGAAACTCCGCGCATCTCCCGTTCGCGCTTCAGATGTTCGCCGAAAGGTGATAAAGGCATTCGATGGGAAACCGTTGCGAAGAAAATATTAGGCGGGCGCTAGAAGTGTGTCAAATGCTATGGCACCCCCGGTCCCCAAAATTGTCTTTAGAGGTCACGATTGCAACTCGCCGCCATTGGCCTTTTGGCAATAATAAAGCATTCCTCATTGCGGACCACAAAATCCGTTCATTATAATGCCAAGGTTGCCTGAAAATCCCATCTCCGCTGATTCACCCTCGTCTCCGGAATTTCGACGCCGCGAGAGCGATGGAAAAACTTTCGCCGGCCTCGAACGGCGTCGCAATCCGTCCGCGCCTTCCGATATTCAAGAAGGCACCGAAGTTACGGTCTTTCATGAGCTGGGCAAAGCGCTCACATCGTCCCTGCAGCTCGACCAGGTGTTGCGCACCATCATGGAGAAGATTACGGAAGTCCTGCGGCCAGACACTTGGTCCCTTCTCCTGATGGACATGAATAAGAACGAACTTTATTTCCAGATTGCCACCGGCAAAGGCTCCGACGCGCTTCGCGACGTGCGAATCAAAGTCGGCCAGGGCCTGGCTGGCTGGGTCGCCGAGTCCGGTGAAGCGGTGGTTGTGCCGGATACCACCAAGGATTCGCGCTTCTTTCCCCAGTTGGACGAAAAAACGCGCACCGCAACTCGTTCCATTGTCGCCGTTCCGGTACGTTTCCGCGATCAATGCCTCGGCGTGATTGAACTGATCAACTGCGTGGGCCCGGAAGGGGTTTTCAGCCACCGCGACTTAGCCTTGCTTGAAGCTCTTGCCGATTACGCGGCGATCGCCATCGAAAACGCGCGCCACGTCCAGCGCATCCATGAACTCACCATTACCGATGACTGCACGAGCCTTTATAACGCCCGGCATTTGAATTTCATGCTGGACACGGAAATCTACCGATCGCATCGCTACGCCTTCGAATTCTCGCTGATCTTTATCGACCTCGATCACTTCAAGAATATCAACGACACATACGGCCACCTGATGGGTTCGAAGCTGCTCTCGGAAATCGGTGAAGCAATTAAGGAAAAGTGCCGCATGATCGATCTCGCCTTCCGCTATGGCGGGGATGAATTCGTAGTGTTGTTGCCGCAAACATCGAAAGAAAATGCCGTTGGCGTAGCGCGGCGCTTGCACAAACTCATACGCGATAGCGTGTGGCTCAAAGAGCCAGGATTGAACGTGAATATAACCGCCAGCGTGGGAGTCGCGGCCTATCCCACCGATTCGCGCACCAAGGCCGAGCTGCTCCACCTCGCCGACGAGGCCATGTATTTCGTCAAAAACACCACTCGCGATAGCGTGGCCGCCTCTGGTGAAGCCACTTTCCGCAAAACCGATGTTCGTTGAAAAGAATCTCCCTCACGATCTCTTCGATACAAATTCGTCCTGCGCGGAAGAATGGCGATTGCGCCGAAACTATCGCATGTTAACCGCGGGAAAAAGGCTGAGGCTTGGTTTAGAGGCTACGGGCTGAAGATCCATTCGCGGGGCCCGCAACCGGTCGATTGGTAAGCCGCGCTTGAAGTTCCGTGATGAGCATTTCGGCTCGAACGCTCTTATATTCAAAATCGCTACATTCCTCGACCGTAAACGCCCGCTTGCCCTTCGTAAGAGCCGAACCGTAAGCTTTTTTGGCTTTTAGCATGCAAGCTTCAATTACGGTGGGTTCGCTGGCAACGCGCCCGAGCTCGCCCAGCGCAATCGACAGGTTCATCATTTTCATGGCCCATTGCGCGGAATTTCGCTTCAGGGCGTTCAGTAGCGATGTTTCAGCTGTCATGTGATGGTCAACTCCCAAAACTAAATCTCTCAACCAATCCCGAAAGCCGCTCCGGCGCCGTTAATGTCTAAATCTTGGTGTACCCGGAAGCCGAAATTGACCAATTGAATCTGTACACTCCGGAATCGTCAATTTTATACAGGAGTCTTGCAAAGGAAATCGGGTGATCCCTGTATCCGCATGTCGCGAGAAATACTTAGTCAGTCGTCGCGGCCAGAACCGGGGCAAACGATCCTCAAATGGCTCAACAACGCCGAGTTACCCAAACTTCTATACGGAGTGGGCGCGTGCCGTCTCAGAGCCATAAAACTCCACGTTTTGCAGTACTGCTCGCACCCCGCGGATTAAGTCAGTCGTCGCGTCAGACTTTAATATAAACCCGTTACACCCAGCGGCGCGAGCTACGCGCTCGAGTCCCGGGTAGGAGTGGGTGGTGTACATCAGTATCTTTACTGGCACGCCGGCCTTGCGAATTTCATGGGCCACCGAGAAGCCTCTCAGGTGCGGCATGCTAAGATCCAGGATCAGCAAGTCCGGTTTCAGCTCCAGCGCTTTCGCCACCGCCTGCAATCCGTCTTCCGCTTCTCCGCAGATCTCCAGATCGGATTGGTCGCCAAGCAAGAACTTAATTCCTTGGCGAGCCACCACGTGGTCGTCGGCTATCAGAATGCGCCTGCGACCATTCGTCGCGGCGCTGGCCGGCGCGGACCGATTCGCATCAATTTCATTTGGTTGTTTCGACTCTTCGGAGGCCGCGTCGTCCTCACCGCGCGGCAGCGGCACCGACGCTAACACCCGCGTGCCACCCTTTCCCGATCGTATCTCCAGCTTGCCGCCGAGAAGCTTGATGCGGTCGTTCATGCTTTGCACGCCGACTCCGGACTTGCGGCCGCCGGCCGTTTTTCTTTGATCGAACCCCTTGCCCTCATCCTCGATCGAAATGTTCAGGGAATGGAAATCCACGGAAAGATTCACCCGTGCTTTGCGGCTTCCCGAGTGGCGAACCACGTTTGTAAGGCTTTCCTGAATCACCCGAAAGAGCGCGGTCTCCATATCCAGCCCCAGTCGCGGAAGATCGGAAGGCATTTCCGCTTCTACCCGGACATTCGTGCGTTTCGAAAAGCCTTCGATATACCAGTAGAGTGCCGAGCGCAGGCCCATTTCATCAAGCAACGGGGGATGCAGTACATACGACAACGTGCGGATTTCGGACTCCACCTTGCGCACTTGGCCGGCGATTTCGGCCAGGGAGCCGTGTATCTCCCCGTTCGGTGCTTTCTGCAGCCGATCGAGCGACATGATCACAATTGCAAGTTCCTGGCCGGTGATGTCGTGGAGATCGCGGGCCATGCGCCGGCGTTCTTCGTCCTGCACTTGCAAGAGACGCGCGGATAGCGACTGCAAAGACGCTTCCGATTCTTTGAGCGCCTGGGCCGTGGCGAGTTGTTCCGTCACTTCCGTGGCGACAATCTTCACCGTGCTGCTTTTCCCGCTTTCCAAATGAGAAAAAGAGAGGCGAATCGTTCGCAAGGCTCCCGATTCAGCTTCTACCACCTTCATCTCGCCTTGTAGCGGATGTTCAGCACCCTCTCTGAGAGCGGTTGCAAGCGCATCCCAATCGCGCATTGCCACAAAGCTCCGGAGGTTCGTTCCGGCAAGATTTTCGTCCGCTACCCGGCCCAATATCTTCACAAAGCGCGAGTTCGCGTAGAGAATCACGCCATCTTGGGTCGCGTCAGCAACACCAATATCCAAGTCGTCCAATAAAGAGCGGAATAAGTCGTGGTGATAGCGGCGGTTAGGCTCCGGAATTGCATCTTCCGCAAGCGAGCCGGTAGTGGTGTAAGTGCTCGTGCGCCGGGATGGTTTGCGCTTTCCCAAAATGAAGCACCCTCTAGAGGGCGTGGCTGGAGTGAACAGCGCATCATACAACGATGCAACGGGTTCTTTTCAATCAGTGAGACCCTGTAGAAGCCTCTGCTTGTGTTAACTGCATCTCCAACAGCGTAATCACCGCCCCTTCCACCTTGCCCTCGGCGGTGCGATATGGGAAAACACGCAACTGAAATTCACTCCCCTTCGGGTCGCTCACCCTTTTTTCAGCGGGACGCGAAGTCGCGATCACTTGCAAGACTGTTCGATGGAAATCCGGAATTGGAATTGTCGGATTGATGTTGGGCAAGGGCCTGCCAATATCTCCCGGAATAATCCCCAGCAGCTTTTCGGCCCGTGGCGTAAAGCGGCGAATGGCCAGGTCGTTGCCAACCATCACCACGGCGATATCGATGCTGCTGAACAGGTTTAGCAAGTCGTTGTTGATTTGCGTGATCTCCAGGTTGCGGCTGCGCAGTTCGTCGTTCACGGTGGTGAGTTCTTCGTTGGTCGACTGCAGTTCTTCCTTGGCCGTTTCTAATTCCTCGTTTGTGCTCTGCAGCTCCTCGTTGCTGGAAAGAATTTCCTCGTTTGCCGATTGCAGCTCTTCATTGGTGGCTTCGTGAGTCTCGATTACGGATTGCAGATATTCCTTCGTGGCGCCGAGTTCCAGTTCGAGTTTGGCAATCCGGCGGGTCTCTCTCTTGCCTTCCCTCTGAACCTGCTTTCCACCATCCCGCTTTCCCGCGGAAGGCTCCAAGTCAGCCTCGCGGAACAAAATCATGGAAAAAAGCTCCTTCGGCTTGCCGATATACATCGGCACCACTTCGAAGCTTACGCTGCGTGTCGTCCCGGATGACCCCGCCGATCCTCCGTTTTCACCGTTGCCAATTTTGACCTGAATGTTTTTTTTTCCGACGGCGATGTCTTCCCTCTTGGCAAGAGCAATCGAGCTTTGCAGATCGAATAACAGCCCCTCACGCGCCATCTTGATGATGCTTAAGCTTGCGCGGCCAGAGGCAAGCTTCAGGTACCGATTGACGTTTCCGCGCGTGTGAATCACTTCCAGGTCTTCGTTGACGAACACGGCTGCCGGGGAGAACTGCGAGAGCAGCCGCCGGTCGAACTCCTTTTGAGTCTCGATGTGGTTCCAATGGCTCGTCGGCGACTTCAAAGGGATGGACGGCGGCGCGGGGTCGCTCACGTCGGTCTGCCGATTCAAGGAAAATGCCACCACCTGCCGAGTGCTGGAAGCCTTCTTCAAAAAGATCTTATGCACACGGTCTTCGGTGGAGAAAAGCTTTGAAAGCGTGCCGACGCCCTCAGAGGTTCCTAGCATGAGGAATCCGCTCGGGCGCATAGCATAGTGAAGCAGGGAAATCACCTTGCTCTGCAGCACCGGCTCGAGATAAATCAGCAGATTCCTGCAGCCGATGAGGTCCATCTGTGAAAAGGGAGGGTCATTGATCACATTGTGCTGGGCGAAGATGCACATGTCCCGAATGTTTTTGGAAATGCGGTAGCCGCGTTCGGTTTTTATGAAAAAGCGGCGGAGCCTTTCCGCGGATACGTCTCCTTGAATATTCTCCGGATAAAGGCCTGCTCGTGCCTTCGCGACACTGGCCTCGCTGACGTCGGTGCCAAAAAACTGAATGGGGATCTGGTTCGCCCCGTCGCCAAGGAATTCCAGCAACGCGATGGCGATCGAATAGGTCTCCTCGCCCGACGCGCACCCGGGCGTCCAAATTCGAATCGCCGAATTCGCCGCGCGGTTCTTTAAAATCTGAGGGAAAATTTTCGCTTTCAGCGCGTCGAATACTCCAGAATTGCGGAAAAAGCTCGTAACGTTGATCAGCATATCCTGATAAAGCGCTATGATTTCCGGAGGATTCGTTTGAAGGTATCGCACGTAATCTTGCAGCTTTTCCATCTTGTGCACCACCATCCGCCGCTGAATGCGTCGCAGAATAGTCGTCTGCCGGTAATGACCGAAATCCACGCCCGTGCTTCTACGCAAGAGGTGGAAGATCACCACTAGTCCAGAATTTTCCGTGGGCAATAGCTCCGATGCTGCCCCTGTTTCCCGCGCGGTGTAGGGATGATCCGCGATGCGGGCGAGCTCTCGCGCGATCGCGCTGGCAGGAAGAATGTAATCTGCGCACCCTTCGGTAATAACGCTGCGCGGCATGCCGTCATATTTCGCCGAACCGTCTTGTGCGAAGGTGACCCCTCCATGCGCCTGGATTTCAGCCATGCCTAGCGTGCCATCGGTTCCGGTACCCGAGAGAATCACCCCAATCGCGCGCTTGCCCTTTTGCTCCGCTAAAGAGCGCATGAACCGGTCGATCGGCATCGGGACTCGACTCGTTTCCCGGGGGCCAAGGTGCAGTACGTGGTCCGTGATGGACATCGTCGTATTCGGTGGAATCACGTAAACATGATTTGGCACCACCTTCATCCCGTTCGTCACTTCCCTCACGGGCATCTTCGTTTGCCTGGCAATCAACTCGGTGACGATGCTCTCGTGAGCGGGGTCGAGGTGCTGAATCAGCACAAAGGCTATGCCGGTGTCTGTCGCCAGATTCTGCATCAGCTCGGAAAATGCCTCAATCCCTCCAGCGGATGCGCCGATCGCCGCCACTAGAAACTGGCTGTCGGAAGCTCGTGAGGCTTCGCCCTTCGCCGTATCTCCGGCTTTTCGTTCAGACGACGCTTTTAATTTTGTGGTTTTCTTGGCCATGGAAGCTTGGGCCGGGTACTCTCAGCCCACCGCGATGAAGTTTCCACATCGGGGTAAAATGTAATCTAGCCCGTCAACGGTTACAATGGAATATAAATATCAAAGACGGTGGCGTGCTACCCCCTATTTTCCTGGGGAAAAATAGTTTCCCGATGAAAGCAACCTTGCCAAGTCTGGAACGCGTCCCGCCGTGCCTCATCGTTTTAGCGAGGGATTCGCATGCGTAATCGAGAGGCAGCGCGCTATGCCCGCTGGGCCGCTGGCGCCGCCGGCGCAATCTTGCTGCTTGTCGCGGGCGTCTACGTGCAGCGCTTCATCCGCCGCAGCCGCGCCTTCCGCGCTCTACCGTCGATGGTCGCCTCCACGATTCAGCAGCAGTCCGCCAACTTTACCTACTCCGATGTCGAGCAGGGCCGTACCGTCTTCACCATCCGCGCCTCACGGGCCACGCAATTCAAGGATCAAAATCGCGCCCTGCTCGAAGATGTCTGGATCAGTGTTTACGGCCGCGAAGGCAATCGCAACGACAATATCCACACCCGTCAGTGCAATTACGAACCTCTCAACGGGGACATCCGTTGCGAGGGCGACGTTCAAATTGATATCCAGGTTTCCGAGCAAACGGCTCATGTGGCTAATCCGTCGCCCAATCCGGCGCCTCATGCAACGAACCCGACGGCCAACTCAGCTCCCAATCCGGCGTCAGCCACCGGAGGCGGCGAAACTTTTCAGGTACGAACTCGCGATCTTTCGTTTAACCGCGGCACGGGCGAGGCCGCCACTCCCGCTCCCGCCGATTTCACCTTTGCTCAAGGCAATGGACACGCAGTCGGAATCAGCTACAGCACCCACGACTCCGTTATTCGCCTCGAGCACGCCGTCGTATTTGACCTCAACGCCTCCGATCGCACCGGCGGCTTACCGGTGAACGCCACCGGCAGCAGCCTCGAAATTCAGCGGAACCAGCACTTGGTAATTCTCAACGGTCCTGCGATGTTGCGCCAAGGCGGCCGCGAACTTTCCGCCGGCAAAATCTCCATCGCGCTGGACCAGAACTTTCGCGCGCGGAAGCTCACCGCGGAACAAAGTCCGTCGATCCATGGCTCGGAAGGCAAAAGCGCCGCCAGATTCAGCCTGCTCGCAAAAACTTTCGGCGCCATGCTCCGAGCCGATGGCGCGGTGGAAAGCCTCGTCGCCGATGGAAGCGTCGTTGGAACAAGCCAGAGCGCCACCGAAACGGATCGGTTTTCAGCCGCGCATGTGGAAGTGGCCGTGCTTCCCGCAGGCAATCTTATTCGCGAGATAAATGCCACCGGCGGAGTTAACGCCCAGTCCCAGCAAGGCTCTCAACAAGGCGCTCAGCAGGGCCCCGGAAGGGACACGGATTCGCGCTCCCTCAAAACCGACGCTTTGCGCGTCGTCTTTGCCGCGCCTGCCACCACTCGCGAAGCCCTTCCTTCAGAACTATCAAACGGAAAACAGACCGCCGCCTTCCCGTCTACTGGCTCGCAGCGCATCGAAAGCGTGGAAACGTTGGCTCCCGCCACACTCCAATTGAAAGCCGGAAGTGAAACCACGGAGCTCGGCGCTCAAACACTCGTCGCGCAATTTAATTCCGACGGGCATCTCGACAAGCTGTTAGGACATTCCGGTGTCACCGTGCGCCGGCAAATGGGTCGCGGGACTCCTCAGCTAAGCTCCGCCTCGGAGCTCGTTGCCACTCTGGCGCCCGGCGGACAATGGGACACACTCGACGAAACCGGAAACTTCCGCTTTCAGGAAGCCGATCGCCAAGCCACCGCCGCTCATGCAACGGCGAGTCGCTCCACCGGCTCGATACTTTTGGAAGGCTCGCCGGTCCTCACGGATTCGATGAGCCGCACTACAGCCGCGCGAGTCGAGATCAACCAGCAAACTGGAGACATTCACGCCACAGGTGGAATCGTTTCCACCTATCTCGCGGCCGCGAGTTCTCCCGCTGTAAGCACTCCCGTAAATCTCGGTTCCGGCCCAGCCCACATTTCGTCCGAAACGCTTTCCGGATCGAGCACCTCGGGGCATCTAATTTATTCGGGCGGCGCGCGCCTATGGCAAGGCGATTCGTCTCTTAATTCGGATCGGATCGAAATATGGCACGACGACAAGAAACTTCAGGCCAGCGGGCACGTGCTCGCTGCCTTTCCTCAAGCTCCCGGGATTGTTCCCTCATTCCCCAGCGTTTCGGCGTCCAGCATTTCAACTTCGAAATCCAAAGCCGCGTCCGAAGCCTCCGCGCCCGCCCTGTGGCAAGTGCAC
>Ga0182024_10014131_pt1 | contig 15470 bp, 12 predicted proteins | sample P32metaG_FD_120480 | JGI IMG/M metagenome (GOLD analysis project Ga0182024, IMG submission 120480) | Permafrost microbial communities from Stordalen Mire, Sweden - P3-2 metaG (Illumina Assembly) | ecosystem: Environmental > Terrestrial > Soil > Wetlands > Permafrost | place: Sweden: Stordalen... | reverse complement strand
TCAAAGCCTCCTCGGCCATCTGCGCCCGCCACACGCTCTCGACGTACTGCTCGAGCTTGCGCCCGTTGATGCTCGCGGGCGCGGTGCAGGGACCGGCGATATGCGTGCCGCGGCACCGGTAGACCGGTGCGCGCCCACCCGGTTTCTCGCTCTCCTGCACTCGGTGCGGTGCGAGCAGGTAGCGGCATCCCGCGCAACGGACGAACCCCCCGAGCAGGCTCTGCCGCTTGCCGCGCGCGATTGCCCGTACAGGCGCGAGGTTGGCGGCCTGCCACTCGGCGATGCTCACGATTGGCGGGTGCGCGTCCGCATTGACGTTCTCGCCCCGGTAGGCCTCGCCCCGGTAGACACGGTTTTTGAGGATGCTGTCCACCCTCGATCGTGTCCAGCGACCCCCGTCCGGCCGCGGCGCGCTCTGATCGAGCCGGCGCGCGATCTCGGTGAGGCTCTTGTGGGCGGCGCGTAGCAGGAACGCCTCTCGGATCGCGGGCGCTTTTGCATCGGGTACGAGCCGCTTGTCGGGGCTGCGCTCGTAGCCGATCGGCGTGAACTTGGCGATGTGGATGCCCCGTGCGACCGCGTTGGAGCTGGCCGTCTTCCACGATTCGCTGATCCGGTCGCGCTCCAGCTCCGCGAACACGAGCAGGATCCGCAGGAACGCCTTGCCCATCGGCGTCGAGAGGTCGATGTTGTCCGCGACGCTGACGAGCACCGCGCCGTGGCGCTCGAACTCCTCCAGCGTGCCTAGCGCGCCCACGAGCGTTCGCGCGAAGCGATCGAGCTTGGCGACGATCACCCCATCGCTCTCGCCGCTGCGGACGCGCTCCATGATCCGGTCGAACACGGGCCGCTGCATCGTGCCGCCACTCACGTCCATCTCCGGCTCGTGCCATGTCAGCGCGTGTCCGTGCGCCTGCGCCCACGACTCGATCCGTTCGTGCTGGACCGTCGGTGAGATGAAGCTCTCGCCCGCCCGCCCGCCGACCTTCGACACGCGGATGTAGGCATCGAGTTGTAGGCCGCCTGAACTCATGGTGTGCAATATAGCATTGTCATTCGATGAGGGTTGGCGCTTATTGGGAGACCCCGTCGGCCGGCAGCTGCTGGCCTCGCTGCAGCGGATGGGCCGCTCGGAGCTGGCGGTGCCGATCATCTCAACGCAGCTCGTGACCGACGCGCTGGTGGGCGAGCGCGAGTCGCTGGAGAACCTGCTCGGAGCGACGTTCGTGTTCGGGATGCGCTCGGAGGCCGAGGCGGGGCGTGCATTGCAATTGCTTGGGTTGGACCCCGAGGACCGCAGGATGCGCCAGAGCCTGTTGGAGTTCGAGGCGGGGCGCTGTCTGTTCCGCGACCACTCCGGGCGCGTGGAGGCGATCCAGGTCGACGTCGTGCTGCCTTCGCTGTTGCGCGCGTTCTCGACGACCCCCGGGGTTGCCTGACGGTGGCGTGCAGGCGCGTCGCAGCGGTGGGCCTGGCGATGCTTGTGTGGGCGTTCGGCGCGCAGCAGGCCGATGGGGCCAAGGCGCGCGCACCGGCGCGTGCGCCGGCCCACACGCCGGCGAAAGCCCCTCCGGCGAAAGCCCCGCCGCGGGCCCCGAGCAACCCGCCGCTGAGCACGGGCGGGACGAGCATGAGCCCCGAAGCGGAAGCCTCGGCCTCGGCCTCGCCGAGCGGCGGCGACCCGCTCGTCGACAACGGGCTTGGCAGCCCCCTGTGCCGCGAGGGGGCGAGTGCCGAACTGTCGCAGGCCGGCGAGCGCAACTGTCGCAGCTCGGACTTCGAGGCCGCACAGGCGCCGACCGGCGACTACGCGTTCGACGTGCACATCAACACCGGTGTGGCGAACTGGGGCAACTATTTCTCCGCGTCGGTGCAGGACGTGGGCCAGTGGGGGTGGATGCTGCTCGTGGCGATCGTGCATGGGGTGATCGTGATGCTCGAGTGGTGCTACACGGTTGACCTGCTCGAAAGCTCCGCGATGCGGGCAGTGACGAAGGGGCTGAGCGAGACCCAGGCGACGTTCACCCGGCCGTGGCTCGTGCTGGCGCTGGCGGTGGCGGCCGTGCTTGCGATGTACCACGGGATCGTGCGCCGGCAGGTTTCGGAGACGCTCGGCCAGGTGGTGTTGATGGGGGTGATGATGCTGGCGGGCTTGTGGGTGATCGTCAACCCGCTGGGCACCGTCGGCGCGCTCGGCGCGTGGGCCAATCAGGCGAGCCTGGGGACGCTTGGCGCCGTGATCGCGGGCACGCCCGCCGCTCCCGACCGCACATTGTCCGAGAGCATGGAAAGCGTCTTCAGCGGCACGATCGGCGGACCGTGGTGCTACCTGGAGTTCGGCAACGTGCGGTGGTGTGACGAACCCAAACAACTGGATTCGCGGCTGCAGGCGGCGGGCCGGCGGATAGCGGCACAGGATCAGGCCACGATCGGCCCCAAGAGCGCTGAACTGTTGCGCCGCGCGGAAACGAACGGCGAACTGTTCCTAGCGCTGCCCGCCAACGGCGAACAGCGCAACTCGATCAACGACTCCGGCTCGCTTTTCAACGCGCTGTGTGGTGGCTCGGAAGAACCGTGTCACGGGCCGACGGCCGGCGAGGCGGAGTTTCGCACCCAGAGGGGGACCGCGGCGCGGGTGATCGGACTGTTCCTGATCTGGATCGGCGTGCTCGGCATGGTGCTGCTGCTCGGCTACCTCGCGCTGCACCTGCTCGGCGCTGCGATCGCGAGCCTGTTCCTGCTGCTGCTGGCGCCCGCGGCGGTGATCGCCCCCGCGCTGGGGGACGGTGGTCGCTCTTTGTTCAGGCGCTGGGGGACGTGGCTGCTCGGGGCGGTCTGCTCGAAGCTGATCTTCTCGTTCCTGCTCGGCGTCGTGCTGCTGATGCAGCAGACGTTGATGGGGCTCACCGTGTTCGGCTGGTGGGCGCAGTGGCTACTCGTGTCGGCGATGTGGTGGGGAGCGTTTCTGAAGCGTCATCACGTGCTCGGCTTCGTCCACGGCGAACACCGCTCAGGGCACGCATCCGGCTCGTTGCTGCGGCACGCGCGGCGCGTGGGCGAAAAATTGCAGCATCCACCCGCGTTGGTGCCCGGCGCGAAATGGGTCAAAGGCAAGTTCGGCACACCGCCGCCGAGCGTGGAGCAGCGGCGCAAGCTCGCCCAGGCGGGTGTCGCGCGGGCCAAAGGAATCGCCGACGGGCAGGTCAAGCGCACGCTCGAGCGCGAGCACGCCGATGCCCATGCGCTCGTGCAGGCGGCGCCGGAGACCGAAGCGCGGATCTCGGACAAGCAGGCCCAGCTGGAGCAAGCACGGGGCGAGCACGCCACCGCGCGGGCAAAGGCGGCCGAAGCGGGGAAATCACGCAAAGCGGCGTCGAGGAATCGCAGGGGCCGCTCGTCTCCGAAGCGTAAAAGCGAAGCGGCCTCGTTCGCCGCCGAGGAGAAGTCCCAACGGCAGCATGCCGTGGAGTTGCAGCGGCGCATGAGTCGTCTACAGGGAGAGATTGCGAGCGATCGGGACTCGCTCGCCGCGGCGCAGCAGACCGTGGAGATCGGCACGCAGGCCAGGCAAACGTCGGACAATCCGTACACGCGCGCGCAGGCCGAGAAGGGCGGCCGGTTCCTCGACGCCCAGGCGGCGCTGGGAGCCGGGGAGCGCGACTACGCCGGGGTGGCGGGGATCGCGAACTACGGACGGCGGGAGTACGAAGCGCTCGACGCCCGTGGCCAGCAGGTGGCGCGGAGGGAGATCGATCAAGAACTGGCGGTGCGCAAGGGGCTGGGCGCGGCCGCCAGGGATGTCGCGGCAGGCGGCGAGGGCTCCTTGGGGCGCCGCGAGCAAAAGAAGGTGGACAAGAAGTTCGGACAGACGCTGGAGCAGGAGGTGAAGGCGGAAGGCCACGAGCTGCCCTCGTCGCTCAAACAGCGGCCGAAACGCCCGGGTTTCGATGCTCAGCTGCAGGATTGGCGAGCCGGGGGATCGAACGGCGAGTCGCGCGTGATGCGCGATGCGCACGAAGTGAGGGCCGGGCGCAAACGCCAGCTCGGCCGGGAGCGGCGGCGATGACGGCGGATTCGGCGGCGGGGTTGCGGACGACGGCGGGTTCGAGTACGGCGGTCGAATCAAGAACGGCGCAAGGATCCAAGCGGGCGAAGGGATCCAGGATCGTGACGGGGGCCAGGATCGCGGCAGGCGCCGCAGGCGTGCCTCTGCCCGGCCTGCCGCGCCTGCCGCTGGCTATCGGCGCGCTCGTCGCGGGCGCCGTCGCATTGGGGGTGCTGTTCCTGATGATGATGCTGATGACGATCGGCGGCGTGGGCGGTCTGGGCGGAGTGTCTGAGGGCGGCGGTGCGGAAGAAACGGACGGGGTATCGGCCTTGGCGAAGGCGGAAATCCCACCGGCGTACCTCAGCGACTACGAGCAGGCCGGGCAGCGCTACCACCTCGACTGGGCGATCCTGGCGGGGATCGGGAAGGTCGAGTGCGATCACGGGCGCGACCCCGACCCGTCGTGTACGCAAGAGGGGGCGGTCAACTCGGCCGGCGCCGGCGGGCCGATGCAGTTTCTGGCGGGGACGTGGGCGACGTACGGGGTGGCCCCCGATGGCGGCGCGCCAGACCGCTGGAACCCGGAGGACGCGATTTACGGGGCCGCGAACTACCTACGCGCGTCGGGCGCGCCGGGCGATTACAGGAAGGCGATCTACGCGTACAACCACGCGGAATGGTACGTCGACGAGGTCGAGGAATGGGCGGCGAGATATAGAGGCCCGCCCACCCCACCTACGTCATCCCCCTCACCGACGCAGCCGATAGCAGGTGGCGGCGCCGGCGGATACGGCCGCGTGGAAGGGGAAAGCCCGACGCCGATCGAGTTCATCTCAGGCGAACGCGCCGAGCTCGATCCCGCGGACGGCCACCTCGCGTGGATTCCCGAAGGGGTGCCGACGACGGTGCAGGCGATGGTCGTGGCGGGGAACGAGCTGCAGGAACTGCCGTACGGGCCGGACGGGCACCCGGACCCGCGCGGGGCGTTGGACGAGGACTGCTCGAGCACGGTCAACTACGTGCTGTATCGAAGTGGGGTGAGGCCGATCGAAGAAATCGTCAAAGACAACCCGCTCGCGCAGGATTACGTGAGCTGGGGCGATCCGGGCCCGGGCAGGTGGGTGACGATCTATGCGACCGATGTGCCGACGCCGCACGTGTTCATCGTGATCGCCGGCTTGCGACTGGACACGAGCCACAACGGCACCGACGAAGGACCGAACAAAAACGAAAACGGCCCGCGCTGGCGGATCCTCAGCTACATCCCGACGTGGGCGCACTGGTCTGTCAGGCACCCGCCGGGGCTGTAGGGATCAACTCGACCAACTGCGACCCGCATGGTGCTCTAAGGTTGCGGAATGGCCACCCGGAAGGTCGACTATCTGCTGATCGGTGGGGGTTTGGCGAGCGCGAACTGCGCGCGCTGGCTGCGCGAGGAGGGCGCGGAGGGGACGGTGCTGCTCGTGGGGCGCGAGCAAGATGCGCCGTACAACCGGCCGGACTGCTCGAAGGGGTATCTGCGCGGCGAGGAGAGCCGCGAGGAGCCGCTGTTCCGCCCGGCGGAGTGGTGGGGGGAGCAGGGAATCGAGCTGATGACGCGCACGAGCGTGATTGGCCTCGACCTCGACACGCGCACGGCGAAGCTGTCGAGCAAGGAGGAGGTCGAGTTCGGCCAGGCGCTGATCGCGACGGGCGCGAACGTGCGGCGGCTGAACGTGGATGGGTGCGAGCTCGAGCAGATCCACTATCTGCGGACGCTCGGCAACGCGGATGCGATCAGGGAGGGGGTGAGAGACGCGGAGAACGTGGTGCTGATCGGTGGGTCGTACATCGGCTGCGAGGTCGCGGCGTCGATGCGCATGATGGGGAAGCAGGCGACGATCGTGATGCAGGAGGAGCGCACGCTGGAACGCGGGTTCGGGGAGCAGGCGGGGCGTTTCGTGCAGGAACTGCTCGAAGAACACGGAGTGACGGTCCACGGGAGCGACGAGCTGGAGCGGTTCGAGGGGGAGGGGCGCGTGGCGAAGGTGCTGACGCGCGGCGGCCTGGAGCTGGAGGCCGAGGCGGTCGTGATCGGCGCCGGCGTGAGCCCCGACATACAGCTTGCGCAGAAGGCGGGTTTGGAGATCGGCGAGCGCGGCGGCGTGCGCTGCTCGTCCAGGCTCCAGAGCACGGTCCCGGGCGTGTTCGCCGCGGGGGACATATGCGAATACGACTCGCCGATGCACGGCGGGCACGTGCGGATCGAGCACTGGGACGTGGCGTTCAACCACGGGAGGACGGCGGCGCTGAACATGCTCGGGCGGGATACGGCGCACGAGACGGTCCCGTACTTTTACTCGGTGCTGGGCGACTGGGGCGAGCTGGAGTACGTCGGCCCGGCGGCGAGCTGGGACGAGGAGATCGCGCGCGGCTCGTTCGAGGAGGGGAGCTTCACGAACTGGTACCTGCAGGACGGGCGCGTGAAGGCGGCGTTGACGTTCGGCAGATCGGACGACCTGGAGCACGCGCGACGGCTGATCGTCGCCGGGGTCGCGCTGGACGAGCGCCGGCGGGGAGCGCTGGCCGACGTGGACGGCGATCTGGGGGACGTGAAGTAGGTCACCGCGAGCGGGGAGTAGGATGGAAGGACAAGACGGTCGGAGGTGAAGGGAAGCCGGTGAGAATCCGGCGCGGACCCGCCACTGTGACCGGGGAATGCCCTTAGCGAGCGCAGAAGATGCGCAGCCACTGTTTCGCGAGAAGCGAGGCGGGAAGGCGCGGAGGGAAGGCCCGGGAGCCAGGAGACCTGCCGACGACCGAAAGCCCACAAGCCCTCGTGGAAAGGGGTTGGCTCAATGAATACATCTCGTCGTATGTTGCCGGCGCTCGCCGGCGCACTGCTCTCGTTGTTGCTGCTGGCGTGTGTCATGAGCACAGCCTCGGCGCAAGCCGCCGGCCCGGCGACGGTCACCGTCAGGGTGCTCGGACCGGCTCCCGCCTACGAATCGCTGACTCCCCTTACCGAACTGACCACAACGAGCACGCCGGTTACCAAGGATGGTGGCTCCTGCTCGGGCACGAGCGCCGCCGGTGCTCTGGAACTGGCGAGCAAAGGCGACTGGGAAGGTACTTGGAGTGCGAAGTACAACGACTACGAAGTCATTTCGATCGACGGCAAGAGCTTTCCATTCGAAGAAGGCTCGTCTGCAAACTACTACTGGAGTTTCTGGCTGAACAACAAGTACTCGGAAGAGGGTGTGTGCGAACCCGAGTTGCAATCAGGCGAACAGGTGTTGTTCGTTCCCGCGTGCTACGGGACAGGTTGTCCGCCGGCGCCGAACGTGTTGGCGATCGAGGCGCCAGCTACGGCTGAAGTAGGGAAGCCGACGACCGTCACTGTCCTGTCCTACCCCAATGCCGGCGGCGAACCAACGCCGGCGGTCGGCGCTACGGTCGAGGGTGGCGGCGACTCCAACGCGCCTCCCACAAATGCGCAGGGACAAACCACGCTGGTCTTTGCGGGCGATGGTAATTACACGATCGACGCGACCGGTGCCGCGGGAGAATCGTCTGCGATCCGCGGGGAAGCGCTCGTGTGCGCGCACGAAGGCAACGACGGTACGTGCGGCACCCAGGCCCCTGGTTCTCCCACTGCAAAGACGCCCGTGGGCGCTGCGTCGAGCAGCGCGGCCTATACCGGGCCATACGCGGTGGTGGCGCGGGCGACCGGCTTGATCGACGGGCACATATACAAGCCCGGCCAGGCGCCGCGCGTGTTGCAGGGCACGGTCGACCTGCACGCCGCGCTGCAGGACGTGAAGCTGCGTCTGACGCGGACACAGGGAAGGAAGTGCTCCTACTACGACGGTGTGACCGAGCGTTTCCGTGCGATGGGCTGCGGCGCCGCGCACGGCGTGTACTTCTCTGTGGGCAGTCAGGCGAGCTTCTCCTACCTGCTGCCCGAAACGCTGGCGCCCGGCAGGTATGTGCTCGACATAGAAGCGACTGACACCGCCGGCGAACACACGACGCTAGCGCGCGGGACGTCGAGAATCGTGTTCTATGTCAAGTAGACGGATCGCGGTCGCCGGCCTCACCTCCACCAGCGCGGTGCGGCGGTGAGGCCGAGGCCGGGCAGGAGGACCGTCGCGGCGGCTACGGCCGTCGCGCTCCTCGCTACGCTCGCCGGCTGTGGCCTCGGCCCGGGGCCGGTGCCGGGCGGCGTGCAGCTGACGGTCACGCGCGACTTCGGCGCGCACGTGCTGAGCCAGGCCAGCGCCCCGAAATTGAGGGGAGAAGAGACGGTGATGAGCCTGCTGCTGCGCAACGACAGGGTCACCACGAAGTACGGCGGCGGGTTCGTGGAGAGCATCGACGGGTCCTCAGGCGGGCAGGAAGCTCAGGGAGACCCGCGCGACTGGTTCTATTACGTCAACGGGATCCAGGCCCCGAAGGGCGCGGCGGCGACGAACGTGCACCCGGGGGACCACGTGTGGTGGGACCTGCACGACTGGAGTCAGACCGAGGAAGTCCCCGCGGTCGTGGGCTCGTTTCCCGAGCCGTTCCTGAACGGGATCGAAGGCAAGCGGCTGCCGGTCCGCGTGGAATGCGCGGCGGTGCAGAGCGAGCCGTGTCGCACGGTGGTCGCGCGGCTGCGCGCGCTCGGCGTCCCCGCGGCGATCGCGGCGGTCGGCAGCGGCGCCGAGCCGGACGCGCTGCAGGTCGTCGTGGGGCGCTGGACGGCGGTGCGCGGTGACCCGGGCATGACGAACATCGAACGCGGGCCGCGCACGAGCGGCGTGTACGCGCGGTTCGCCACGAACGGGCAGACGCTGACGTTGCTCGACGGGCAGGGTCGCACGACGAGCACGCTGACGGCGGGAGCGGGGCTGATCGCGGCCACGCGCGATGTCGAAAAAGCGGTGGTCTGGGTGGTGACAGGGACCGATGAAGCAGGCGTGCGGCACGCGGCGGCGGCGTTCGAGGAGAGCGCTCTGCACGATCGCTTCGCGCTGGCGGTGACCGCCACGGGCACGCAGATGCCGGTGCCGGGCGCGGGCGCGGGGCCGTGAGCACCTTCGCGGGCGCTACCCGGATCGCCTACCGGCGCCGTGCCAGTCCTCTCCACGCGGCCCGCGCGCCGATCGCCGCCGCCTACGGTGCGGCGTTCGCCGTCTCAGCACTGGTTGTCGAAAACCCACTGCTGCTCGGCGCATTGTTGATCGCGGTGCTCGCGGCTGCGTCCGCTGCCAAAGTCGGTCGCCAGCTCGCGTCCGCGCTGTGCCTGACGGTGCTGCCGCTCGTGCTCCTGACCTTGCTGGTCAATTTGATCGTGAGCCGAGGTGGGCTGACCGTGTTTGCGCGCCTGGGCGACTGGGGCGTGCTCGGACAGGTCAACCTCACCGTCGAGGCGGTCGTCTACGGGCTCATGATGGCGCTGCGACTGATCGTCGTGATGCTCGCCTGCCTGCTCGTCGTCTGCGCCGCCGATCCCGACGAGCTGCTGCTCGCCTGCCGGCGCGTCTCTCCCCACTCGGCGCTCACCGCGACGCTCGCCACACGTCTGATCCCCGTGCTCGGCGAGGACGCCCGCCGGCTCGCCGAGGCCCAGCGTTGCCGGCCGGACGGCGGCGCGCGCGGCGCCCGCGGCAAGCTCGCGGTGATCGGCGCGACGGTCGGCGGCGCGCTCGACCGATCCTTGGACGTGGCGGCTGTCTTGGAGATGCGGGGCTATGGCGCGCGGGGACGACGTGTCCTCGGCCGCGCGCGGCCGCTCTCGCGTCACGACATCGCGTTCGCCGCGGCGGCCGCGGTGGTGCTCGGGCTGTACGTGTTCGTCGCGCTCAGCGAAAGCGCGCCGTTTCAGGCATATCCGCTCGTGAGCCTGCCGCTGTCTCCAGGCGTGTTCGTGATCGCGGCGCTCACCATCGTGCTGGCGCTCGCTCCGTTTGCCGACAGGCGAGGAATCCATCCGTGAAGAGTGTTCTCTCTTTCGAGCGCGTCAGCTATCGGTATCCGACGGGCACCAAAGATTCGCTACGCGACGTCAGCCTGTCGGTGGCGCCCGGTGAGTTCTGCGTCGTCGCGGGCCTGTCGGGGTCGGGCAAGTCGACCCTGCTGCGCGCCGCCGCCGGTCTCGTCCCGCACTTCCACGGCGGCAGCTTTGCCGGCACTGTGATCGTCGGCGGACTGGACACGCGCGATCACACCCCGAGCGCGATCGGCGCCATGGCCGGCACGCTGCTGCAGGATCCCGAGACACAGATCGTCATGAACACCGTGCGCGCAGAGCTCGCGCTGGCACTCGAGAACCTGGGTGGCGGCGCCGGCAGCGTGGCGCGCGGGGTGGAGGAGACCTCGCTGGCCCTCGGGATCGGCCACCTGCTCGATCGAGCCACCGGTGAGCTCTCCGGCGGCGAGTTGCAGCGGGTCGCGCTCGCCGCCGCGCTCGTCGCGCGCCCATCGCTGGTCCTGCTCGATGAGCCGACTTCGCAGCTGGACCCCGTGGCGGGCGATGAGCTGATCTGGCAGCTGCGCAGGCTCAACCAGGAGGCCGACACGGCGGTGTTGCTGATCGAGCACCGACTGGAGCGCTGCCTGGCGGCGGCCGATCGCGTGATCGCTATGGCCGGCGGCGCGGTCGTGTGCGACAGCAACCCGAGGGGCTTTCTCGAATGGGCCGCCGAGCACGAGCCCGCGCTCCAGACCCCGGGCGCGCGGATGCTCGATGAGCTCGGCCTGCGCCCGCCGCCGACCGGCGTCAAGCAGGCCCGCGCCACATTGCGCGCCCACGGACTGCTGGCTGGCCCTGATGCCTCGGAGGGAGAGTCCGCGGGGAGCGCTAAAGCAGACCCCGGCCGGCGCCGTTCGCGTGCCGGCCGATCTTCGATCGGCAGGCTGCTCGGAAAAGATGCGGGGAGAGATCAGCCGGCGCTGGCGATGCGCGGTGTCTGGCACGAGATCCACGACGGACCCGCAATCCTGCGCGGCCTCGACCTGCGCCTGCGCCCCGGCGAGCCGGTCGTGCTGATGGGGCGCAACGGTGCGGGCAAGTCGACGCTGCTGCGCCACGCCGCCGGGCTGCTCGCGCCCACGCGCGGAACCGTCAAGCGCGCCGGCCGCGTGGCGCTGTTGCTGCAGAACCCCGGGGACTACTTCCTGCACGAGCGCGTGGACGCGGAGGCGCCGCCCGCGGCGCTCGAGCAGGTCGGCCTGGCAGGACTGGGCGCGCGCCACCCGCGCGACCTTTCAGGGGGACAGCGCCAGCGCCTCGCGCTCGCGATCGTGCTCGGCGGCGATGAGCCCGCGGCGGTGCTCGCGCTGGACGAGCCCACGCGTGGCATGGACCGTGCAGCCAAGCGCACGCTCGCCAGTTGGCTGTCCGAGCGCGCAGGGGAGGGTCTCGCTGTGCTCGTCGCCACGCACGACGCCGAGTTCGCCGCCGACTTCGCCAAGCGAGCCGTGCTGCTCGCCGACGGCCGCGTAATCGCCGATGGCCCGATCGAGGAGATCCTTTGCGGCGGCTGGTATTTCACGACCGAAGCCGCACGGATCCTCGACGGCGCGCGCGGCGCGCTCGGACCCGAGCAGGGCGTGGCGGTGCTGCGAGCACGTATGGCCGATGACGGTAAGCCGACCCGGGATCGGGTTGCCGAGGAGGTCCGCTCGTGAGCTGGCAGCTCGTGTCGTTCGCGATCGTGCTCGCCTCGCTGGGCTTTGCCTTCTGGTGGTACGAGCGCTCCCATCCGCCGGCCAAGCTGCTGGCGGTGGTGGCCACGCTCGCCGCGATCGCGGCGCTCGGGCGCGACGCGTTCGCCGCCGTGCCCGACGTCAAGCCGATCACCGTGATCGTGCTCGTCAGCGGCATCGCCTTCGGCGCCGGCCCGGGGTTCGCCGTCGGTGCGATCTCCGGCTTCGCCTCGAACTTCCTGTTGGGCCAGGGACCGTGGACGCCGTGGCAGATGCTCGGCTGGGGTCTCGTCGGGCTGATCGGAGGGGGACTCGGGAGCCTGACATCGAGACGGATGTCGTCGCTACAGATCGCCCTCGCCTGCGCCGCCGCGGCCGAGGTGTTCAATCTCGTCGTCGACCTGTTCACGTGGACGAGCGCCGGCGATCAGACGCTGCGGGCGTTCGGCCTCGTGCTCGCCAGTGCCGTCGTGTTCGATGTGACCCATGTCCTCGCCAGCTTCGGTTTCGGCCTCGCCTTCGGAGGAGCACTGCTGCGCATGCTTACGCGCGTGCGCTCCCGGCTCGAAGTCAGCTGGGAGAGGCCACGCGGGGGAACCGTCCCCAGCCCGCCCGGCACAGGCTCGTTGCCTGCGTGGCAACCCACGGGAACATCGCTGCTGACGATCCTCGCGGTCGCCGCCGGAACCATGTTGGTCATGGGCGCAGGCACGTCTGCGCGCGCGTCCACCACTACCGCCACGAGCCCGAGCGCGTTCACCGCCACCACGAGCCCGAGCGCGCACGCCGCTTCGCTGTCCCCCGAGCTGTCGTTCCTGACCGCCGCCCAGAACAGCGACGGCGGCTTCGGCGCCGCGAAGGGTCAGAGCTCCAGCGAGCTGTACACCGCGTGGGCGGCGATGGGCCTCGCCGCCGCCGGGCGCGACCCGGCGGAGGTAAGTCGTGACGGGCGCTCGGTGCTCGACTCGCTGCGCGCCGAAGTCTCGACCCTGAACGGCCTCGGCGACGTCGAGCGCACGATCCTCGCCGCGCGCGCGTGCGGGGTCTCCGCGTACTCGTTCGCCGGACACGACCTCGTCGCCGAAGTTCTGCGCGCGCGCGATAGCGATGACTCGTTCGAGCACCTGGTCGACCTCACGGCGTTCGCGATCTTCGCGCTGCGCGCGGCCGGTCATTCCCACGGTTTTCCCGCGATCCGCGACGCGGCCGGCTGGATCGAGCAACAGCAGAACTCCGACGGCGGCTTCTCCTTCGGCGAGCATGGCTCGCCCAGCGATGTCGACGACACGGGCACGGCGTTGCAGGCGCTCGCCGACGCGGGCGCGCGCAACAAGCGCGTGCTGGGCGCCGCGGCCAACTACCTGATCAGCGCGCAGAACCTCGACGGCGGCTACCCGCAGCAGCCCGGCGGCGAATCCAACGCGCAGTCGACCGCCTGGGCGGTCCAGGGCCTGATCGCCGCCGGCCAGAACCCGAGCACGGTGCGCCGCCGCGGCAGCCGCTCGCCGGTCGGCTATCTGGAAAGCCTGCTCGCCCCCGGCGGCAGCATCCGCTACTCGCGCACCAGCGCCCAGACCCCCGTATGGGTGACCGCCCAGGCGCTCGTCGCGCTCGCGGGGAAGACGTTCCCGGTCGGGCCGTGAACTATCGCTTCGACTCGCGACGCAGGCGTTGGCGGGCGATCTCCAGCGCCTCGATGTCGGCCAGGTCCTGCGGCCGGCCGGCGGCGCGCTTCATCGCGAGAAGATCTTCGAGCCCGACAATTCGTACGTGGATGTCTTCGAACTCGACGAGATCCGCTCGGCGACGCATCGCATCGTAAGGAGCCGCGCCTGATGGGTCGACGAGCAGGTCCAAGCCCCCGTCCACGGTATCCAGGGTGAGGATCTGCGTGCGCTTCAATGTGCGCCCATCCGGAATGAAGGGAACGTCCTCCGGAACGCCTCGCAGACGAGCTTTTGCTGCGATCAGCACCTCGCCGAGGGCCTCGAGGTTGTCGGGATCGGTGGCATAGGTGATATCCAGATCCTTGGTGGCTCGACCATAGCCCTGTATGGCAACCGCGACCCCGCCCACCACCACGTAATCGACGCCGCCCTCGCTGAGGCGATGCAGTAGCGCTGAGAGATGAAGCTCAGGATAGTTCGCCACGGGCCCGTTCCCCGGCCTCGACCAGGGCTCTCATCTCTGTTGCCTGATGGTCGAGTTGCCGGATCCGCTCGGCCGGGGATAACGCCAGTTGCTGACGGATCAGGCTCTCATCGGCGCCCGGACGGCGCGCCGACGCCGCCAGCGTCAGGCGATGCCCGGTCTCCCACAGCGTGTCATAGAGAGTCTCCACTGTGGGGTTTGCGCCCGGCCGCTCCAGTTTGGCCACGGCCGCCTGGCTGATCCCCAGCCGACGAGCGAGCTCCGCCTGGGTGATGCCGGCCTGACGGCGCGCTTCTTTGAGCAATGAGGCCGAGGCAAACATACCTACGATTATAACTTATAAGTTATGCCTCTGTCCATCGAGCGTGCTTCAGCCCTCGTTTAGCGGCCTCTCTACCCTGTAGAGACCATGGATGCGAGACCCAGAGCGAGGCTCACCAACCCACCGAGCGCGGCGGCGGCGCTCCTCGTCGCCGGGCTGTGCGTCCTCGCGCTCGCGCTGACCTGGGTCGTGGCCGCGCTGGTGCCGGCGACGCATGTGAAAGATGCGGTGGCGCTGTACGACTTCACGCTGCTCGGTGGCCCGCGGTTGGACGATCTGGCGAATGCCCTGCTGCACCTGCTGCAGCCCGCGCTGTACATCCTCTGGGGCGTGCTGCTGATCGCGGTTGCGCTCTGGCGGGGTCGTCCGCGGGTGGCGCTCGCCGTCGCGGTCGTGATGGGCATGGCGCCGGCGACCGCGGAGTTGCTCAAGCCGCTGCTGGCCCATCCCCACGCGCAGATCTATGGAGACGAGATCACCGCCGCGTCGTGGCCCAGCGGACACGCGAGCGCGGCGACGGCGCTTGTGATGTGCGCGGTGCTCGTCGCGCCCCAGCGCCTGCGTCCCACCGTCGCGGCGCTGGGCGCGATCTTCGCGGCGGCCGTCGGCTTCTCGCTGGTGCTGCTCGCCTGGCATCTGCCGAGCGATGTCGTGGGCGGCTATCTGGTGGGCACGCTGTGGGCGGCACTGGCCGTCGCCGGCCTGCGCGCCGCCGAGGCGCGCTCGCGCTCACGCCGGCTGGGAAGCGGTGTCCGCACCGTGGGCGCCGGGGTCCCATAGGGGCTCGGATCCCGCCTGGGACTCGGACCCGGCCCGGGCGGGCGGGCCTTTATCTAGATTCGCGGCGCGGCTGAGGATGAACAGCAGGTCCGACAGCCGATTCAGGTAGCGCACCACCTCGGGGTTGATCTCCTCGCCGACGGCGATCGCGCGCCGCTCCGCGCGGCGGCAGACGGTGCGGCAGATGTGCAGGTGCGCGGCGGCGGGGCTGCCGCCGGGGATCACGAACGAGCGCAGCGGCTCCAGGCTTGCGTTGACCTCGTCGCAGGCGTGCTCGAGCCACTCGGTGTAGGCGGGGCCGATGCGCAGCCGCTCGCGCTCGGCCTTGTCCGGGGAGAAGTCGCCGGTGGGTGGGGCGGGCACGGACAGGTCGGCGCCGAGGTCGAGCAGGTCGTTCTGCACACGGCGCAGCCATGCGGCGAAGGTCTGCGGCAACCCCGGCTGGAGCAGCGCGACGCCGAGCGTCGCGTTCAGCTCGTCGACGGTGCCGTATGCCTC
>Ga0182024_10014130_pt1 | contig 15470 bp, 13 predicted proteins | sample P32metaG_FD_120480 | JGI IMG/M metagenome (GOLD analysis project Ga0182024, IMG submission 120480) | Permafrost microbial communities from Stordalen Mire, Sweden - P3-2 metaG (Illumina Assembly) | ecosystem: Environmental > Terrestrial > Soil > Wetlands > Permafrost | place: Sweden: Stordalen... | reverse complement strand
GCCTGCCGGCCGTACGCCAAGCCATCGTCGATCTCATCGTTCAACCACGACCTCAGCGATGCCCGTACTGCAGAAGACAAATCGTCGGAAAGCAGCGGCGTGAATAAATCTGCCAAAGTAGTGATAGGCCGTGTAGGCCATTGCATCCGGCCCGCCACGCCCGGGCTGCAGGCTCTGTTGCAGCAAGCGCAACGTATGCGCGAGGGTCGGGCCGCAGGTGAGTTCTGGTGTCGCGCAGACCTGGCCGCCGCGATAGGGAATAACCAGCGCTTCGCGCCCAACAGCGCGAAAGGAGGCAAGGTCTTCGACCGACAGGGCGCCGCCGCCGGCCTGCACGTCGGCCGCGATGCTCCGGGCCAGGTCGCCCTGGTAGAAATCGCGCGGGCCTTGCCTTGCGAGATGGGAAAGCGTCGCCTTCAGCCTGTCCTGCGGCAGGCGCACGGGGGAATTGATACTCCACTGCGCGTTCGGCGGCAGACCGTCGTCGAGAAAGGCGGCGGCGCTGGCGGGATAGCGCCGCAGGTCTGCTGCCGAACTGGCAATCATCAGGGTCGTCCACCAATCCACCAGCAGGCCTTCGCAGGCGAGATCGACGCTCGGGTTCAGCAATTCCTGCCACGGCAGCCGGGCATGGCGGCGATGCGCCTCTTCCATGCCCGCCACCACACCGGGCACGGCGATCGAACCGGGGCCGTGAAGATTGCGATCGTCCTTCACCCGCAGCCAGGGGAAGAGGTCCGAGGCGGCGCCTTCGCCCGTCAGCGGATAGTCCTCCGGGCGGATGCCGCCGGGGGCGCGCATGCCGTAGTCGATCACTTCATATCGGGCCTCGCGCGCCCGGTAGAGCACCATCGCGCCGCCGCCGCCGACACCGCTCATCCAGGGCTCCAGCACCCCGAGCGCAAAATTGGTCGCGATGACCGCGTCGACGCAGTCGCCGCCCGCCGCCAGCACTCCGGCACCGATTTCGGCGGCTCGACGCGATTGCGCGGCAACAATGCCGCCTTTGGAGAACACCGCCGGTTTACGGATCTGCTGGGCGTTGCTGAACTGGTCGTGCATGATTTTTCCGTCGTCCTTGATCATGGCTGCGGCTTCGGCCGCCAGGGATAGCGCGGCTTGTCGATCGATACAGTCGTCCGGTGCCAAGAACAATTGATATGGCAGGGCTCATGGCAAGGGGACAGCGCGGATTTTGACCGGGGTCGAGTGGGCCATGCGCGCCAGGAATGGCACAGTGCTGCGCGCGCGACGCGGAAAGCCACTGGTTGCGCGGCGTCCGGCACGATAGAGTTCCGCCATGGCAGTCACAGACATTGCGAGCAGAACCTATAATCACGGCTGGCGGCTCGATCCGATCGTGCGCAGCCTGCTCGACACCGATTTTTACAAGCTCCTGATGCTGCAAATGATTCGGGCCTATTACCCGGACCAGCGCGTCACCTTTTCGGTCATCAACCGCAGCCGTCATGTGCGTCTCGCCGAGGTGATCGACGAGGGCGAACTTCGCGCCCAGCTCGACCACGCGCGCACCATCCGCTTCAGCAAGAAGGAGTTGATCTGGCTGGCCGGCAACACCTTCTACGGCAAGACCCAGATGTTTTCGCCCGACTTCATCAACTGGCTCGCCGCGTTCCGCCTCCCTGAATACGAACTTCACAAGGTGGACGGCCAATACGAACTGCATTTCCACGGGCCGTGGACCCACACCACCATGTGGGAAATTCCGGCGCTTGCCATTCTCAACGAGTTGCGCTCTCGTCAGGTGATGAAAGGACAGGGTCGGTTTGTGCTCGATGTTCTGTATGCCCGCGCCAAGGCCAAGCTTTGGAGCAAGGTCGAGCGCCTGCGCAAGCTGGAAGGCTTGCGCCTTTCAGATTTCGGGACCCGACGACGCCACGGCTTCCTGTGGCAGCGCTGGTGCGTTGAGGCCGTGAAGGAAGGCCTCGGACCATCCTTCACGGGGACCTCAAATGTCTTGCTGGCGATGGACAATGATCTGGAAGCGATCGGCACCAATGCCCATGAATTGCCCATGGTCGCCGCGGCGCTGGCGAATGACGATGATGAACTGCGCTGGGCGCCGTACCGCATCCTCGATCAGTGGCGCCACACCTATGGCGGCAATCTTCTGATTGCCCTTCCGGACGCCTTCGGCACCAAATCATTCCTGCGTGACGCCCCCGAATGGGTGGCGGATTGGACCGGCTTTCGGCCCGACAGTGCGCCGCCGATCGCGGCCGGCGAAGAAATCATCAAATGGTGGAAGCAAAATGGCCGCGATCCCCGGGAGAAGCTGCTGGTTTTTTCCGACGCCATGGATGTCGGATCGATCGAGGAGACCTACCGTCATTTTGCCGGCCGCGTCCGGATAAGTTTTGGCTGGGGCACCAACCTGACCAATGACTTCGTGGGATGCGCGCCCGATGGCTCGGTCGATCTGGATCCGATCTCGATCGTCTGCAAGGTGACATCGGTTGACGGCCGACCGGCGGTGAAACTGTCGGACAATCCGGAAAAAGCGACGGGGATTGAGTCCGAGGTCGAGCGCTATCTGCGCATTTTCGGCAATGCGGGCCGCGTGCGCGCCACGGTCCATGTCTGAGCAACCTGCAAATGACGGCGAGTAGCCCGGATGACGCGCAGCGAAATCCGGCGGCCATTCCATCCGTGATTCTTTCAGCCGTCATTGCGACGGCTGAAAAAGCCCCGGCCATGACGAAGAGCACGTCGCGATTGCGGTCAGTGGTCTTCGCCCCCTTGCTGGCAGCAGCCGTCTGGCTGTGCGGTTCGGATCGTCGTTCGGCACATGCACGAAGACATGATCGGCACGTCCGCAAGCGCCATCGCGGACGCAAGCTTGCTCTGCACGACGGCCAGTTCCTCGACCTCACCACGCTGCCGGAGACATTCCGCCAGGCCGTGCAGCGCCCAGACATTGTCCGGGTGCTGGGCGCAGCGTTGAATCCGGCCGCTCAAGCCCAGATCGTCGCGGCAGACCTGCTCGGCCTCATCGTAGTGGCCCTGTTCGGCGAGCAGGGCCGCCAGCGCATGTCTCGGCGGGTGCATCCAGGCCCACGGCTCGATGTATTCCAGATTGTCGTCCAGTTCGACCGCCTCCCGCAGATGGACGTAGCCAAGTTCATGATTGCCTTTGTGGTATTCGAGTTCGCCGTCCAGCATCTTCTCGCCCACCGCCAGGATGCTGCGGGCGGTGTTGTTGAAAACCTTGCGTTGCGAGGGGATACGCCGCAGGCTGTCGTGAAACACTTGGCGCTCCTGGTCGGCGTCGCGGAACTGCTTCAGCGAGGCATGAGCGACACCCTTCGCGTAGTGACCCATCGCGGTCGAAACCGGATACAGCTCCGGATCCTCCGGCAGCGGCGCGTCGATGATCTCCTGCCAGCGCCCGAAACGCACCATCACATGCACGCTCATCGAGTAGTAGCCTTCAAGGCTGGAGACGAATCTGGGGCGACCTTTGACGCCGAGAACCTGCTTTGTGATCATGCCGCGTAATTTGTTCGCCGCGGCGATCGAGTCCTGATATCTGCCCATGAACATGCAGGCATGCATCATCAACAGCAGATCGTGCGCACATGCCGTCGTGTAGGGGGTGAGGGCGCCGGCGTAACCGAGATAGATGTCGTTGGCGGCGATCGCCCTCGCGCTGGCGATCCTTGCTTTTTGGTACTCGCCGCACAGTACGTGAACATGCGCCGGCATATGGTTCATGTGGCCGGCGTCCGGGCACATCGTGGCGAGAGCGGTCGCCGAGCCCATCGCGCGTTCCGGCTCATTTGACTTTTCAAGAACATGGATGTGCAAATGCACGATCGCCGGATGCTGTTTCAGGCCTTTCCGCTCAGCCAGACCGATCGCGCGCTCGCACACCTCCAGCGCTTCGATCACGTCCGAGTTTTTCGCGGGCAATCCGGTTTTGAGATTCCATAGGCGTCTTGGCGTTCGAACGATCAAGGCTTCGACAAGCAGGGCCGCCACGTCGTGATCGTCCTGATGTTGATGATGGACCCTGCGCAATTCCGCGGCGTAGTCATCGTCCCAGCGGTCGAATTCTTCCGGCTCAACCGAATGCGGCTTCTGGACGCGGCGGCCTTGCGTCTCCACCAGCCAATTCTCGAGCTCCGTCGCCCGCCTGGTCAGGGCGCGCGCCTGCTGGATATGCTGGTAGGCCGTGCTGGTCGCGATATTGGCCTCTTCCGCGCTGTGGTCGCGCCACGTCATGTTGTAGAAAGGCCCGCAACCATAGGCGATGCCCCAATGCGCCATGACACATTCGGGATCGTATTCGAGCGCCTTTCCAAAGCATCTGACGCCCTCCGACCTGTTGAAGGCGAAGCACCAATTCAAACCCAAATTGAACCAGCGCTGGGCTTCCGGCGCGCCCGTCGAAATAATTCTGCCGTGGCTGCCAAGGTCGAAACGGTCCATTTCTGCACCTCCAGCATCGCGCGGGGTCGCTGTCGCGGATGCCTCGCAATTGGACAGCCGATGCCTATCATCTCTCCTTGCGAAACGGCGACAGCTTTTCATTATGTCTAGACAATTGATATATGTCTAGACATGATAGCCGGCAGGCAGGCTCGACATGAATGACGCAGTGCTCTCGTTCAACGACATCCGGCAGGAGTTTCCCGCACCGGGAGGCGGCTCCGGCATCCGGGTGATCGACGGCATCAGCCTTGACGTCGGAAGCGGAAAATTCGTCGCGGTGATCGGACCGAGCGGCTGCGGCAAGAGTACGTTGCTGCAGATGGCCGCCGGATTGCTGGCGCCGACCCGCGGCATGGTGCGTCATCGCGGCCACGCCATCAAAGCGGTCAATCGGGAAGTCGGCTTCGTGCCGCAGCAGGCGCAATTGTTTCCCTGGAAGACACTGGCGGAAAACGTCGAGCTGCCGCTGCTGCTGCGCGGCATCGCCGCAGCCGAGCGCCGCCAGCGTGTCGCCTCGGCGCTCGAGGCCGTCGGCCTTTCCGGGTTCGAACACTATTTCCCCAACCAGTTGTCCGGCGGCATGCAGAAGCGCGGGTCGATCGCCCGGACGCTGGTCTACCGCCCCGACGTGATCCTGATGGATGAGCCGTTCGGCGCCCTCGACGCGCAGACCAGGATGGTGATGCAGGACGACCTGCAGATGCTGTCGCGCGACGCCGGTGCCACCATCCTGTTCGTCACCCACGATATTACCGAAGCGGTCTTGCTGGCCGACCAGGTCGCGATCATGAGCCAGCGGCCGTCGAAGCTCTTGGCCAACATTGCGATCGATCTGTCACGACCGCGCAACGTGTTCGAGCCGTTCAAGAACGACGGCTTCGACGCCGCCTATGACGCGGTCTGGACCGTATTCCGGTCGCAGATGAGCATCCGGCAGCGCGTCCAGTGAGAGCGAGGGTCGGCCCATGAACGACCTCGCCACCACCGCCGGCAAGTCAGGAGCCACGGCGACGTCGGTCGCCAGGCGACGATCGCTTGCAGGCAGGGCGGGACGCGGTCTGGTGACGCTGCTGCCGGGCCTTGCGATCCTGGCGTTCTGGCAGTGGGCGTCGGGTCGCCTGATCAAGGAAATCTACGTCAGCAAGCCGACCGCCGTGGCGGCGCGGCTCTATGAGCTGTTCGCGTCCGGCGAGATCTATCCGGATCTGTGGACGACCGGCGAGGAGCTGGTGCTGGGTTATGTGATCGGTGTCGCCGGCGGAATCCTGGGCGGTTATGCGCTCGGCCGCTCGCCGCGCCTTGCCAACATCTTCGAGCCCTATGTCATGGCGTTTTACGGCATCCCGAAGATCGCGCTGGCGCCGCTTTTCATCATCTGGTTCGGCATCGGTATCGGATCGAAGGTGGCGCTCGCCGCCATCATGGTGTTCTTCCTGGTGTTCTACAACGTCTATACCGGGGTGCGCAGCGTCGACCGCGAATTGATCAATCTCACTTTGGTGATGGGCGCCAACCAGCGTCAGCTCACCTACCATGTCTATTTTCCTGCAGCCGCGCCCTATGTCCTGCTCGGCATGCGCATGGCGGTTCCCTACAGCGCCATCGGCGTGATCGTCGGCGAGTTCACCTCATCGGTCCAGGGTCTCGGGCTGTTCATCCATGAAGCGTCTTCGACCTATGATCCGGCGGGCGTGTTCGCCGGAATCGTCATCCTGCTGGCATTCGTGGTCACCGCCAATTTCCTGGCCGGCCGGCTGGAACGGCGATTGCTGCGCTGGAAAACCCCGATGGCACACGCACCCAGCGACATCTAGCATCGAAACCGCAACAGGAGCACCGCATGCGTTCAATCCACAGACTGACCCGGGCGGTGGCGCTTGCCGCCGCGCTGTCGTTGCTGCCGACGCTGGCATCGGCCCAGCAGAGCGTGCGCATCGCCCAGGGGTTTGCCTCCTTGAGCTTCCTCCCGATATGGGCGGCCCGCGCGCTCAACAGTTTCTCCGCCGAAGGTCTGACGCCAACCGTGATCGTCTCCCCCGGCGGCGATCCGGCTGCGCTCGCCGCGCTGGACGCCGGCGACGTCGACCTTGCCGCGGTCGGCACCGAATCCGCGCTCCGCGCCGTGGCCAAGGGCCAGCCGTTTGAAATCGTCTACAACCTGATGTCGAAAGTGACCCTGGAGGTGGTGGTCGCGCCATCGTTGCTGGAGAAATCCGGCGTCAAGCCGGGCGATCCGCTGCAAAAACGCATCGCGGCCCTGAAGGGAGCGACCATCGGCGTCGCCGCCATCGGCGGCACCCAGGAAACCGCCGCGCGCTGGCTGGCGGCGAAAGGCGGCCTCGATCCGAAACAGGATATCAAGATCGCGCAGGTCGGCAGCCCGCTCGCGCTTCAGGCGGCGCTCGAGAACAAGCGCATCGACGCGTTCGTGCTGTCGCCGCCCGAAGGCTATCTTGCGACCAAGTCGGGAGCCGGCACCATCCTGGTCTCTCTCGGCGACGACTTTCCGCTGCTGGCCAATCAGCCCTATTTGGTGCTCGTGGCCAAAAAGCCGATCGACGACAAGGCCTCGGAGCTGATCGTCAAGACCGCGCGGGCGATGCAGGCCGCCAGCGCTGCGCTGGTCGCAAATCCGGAGCCGGCGGCATTGGCGATCCAGCAGCAATTCTTCGCCAAGGCCGACCCGGCGGCCGTGATCGCCGCGATCAAGGCGCTCAAAAGCGGTGTCACCGGCGGCGGCAAGCTCGACGTGCAGGCGTTGCAGAACCAGCTGGTGTTTTCCCGCGAGGTCGGCACCAATTTCGGCAAGGATTTCGACGCCGCGGCATCGCAGAACGAGCTGTGGACCAACAGCTTTGTCGAACGCGCCGAAAAAAAATAGGCCGGCCAAACATCCAACCGGGATCAGCCGGTCGGCGTGAACCGCGCGATCAGATCGTAAAGCTGACCGGGATGGGTGATCCGCACCGCGGTGATCGGCTCGCCGTTGCGCCAGGTCCGGCGCTCGATCACCAGGCAGGCGGCGCCCGGATCAATCGCCAGATCCGCCGCCACGCGCTTGTCGGCATTGCAGGCGGTGATGCGATGCTCGGCCTCGGTCCAGGGTACGTGGCCGACCAGCCAGGTGTTCGGCGGTGTGACCGCAAAATCCTGCTTGAGCGCGTCCGGCACCGCCTGCACATTGATCAGCCGATCCTCGATCGCAAACGGCTGGCCCTCGGCTTCATGGCGGCAGCACAGCGCCAGCACGGTGGCGCGGCCGCCGACGCCGAGGCGGGCTTTGTCATGCACGGAGGCGGCGCGCTTGTGCAGTTCGAGCAGACGGTAGCCATAGCGTTCGCCGCGCTTCTCGACTTCCTCCTTCAAATCCGGAATCTGCAGAATGGCGGATTGCACCCGCGGCCGCGCCACGAAGCTTCCCGCCCGCCGCCGACGCACCACCAGGCCCGAATCGGCAAGTCCCGACAGCACCTTGTTCACGGTCATGCGGGAGCACGAATAGGTCTCCATCAGTTCGTGCTCGAACGGCACGCGATGCCCGGGCGGCCAGGCGCCCGACATGATCCTCGCCTCCAGATCGTTGCGGATCCGCTGATGGAGCGCGGCGCCCTGCACGCCCGGCTTCGGTTCAAAGTTCATGCGGCCAGCAGTCCTTCCAGCTTTTGACGAAAACGAAGTGCGATCGTCTCCCGGGCATGATGCCGGCCGTTCCGCACCACCTTGCGGCCCCGCGCCCAGACGCAATCGACCAGCGAACGACCGGCGCCGAAAATCCAGCTGTCGAGGATGGTGTCGCCGGAGCGGCCCGCCAATGCGACGTTGCCGGCGTCAAGGCTGACGATATCGGCGAACGCGCCTTCGATCAGTCCCGACGTCGCCACGCCGAGGGCCTGCGATCCGCCCTTGAGCGCCGTTTCGAACAGCACGCGGCCGGTAGAAGCCGAACTCCCTGCCACGACGTTGCGAGCCCGATGCGCCAGCCGCTGCGAATATTCGAGCTGGCGCAATTCGTCGGTGACGCCAATCAGGACGTTGCAATCGGAGCCGACGCCGAAGGCGCCGCCGCGATCGCGAAATTCCGGCGCGCTGAAGGTTCCGTCGCCGAGATTGGCCTCGGTGACCGGGCACAATCCGGCCACCGCCCCGCTTTCCGCCATTTGGCGGAGCTCGTCGGCGGTGGCGTGGGTGGCATGGATCAGGCACCAGCGACGATCGACCGCGACGTGGTCGAACAGCCATTGCAGCGGCCGCTGGCCGCTCCATTCAAGGCATTGCTCGACTTCCCGGACCTGTTCGGCAACATGGATATGAACGGGGCCATCCCGATCGAGCTGCAAGATGGACGTGAGCTGCTGCGGCGTTACCGCCCGCAGCGAATGCGGCGCGAGCCCGACCACCGCGCCCTGCTGCCCCGCCACGGCGCGGCGGCTCGCCTCCAGCAACCGCGAAAAGCCGTCGACGCCATTGATGAAACGCTGCTGGCTACGCTCGGGAGCGCGACCACCGAAGCCGGCATGGGCATAGAAGACCGGCAGCAATGTCAGACCGATGCCGCTGGCCTGCGCCGCAGCCGCGATGCGCTCGGCCAACTCGCCGATGTTGGAATAGGGTGCACCTGACAGGTCGTGATGGATATAATGAAATTCGCCCACCCGGGTGAAACCGGCTTCCAGCATCTCGACATAGGCCTGGGCTGCTACCGCCTCGATATCGTCGGCGGTCATGCGGCCGACAAAGCGGTACATCAGATCGCGCCATGTCCAGAAACTGTCGGCGGTGGCGCCCCTGGTTTCGGTCAACCCGGCCATGCCGCGCTGAAAAGCGTGGCTGTGCAGATCCGGCATGCCGGGAAGTCCGATGCGGTGGCGCTCATCGCCGGGCAACGCGGCAGCGCCAGCCTCGACGCTGACGAGCCGGCCGCGATCGAGCGCCATCCTGACCTCGCGGGCCCAGCCTTGCGGCAGCAGCGCTTGCTCGAAGAACAATCCGGTCACAGCCTTCTCCCGACCCCGCGCGAAACTCTGGACAGCTCCAGCGCGCCATAATATGTATAGACAAATAAACCGACTTGCCAAGCGCCAGTACAGGAAATGGGCCGCAGCCCTCATGACCCTCGTCGATCACATCTGGCACCGCTGCCGTCTTGCGACGCTTTCGCCGTCGCGCCAAGGCCTCGGCCTGATCGATGACGGCCTGATCGCCGCCAATGACGGCCGCATCGTCTATGCCGGTGCTGCCGGCGACGCGCCATCCGGCCTCGATGCGAGGGGACGGACCGATTGCGCCGGCCGCTGGATCTCGCCCGGCCTGATCGATTGTCACACCCATCTGGTTTACGGCGGCAATCGCGCCCACGAGTTCGAGCAACGTCTGGCGGGAGCGAGTTACGAAGAAATCGCGCGCGCCGGCGGCGGCATCGTTTCCACGGTGAGGGCGACGCGGCAGGCCGGCACCGACGAGCTTGTGGCGGCGGCGCTGCCGCGGCTCGACGCCCTGATCGCGGAGGGCGTCACCACCATCGAGATCAAGTCCGGCTACGGCCTCGAACTCGATACCGAGCGCCGCCAGCTCAAGGCCGCGCGCCGTCTTGCCGGCGAGCGCCCGATCTCCGTTCGAACCACATTTCTTGGCGCCCACAGCGTTCCCGCCGAGATGGCAGGAAACAAGCCCGGCTATATCGATGCGGTCTGCGACGAGATGCTGCCGGCCATCGCCGCCGCTGGCCTTGCGGACGCGGTCGACGCGTTCTGCGAGGGCATCGCCTTCTCGGTGGAACAGACCGCGCAGGTATTTTCCAAGGCGCAGACGCTCGGCCTTCCGGTTCGTCTGCATGCCGATCAGCTGTCAAACCTGCATGGCGCCGCGCTCGCGGCGCGGTTCGGCGCACTTTCGGCCGATCATCTCGAATATGCCGACGAAGACGGGGTGGCGGCGATGGCCCGGGCCGGCACCGTCGCGGTCGTGCTGCCGGGTGCGTTCTATTTCATCCGCGAACACCAATTGCCGCCGATCGGCGCGATGCGCCGTCACGGTGTGCCGATCGCGCTGGCGACCGACAGCAATCCGGGTACCTCGCCGCTGACCTCGCTGCTGCTGACGATGAACATGGGCGCCACCTTGTTCCGCCTCACGGTCGACGAATGCATTGCCGCGGTAACACGCGAAGCGGCGCGGGCGCTCGGGCTGTTCGAACAAACCGGGAGCCTGGACGCCGGCAAATCCTGCGATCTGGCGATCTGGGATATCGAGCGGCCGGCTGAACTGGTCTACCGAATGGGATTCAATCCGCTTCACACCCGAGTGTGGCGGGGCACTTCCCGGCCTGCCCCGTCCCGCTCCCGCCGCCATGGAATTGAGACATGACCCGCATCGACAATGCCCGCGTGATCCATGCCCCGCATGGTAGCCGCCTATCCGCCAAATCCTGGCTCACCGAAGCGCCGATGCGCATGCTGATGAACAATCTTGATCCCGACGTGGCTGAAAAGCCCAGCGAGCTCGTGGTCTATGGCGGCATCGGCCGGGCGGCGCGCGATTGGGAAAGCTTCGATCGCATTGTCGCAACCTTGAAGCGACTGGAAGGCGATCAGACGCTGCTGGTGCAATCCGGCAAACCGGTCGGCGTGTTTCGCACCCATGCCGACGCCCCGCGGGTGCTGATCGCCAATTCCAATCTGGTGCCGCATTGGGCCAACTGGGAGCACTTCAGCGAACTCGATCGCAAGGGTCTCATGATGTACGGCCAGATGACCGCCGGGTCCTGGATCTATATCGGCAGCCAGGGAATTGTTCAGGGCACCTACGAGACCTTTGTCGAATTGGGTCGCCAGCATTTTGGCGGCGATCTCAGGGGCAAGTGGATTCTCACCGCCGGGCTTGGCGGCATGGGCGGGGCGCAGCCGCTCGCGGCGGTGATGGCCGGCGCCTCGTGTCTTGCCGTCGAATGCCAGCCGTCGCGCATCGAGATGCGGCTGCGGACACGCTATCTCGACCGCCAGGCCTCGACCCTCGATGAAGCGCTGGCGATTATGGCGCAGGCGAGCCGTGACCGCAAACCGGTCTCGGTCGGCCTGCTCGGCAATGCCGCTGAAATTTTTCCGGAGCTGGTGCGGCGTGGCGTGCGCCCGGACGTAGTGACCGACCAGACGTCGGCACACGATCCCGTCAATGGTTATCTGCCGAAAGGCTGGACCACCGGCGATTGGGAGGCGCGCCGCGAGACCGATCCAAAAGGCGTGGCCAGCGCGGCACGCAGCTCGATGGCGGAACACGTCCGCGCCATGCTGGATTTTCATCGCTTGGGCATTCCGGTGGTCGATTACGGCAACAACATCCGCCAGATGGCGTTTGAGGAAGGTGTCAAGGACGCATTCGATTTCCCGGGTTTCGTGCCGGCCTATATCAGGCCGCTATTCTGCCGCGGTGTCGGTCCGTTTCGCTGGGCAGCACTGTCCGGCGATCCCGAAGATATTTACCGCACCGATGCCAAGGTCAAGGAATTGCTGCCGGATCACGCGGCCCTGCATCACTGGCTCGACATGGCGCGTGAGCGCATTGCGTTTCAGGGCCTGCCGGCGCGGATCTGCTGGGTCGGGCTCGGCGACCGTCACCGCCTCGGCCTTGCGTTCAACGACATGGTGGCGAAGGGCGAGTTGAAGGCGCCGGTGGTGATCGGTCGGGATCATCTCGACTCCGGATCGGTCGCCTCGCCCAACCGCGAGACCGAAGCGATGCGGGATGGCTCTGACGCCGTCTCCGACTGGCCGATGCTCAATGCGCTGCTCAATTGCGCCAGTGGCGCCACCTGGGTCTCGCTGCACCATGGCGGCGGCGTCGGCATGGGTTTTTCCCAACACGCCGGCATGGTGATCGTCTGTGACGGCACCCCGGAGGCCGGGGCGCGAATCGGCCGCGTGCTGTGGAACGATCCGGCCAGCGGCGTGATGCGCCACGCCGATGCCGGCTATGACCTCGCGATCGACTGCGCCCGGCAACACCATCTCGACCTGCCGAGCCTGGCCTGAAGACGGCCGTGCGGATCATTCGCGCCAGCGAGTGCAAGACGGCACCGTGGAAGAACGGCGGCGGCTCGACCACCGAGATCGCCGTCGGACCGCCCGGCGCCTCCCTGGAGAACTTCGACTGGCGCGTCAGCATGGCGCTGGTGACGTCCGACGGGCCGTTTTCCGCATTCGCCGGCATCGACCGCACCCACGCCGTCGTCAAGGGAAGCGGCCTGGTGCTGAGGATCGGCAATGACGCGCCGCTGACACTCTCCCGCGGAGCCGACCCGGCCCATTTTCCGGGCGACACGCCGACGTCCGCGCGGCTGACTGCGGGCGAGATCACCGACCTCAACGTGATGACGCGACGCGGCCGCTTCCATCACCTCCTGTTGCGGATCGCGCAACCAACCTCGTGTGATTTCGGTGACGACGACATCGCCCTGGTGCTGTCGCTCGACGGCACGACGACGGTGATCTCGGGACGAGACAGCACCACGCTCGATCACGGCGACGCAGCTCTTGTCAGCCGAACGACCATGACCGGCTTTCGAATCGTGCCGACGGCAAACTCCTGTTACCTCGTTCGGCTCAGGGATCAGCGCGCATCCGAGACCCGCGCGATCGGTCGGAGGCCGCAGGCTGATCCAAAATAGACCATTTTCCAGCGCCGTGGCTTCATCCTTCGAGACGCCCGCAAACGCGTGCTCCTCGGGATGAGGTCTGCCAGACCCTCATGGTGAGGAGCGCGGCAACGCCGCGCGTCTCGAACCACGAGGCCCCCTGGATGCGCGGTCACGATTCGACCCAGCCGGAAAATGCGCATGAAGGCGCCGTCAGCCGGGATGCGCATAGCCCGCCGCGCGGGCTTCGGCGTCCCACCGCAGTATCAAATCGTAATCCGTGGTCGCGACCGGCGCAAAACCCCGCAGGCAGAGCCGTTCCCTGAGACTGGCGCAAGCCGCAAGGTCGCCAAATTCCATCAGTGCCGCCCGTAACGATGCCACCACTTCCTCGGGACATTCACGGCTCGCGACCAGAAACGGAATCGGCGCGCTATCGGCGGTCGCGACGATCCTGATCTGCGCTGCGAGATCCGGATCGTGGCGCTGCATCAGATCCAATGCGTAGCTGTCGAGCGGCCCGACATCGATAGTGCCGGCCCGAAGAGCCTCGATCACGCGTCGCGGCGTGGTCAGCGGTCCAATGCTCGCACCATAAAGGTTGCCACCGCCTGGCTGCCGATACCGCAGCAGGTGATGCCGCAGCGCGTTATAGCCGGAATGGGAATCGGCGACCGTATAGCCTACTCGGCCGCCAAAGGTGTCTTGCAGCGACCGGAACGAAGACTCCGCCGTCACGACCAGACGCGTCGCATAGACCGGCGTTCCAGGCACCGGGCCGCTCAGCGGAACAGGCGCCGCGAGCGGCCGTGGCGGATGTTTCGCGAGCTTGTAGGGAAAGCCGCACATGAAGGCGCAGCCGAGATCGGGGCGAGACCACAGCTCGGACAGCGGCGCCGGAAACGCATGATCGATCACGCGCAGATCGACCCCGCTCGCGCGCGCGAGCCATTCGAACAATTCCTTCCAGGCCGACGCCGCGCCGGGATCGACCGAATACATCCGCGCATTCGCAACATACGTCATGGCGTCAGCTCATGCGAAGCGAAGCCGCTGCCCGATGCCGAGCCGCTTCGATTTCTCCAGCAGCGCATGACCCAACGCGATATCGGACAGCGACAGGCCGCGGTGCCATAGCAGATTGGTCTCGGCATCATTCTCCCGTCCCGGCTTCAGGCCGGCGACGATCTGCCCGAGTTCGGCGTGCAGGGTCGCCTCCGATAGCTTGCCGGCCTCGACATGCGCACGCAGGCTGCCGAACTTGCCGCCCTTGCACTGCCCCCAATCATCTACGACGAGCTTGGTCATGATGTCGGTCAGCGACAATTCGATCGCGCTCATGGTGCCGTAGGGAACCACGAACGCGCCGGGCTTGATCCAGGATGTTTTCAGGAGCGGCGCCGGTTCCGAAAGCCGCGAGGCCTCGACCACGATGTCGGCGCCTTCGATGCAACTCTGCCAGTCGGCGGTCGCCACCACTTTTTTGCCGAGGTCCTGGCTCAGGCGTTCGGCGAATGCGTCGCGGCTTTCCTCACGGCGGGAATGAACGCGGATGTCATCGAAATCGAACAGATGATCGAGCAGACGCACGTTCCAATAGGCGGTCCCGCGCGCGCCGATATGTCCGAGTACCCTGGAGTTTTTCCGCGCCAGATGCTTGGCACCGATCGCGGTGACCGCGCCGGTGCGCATGTCGGTGATGCCGCTCGCATCGAGAATCGCCTTGGGCGCGCCGGTGCGTGGATCGAACAAGGCCAGGATGGCCAGTTCGGAAGGAAAGCCGAGCTTGTAATTATCGACGAAGTCGCCGACCACCTTGACGCCGGCGCTATCGACCGGCGGCTTGATCGCGCCGCGCAGCACGTTGAAATGACCGTTGGCGACCCCCGGTTCGAGATGCATGCGCGGTTCGATCACGGTCTCGCCGCGGCCCTGGCTGGCCAGGCTGCCCTCAATGGCCGACAATATTTCGTCGTCGGTGATCTTGAGTTCTTCGATGTCGAGGCGGTTCAGATAGGCGATGTAAATCGGCGGCAACGGCGGACCTCCTCGCCCAAGCGGCCGCGATGGTCGGCGGCTATCGGGCGCGTTATGTCTATACATTATTGCGCCACCCGGGGAAGGTCAACAAAGCCACGCCCTCTCCGTCATTCCGGGGCGATGCGAAAGCATCGAACCCGGAATGACGAGGGGGGTGATTTGCCCGACGGGCAAATCAGCGAGGAGCCTGTCTAGCCCAGGTTGCAAAAATATAGCGCTTCACGTCTGGTCCAAATCAATTCTATAAGCGCGCCGTCTCGTGCCCTCACAGAGGGGCGTATCATGATCGTCACGAACGTTGGCGCGGGATGCGATGGACGCGGGCGGTGTCGAACGACGAACGATACCG
>Ga0182024_10014129_pt1 | contig 15470 bp, 8 predicted proteins | sample P32metaG_FD_120480 | JGI IMG/M metagenome (GOLD analysis project Ga0182024, IMG submission 120480) | Permafrost microbial communities from Stordalen Mire, Sweden - P3-2 metaG (Illumina Assembly) | ecosystem: Environmental > Terrestrial > Soil > Wetlands > Permafrost | place: Sweden: Stordalen... | reverse complement strand
GAACATGCGTTGATCGTGGCACACGCTGTGGTACTCGATGCATCTGATATCCGCTGCCTGAAGCCAATGGCTGAGGCTGCAAAGAAAGCACTTGAAATCGAGAGTTTTCAGGTAGTGGCCGACGCGGGCTACTCCAACGGAGAGCACGTTGCCCATTGCGAAGCGGCAGGCATGATGCCGTACGTTCCCGTCATGCGTACAGTGAATAACCAGGGCGATGGGACACTATTCGGGCGTGGAGATTTCCGCTATCAACCTGATACCGATATGTATCTCTGCCCAGGCGACAAGAAGCTTGTTCGCAAGCACACAAATCACAAAGATCGGTACACCATGTATAAGGCGTCGTCTAGTGACTGCGGTAGCTGTTCGCTCAAGTCCCGCTGCACACAAGCTCCGCGACGTGGCTTGGCTCGTCATCTGTATGAGGAAGCGTTAAACCGGATGCAGGAACGGGTTACGCCAGAGATAATGAGGATTCGTCGGTGCACTGTCGAGCACCCCTATGCGACGATCAAGTACCGTATTCTCGGACATCCACGATTGTTGATGCGCGGGCTGTCCGGTGCGAGGGTTGAAATCGGCCTCGCGACGATGGCATACAACCTGAAGCGCGTTACGAACGTCCTCGGCGCGGCCAAACTCACAAAAGCGCTTAAGCACGCCTGATCGAAGGGGCGAAATGACACCAATTCGCAATCCTGACGATGTCGGCGAGCGCGATTCCGCACTATTCTCCTAATCTCATGCACTGAGTTTCGTAACGCCCTCGAACAGGCCCGCCGAGAAGGGTGGCGGAGGACGCAAAGTGGCCGCAGACAGGGAGGAAACGTCCTCCCACATGCCGTAGGAGGCCCGGATTGCGGTTGGGGGTTATGCTTGAATGGCCGGTGACGCTTTCATTTAGAAAGCCTGAGAAGTTGTCAGGTTCATCGCCATTTCATGCCAGGAGTTCTGACATTGCCCGGATCTACTTTTCAGACGAATCCCTATGACCTGAGCAAGCTGCTGGAACGCTGCCGATTGGGCGAAATTCAACTCCCAGACTTTCAACGCAGTTGGGTTTGGGATGAGGACCGAATCAAGAGCCTTATCGCTTCGGTGTCGCGTGCCTTTCCGGTAGGTGCATTGATGACATTGGATACAGGCGGACCAGTCAACTTCAAACCGCGTCCAGTCGAAGGTGCTCCGTCAGGGGCGAAAGATACTGTGCCACAGTCCTTACTCCTCGACGGACAGCAGCGAATGACTTCGCTATATCAAGTGACTCTTCGGGGCAAAGTCGTTGAGACGGTGACGCCCAAAAACAAAAAGGTGAAAAGATGGTTTTACATTGACATACGCGGAGCGATGGACCCGGCGTTGGACCGGGAAGAGGCGATCGTGGGTCTCCCCGAAGACCGCATCATGCGAACGGCTTTTGGACGAGAGATCGTTCTCGATCTGTCAACGCCCCAGCATGAATACGAGTCGCTGATGTATCCGCTATCGCAGGTGTTCGACTGGGACAATTGGCAGGATGGATTCGATGAATGCTGGGCTGGAGACCAGAATGCTTCGGTGAGGAAGGAGTTTAGGACGTTTAAGAATGCTGTCTTGGAGAACTTCAAGCGCTATCAAGTTCCTGTCATCGCGTTGGACTCCTCAACTTCTAAGGAAGCCGTCTGCGTGGTGTTCGAAAAGGTAAATACTGGGGGAAAAGCCTTAGATGCATTTGAACTCGTCACAGCTATGTACGCTGCTGAAGGACATGAGCTTCGTAAAGATTGGCTCGGCGATGAAACACACGCCGGACGAAAGAAGAGGTTTGCCGAGACACTTCGACCAGCGGATTCGGAACGCGGGATTATTGCTGAAGTTTCCAATACAGATTTTCTGCAAGCAGTATCGCTGTTCTACACTCGGGAGCGGCGCCGTGAAGCCGAGTTAGCCGGTAAGACAGGTAAGGAGCTACCAGCCGTCACTGGGAATCGCGAAGCGCTATTGAATCTGCCTTTAGCGGCTTATAAGCAGTTTGAAGGAATTGTCGAAGCCGGTTTCAAGAAGGCGGCCAAGTTCTTGCACCTGCTTCATATCTACCGGATTTTCGATCTTCCTTATCAATCTCAAATCGTGCCTCTCGCAGCGATACTCGCCGATATTGGAGATGCTTGGGAGCATGAGACCAACCGGGAAAAACTCGTCCGTTGGTATTGGAACGGCGTCTTTGGTGAGTTGTATGGTTCGGCGGTCGAAACTCGGATAGCGCGTGACTTCATGGAGGTTCCAGTTTGGCTCAAGGGAGGAGTCGAGCCCACCACAGTGAGCGAAACGCTCTTTCGCTCCGACCGCCTCAAGACGATGCGAATGCGTCTCTCTGCGGCATATAAGGGGGTCAATGCACTGCTTATGAAAGAAGGTGCCGAGGACTTTCGGTCGGGCCAAAAGTTCGATCACGCAATTTTCTTCGGAGAGAATGTCGATATCCACCATATCTTTCCGCAGAACTGGTGCAAGGGCCAAGGTATCAAGCCTGCGATATTCGACTCGATCATCAATAAGACTCCACTCGCCTATAAGACAAACCGCATCATTGGTGGCGTCGCTCCTTCGGAGTATTTGGGTAGGTTGGAAAAAGGGAATGAAAGTAGCCCGCCTATTGCAGCCGAGAAGTTGGACTCATTCCTGAGAAGCCATCTGATAGATCCGCCACTCCTGAGAGCTGACGACTTCATAACATTCATGGCTGATCGGCAAAAGAGACTTCTGGGCCTCATCGAGCGAGCGGTTGGCAAGCCTGCCTATGTTGGCTCGTCAGTCGAAGAGGGTGAAGATGTGGACGATGAAGCCGAAGACCACATCCCAGCCGGAACAGGCCAGAGCTTAGCGGACTGACACTTCAGCGGGAACCTACACCGTATAAAGTCGGCATAAGTTAGCAAACGTGGTGCTATGGTCGATTGCGTCATGCGGGATCAACACATACTGCCAAGGTTTGTCGCTAACCGTACTTGCATGTTGGCACCAAAGCATTGCAGCATTCGCCTTGAGGAGTACGATCTCATCGGTCATTTCACTCGCCCGCTTCGGTTCGCACAGATATCGAGTTGTCTCGGTTTCGATGACGAAATCAGGTTGGTAGACCTCTTCTTGGTGATAGTAGATTCGCAGAACATCTTTTGGCGGCTTGAGCCATTTGAGAACTGAAGTTTCGTCTTCAAGAATAATGGCGAAGCGCCGTTCTGTGTCTGAGTCGAACTTTTGGACGGGATACAGGCACTTCGAGAAACCACCAAAGAGCATCCCGCGAATCAGCAGTTGCTCCTCCACCGGGGCGCGGAATGGAAGTATGGCCTGGTCAGTTTGCATAGCGGCCATGCTACTCGTGAGAGTCTGGAATCCCTTTGAGACTGTCACCTCATACTCCGTAGCCTTCTCTTCATAATGCTGGTTCATCTGCGCGTGAATCAGCGTTACGAGTTGCGTCTGGTAATACTGGAGGACGTTCAACACATCTTCCGGTGTCTGGAGGTAAGACTGGAGATGGCGCACCATCTGGGCGGCGAGCTTGTAGAGCAGCTCCGAGTGCTCGTCGTAGTTGATGTCGTCCTTGTCGATCAACCCGCGAACGATGTAGTCCTCAAGGTTCTTTTCTAGCACCACACCGTCTCCGCTGACGATCTTGAACCGCTGATTGTTCATCAAGTGCTGAACCAGCAAGTCCTTTTCTGCGGGCGGTTGGCGAAAACTGCTGCAATCGAGGTCGAAGTCCTGATAGCCGACGGTTACTTCTCCCTTCGGCGTCACAATAATCTTAGGGATGTCGATCGTTCGTTCGGTAATAGCATTCGTGACGCGCTCAACTACCGAAGCCACGTCTACCGGCTGCAAGATTGACGGAAGTTCACCCTGGACGGGCTGCATCAGTTCCGTCACTCGTGCGGTGATGCGTTGTTGGACATCTTGCGTCTTGAGATCGCCCGAACGAGCAAGCCTCTCGAATTGTTGGCGGATGACCTGCATGGTCACTTCGGCGGTTTTGCGTTCCGGCTCGCTGATCGTCGGCGCGGGCTGGGGCGGACTGCCCGACACTGGAGCTGCCGGTGCGATCCCCAATCCCAGTTGGGTCATGAAGACCGGCTCGATAGTTACGGCCTTCGTCGGGGTATCGGGAATGTCCCGCCCGATAACAATTCCCGTGCGGATGATCGAATTCGGATCGTTGGCATGGTCAACGATCTCCTGGAATCGGTCGTGCGAGACGATAGTCAAACGATCAACGTCCGGAACGCCAGTACGTTTCCCATACGGAAGACGCAGGCCGCGTCCGATGGATTGCTCGACTAAGGTTCTTGAGTTGGCGGTGCGAAGCGGGACGATGGTGTACAGATTCGTCACGTCCCAACCTTCCTTAAGCATATTGACGTGGATAACGATCTCGGTCGGGTTCGTGGGATCTTCGACGGAGAGAAGCTGTTGTACCGTCTCATCCTTCTCGTCGCCCGTTTGGTTGGAGTGGACGGTAATCACCCGCCCCTTGTAGCGTCCTCCAAAGAAGTCCTCCGCCTCGATCCGCCGCTGAAGATCGTTCGCGTGCGTGGTGTCCTTCGCCACAACGAGCATGAACGGCTTAACTAGAGGCTTCATGTTCTCGCGAGCGTAGATGTCGAGCTGGACCTTGGTGTGTTCGTGGATACGAACACCATCCTCCAGCTTCAATTTTTCAAGGCCCGCTTCGTCGTAATTCTCTGCACGGAAGTTCTCGCGGGTCGCGACGGCTGGCTCTTTTACGAATCCATCCCGGAGCGCAGAGGACAGTGGATAGCTATAAATTACGTTCTTGAAGTCCGCGCCACCGGCTGTCTCCGTGCGAGGCGTGGCAGTCAGCTCAAGGCCCAGTATGGGCTTGAGTTCGTTGATCGCCCGCATTCCGGCCTTGCCGCGATATCGGTGCGACTCGTCCATCAAGAGAACAAGGTCGTCCAACTCGGACAGGTACTCAAAATAGCTTTCGCCGATATACTCCTGCAGCCGCTTGATGCGAGGCTCCGCGCCACCGCGCACCTCGGAGTTGATCTTGCTGATGTTGAAGATATTGATGTGGACAGGCGCATCCGGGTCTTTGAGGCCGGGGATCGCCGGCTGGCTCAGTCGTTCGGAGCGGACACCTCGCCCGCTCTCGTAGTTGTCACCGGTGATGATCTCCGGTGGCTGGATTACGAAGTCGGACAGACCTTGAAAGACATACTTGGGCGAACCCGGTGTGAAGTCGGAGATGAGCTTGTTATAGATCGTAAGGTTTGGAGCCAGAACAAAGAAGTGACGGATACCTTCAGCTTGATGAAGGTAAGCGATAAAGGCTCCCATGAGCCGCGTCTTGCCAACGCCAGTTGCGAGCGCGAAGCACAGCGAGGGGAAGTCACGCTCGAAGTCAGTGACATTCGCAAATTCGGCACGAATTGTAGCGAGCGCTTGCTCGGCATCCTGATCCTTCTGCAAGGCGAGAAGATCGCAGATACGGTCGAGAATTTCCAGCGACTCACGTTGCGGGGAGCGAAGGCTGAGGCGATTGGCGATAGCGTTACCGACTTGCTTCACTCTGCACCTCCGTTCCCGTCAGTCGCGAATAGGTTCGGTTGCGCTGCACGGCGGCGAGCCTGCTTGGGAGTGAGCGCCTGTTCGGAATCTGCTGGAACAACTTCGACGAGTGGCACAGCCTTTGGCAGGTTTGCGACGTTGAGGCTGTAATCGTCATGTCCCCACTCGCACTTTGCAAGCACAGCCGACGGAATCTTCTTCACCGTCAAGTTGGCGAAGGAGTCGGCCTTGCCGCGAAACGCAGCACAACAAATGAGCAGGCTGCGGCTATCGCCAACCTCATCGCTCAGCTTGGCAAGTTGGTCGCGGGTGAGCGTCTGTGTCGTGACATAGAGGAAGTCACTCTCGGTCGAATGCCCCTGTTGCCAATAGAGTTCGTCGCTTGGCGCATAGGTAAAGCCCATCACCTTGCACATTGCTTCGGCCAACATCGCCGCGTTGTACTCCTTGCTAATGATGAGATTACCGAAGCGATCCTTTTCCAGCAGCGATGGCGCGATATGAAAGTAGCGGAAGCCGCCGCCGCCCTTCCACGCGTTAGTTTCACTCACACCTCCAAGATCTTCACCGTCAACCACTTTCTTGAGGCGCGGAATGATATGCGTATCCGCATGTTCGCCAAGTTCGATCATGATCCAATGACGTCTCATCTTGTGGGCTGTCGTACCAGTGGTACCTGAACCTGCAAATGAATCGAGAACGTAGTCGCCTGGTTCCGAAGCAATGGTGAAAATACGCTCGATTAGCCCTTCGGGCTTAGGCGTGATGAATAGGTCCTCTTCATCAGGGAGAAGTTCCTTCAAATGTTGCTTCGCAGCCTGGTTATGCCCAACCTCTTGATAGGTCCAGATTGTCTCTGGCACCACTCCGGCCATTACATCCGTCAAGAATCGCTTCATCGACGGGACGTTGTTTCCGTCACGCCCCCACCAGATTCGTTTGTCTTGGTCGAGCTCTTGCAGTCGCTCGTAGGACACTCGCCAGTACATGCCCTGCGGGGGGCCAGAAATTACTCGACCGGATGGACAGGTGATCGGGTATCGTCCGACGCTGTAATAGTTCCGAGCGGAGAGATCGCCTGGTTTCCATGGGCCACGCGGATCATTGTCAGGATTCTTATAGGCTTTGTCCTGCTTTTCCGACCGGGGAAGAAGATTCCTCTTCCAGCGTGCCGTGTCTTTCGCGTAACACACGACATAATCATGGTTCTCTGAGAGAAACCTCGCTGAACTCTTCGGGGAATAAACCTTTTCCCATATGACTGTGGCCACAAAATTTACGCGACCGAAGACCTCGTCCATCAAAATTCGCAAGTAAGGCATTTCGTTGTCATCGATGCTAATCCAAATTGACCCATCTTCACTGAGAAGGCGGCGAAGGCATTCAAGGCGGTCACGCATTAGCGACAGCCACAACGAATGTTCAATGCCATCGTCATAATGTCCGAATGCTGATCCCGTGTTGTACGGAGGATCAATATAGATGCATTTAATCTTTCCTGCGAACTCCTGTTCCAGCGCTTTGAGGGCGAGGAGGTTGTCGCCGAAGATCAATCGGTTGTCGAAGATGTCGTTGTCGGTCACACGCCGTTTGGCGTGGTAGCTCTTCTCCGGGTCTTCAAGCAGGATACGAGGCTCCAGCCGTGGCCGGTTCTCTTTGCCAATCCATGTCAGTTCAAGACGCTGTTTACTGCTCATCCGTAGGTTTTCCTGGAGTTCTTCTCGCGAGGTGGACGGCTGATCGAAAGCGATCAATGCGAGCTGCCTGCGGCATACTCGCACTTCGTCGCTTAGAGTTTGCTGAAAGGGTAGGTCTTGTTGATGTTAGCGTGGAAATACTTACCCTTAGAATCAGAGCTCATCATCCCGTCGTAAACACTCTGCGGCACTCCCGCATATTGGTAGACGCTGCCGCTGGTGAACTCAATCTCAAGGGTCTGGCTGGCCTCATCGTGACCGACGCTCGATATGTTGGTTGAAATAACTGAAATACGTTCCATCGTTTGACCTTTCCTCTCGTTTGAAGCCAACTAGGGTTTTGTTACAGCGTTTGCATTCCCCGCTTGCGGATTCTGCTTGCGCCACGCTTCGACAAGTCCTTTGTAGTTCTCGGAGGCGACAGGTTCTGTCCACCCACCGCTCTTGGCTCGCTTTCCGTCAGGCCCCATCGGCACGACAGCCATGGGGTCGTCGCTATCCGGTCGTCGTCCCTCGGCGGGTCGATCAATGATGGCACGAATTGGCATATTAACCGCTTCGCCAACAATTAGGGCTTCGCCCGTGCGAAGAATGGGAAGCGTTGAGAACAATCCTTTTAGGTTATCCGAAGCGCATTTGCTCACTTGCGATTGATCCGACTCATTCGTCAGTCGAAGGGCGATGGTCGTCCCGCACTGCGCGAGGATCGTGCCGTCAATTTCGGAGGGTCGTTGGCTGACCAACATGAGACCTACTCCGTATTTCCGACCTTCTTTTGCAATACGGCGGGCTGCAGCAGCCGCACGGCATTTGGTCTGGGAACCGGCGGGTTGGGTGCCAAGATAGCTGTGCGCCTCTTCCAACACAATCAGCAATGGTCTTTCACGACTACCCTCTGGCTTCAACCGGCCCCAAAACAGAGCATCGTAGAGAATACGCAAAACGGCTCCCACCAAGTCATCAAGAATCGCAGGAGGGATGCCGGACAGATCGAAGACCGAAATGGGGGCGTCTGCACCTATCCATGCGGAAAACAGCGAGTCCAAATCAGCCTTGGTTGTTCCATCGGTCGCAACGGCCCAATCGCCGGGCCTGAACAAGAACTGCATCCGAGGATCGCGAAGTTTGCTCTCTAAGAGATCGACATGAGTCTTTGGAAGATTGCTTTGCGCTCCCAGGAATATATTGTTTCCTGCCCCTTTGCTCTCTGCGCAAAATTGAGGTGCTTCAAGCGCATCTGGATTTCCGCGCATGGCTTGTGGGGGTGTGCCACCTGTCATATAGGCACGGGTGGCCTCGGATTGGTTTTGGCTTGAACTCACCGTGTGGGTTGCGTAGTGCAAAGAGTAGAGATCATGCCACAGTCCAAAGACCGAAAAAGGCAACGGGGTATCAACCGTGATGTCAGCATTGGCAAGGCCGTTAGCTACGCCGCCAGGTTTTGACTTTTGCTTGGCTACGAGTAGCTCTTCTTGAACGATTGTGAGGGGTATGCCAGACACACTGCCCATTGCGATAGACGTGAACTCTTCTGCCGTGAGAGCCCAAAATGGCACATGCAGTTCTCTTTCGCCCGCCTTTATGTCGGCACCAACCCGAAATACCCTAGCGAGGCTTCCGAATGCCTTCGCATATTCGCCGTGGATATCAAACAATACAACCCGAGCTGATTTGAACCGGGTTTGATCCGATATGACTCCAAGGATATTAGCGACTGCCGTGGACTTTCCGGAACCGGTGCTCCCAACAATGGCTGAGTGGCGACTGACCAAGCGATTGAGATCAAGGTAGGCACGAATCGACTCCGCGCTCGAAACTCTTCCGATCGCCACGTAACCATCTTCATCGCCCGGCGCGTAGACGGTCTTCAGGTCAGATTCAGTCGCAACATGAACCATGTCTCCGATAGACGGATATTGCGAGATCCCACGTTCAAAGTTGATTCCTCTGCGGCCCTCGCCGACAAGCTCAACTCGTAGCCAGCGGTTGCCGAGATGTGGCGCAAGTTCCGGTGGACCGGGTGCCGCTCCCGCTCCAACCTGCGAAATGATCCCGAAGAGGTCAACATATCCCGACGGTATCCTCACAAATCCGCCAACTTGTCCGACGCGGTATGCCTCACCACTAACAAACATTAGACCGCCGGGCGTGTTCTCTGACAGCTTCACACTGATACTGGAGCCGTTCACATCCTCTACGGTTCCAAGACGCGAGGGATCGGAGCTAGACGATTGGTTGTGCATCGTTGCTCCTCGCGCCGCAAAGTTGCTCCAGAAAAAGTCCGAAGTAGTGAAAGTCGCCAAGGCGACAACGTAGTTGGTTCACTGGCGCACCTGAAGTCGTGATGACCTCTTCATACAGCCAAGGCGAGTGCTCTTTTATGTTGGGTGTGCCAGGACGATAGAGCCCAACGCGAGTTCCGACGACCGCGCCATTTTTGGCAAGAACAGTGAGGTTGGCCTGCTTTTCGGCATACTGAACAGCTCTTGGATGGTCTTCCACGTTTGAATACATTAATGCAAAGCATTGAGCGTTGCGATTGCCCCGCAATCCGTCGAGCAAGACCTCGTTGAGATGGTCGTCGAGAAACGAATACCCACAGATAATCAGCCTTGGCGCATCTTCTTCCTGTCTGCCTGACCCGCCGCGGGCCTTGGCGATGCTCCCATGAAAAAAGGCCTTCAGTCGATCCAGCATTGCCAAGTAAGGCATTCGGCGGCTCTGGTCGTACTTCAAGTGGGAAGGAAAGATCATAACCTTGCCCTCTTGTGCTTCACCAGTCACCCGAACCACACGGGCAACCTGGGCTGCGTCAACCGTTTCTTCGCGCCTCTCCCAGTTTATTGACCCGTGTAGCTTCCAGAGTCGAGTCCAACGGGCCGGAATCGCGTCGTGTTCAATCGAGGACAAATCGAACCACGGTTCGCGTGAACCAACGAATCCATCAAAGTGCGGGAGGGGGTGCTGCTCGAATGCTTGTTCAAATAGCAAATCGTAATTCGGGGTAAATATCTCAACCGGAGATGTCCGATAGACCCCTCCGATCCAGGAAGCGAAATGGTTGTAGGAGCAGCGATGTGGAGGAAGATCCTTCTTCATCCGTTCGGTAATCAAGGAGCAGATTTTCTCGTCAAGATCGGTCAGTGCCTTTTTTGACATGCCTAAGAATTCGGCGTTTCCCCTTCGATTGGCGATAGCGCGTAGTTCGGTTAGCACGTCCTCTACCGTGGGTTCCTTGCCTCCATCGGTCTGACACTCTTTGCACCATGAATCCCACTGAGCCCTGAATTGTGTGGGTTCCGGCGTGCCCTCAGAAGCCTTGTCGGCTGCGAGCAAACCCTCAGCAACTTGCTTGGTCAGTTCCACGACAGCGGGTATTAGTGTGATGCTCTTGGTCCCCGCAGCATCATAGATTCCGAGAGGGCAGCCTGCTCCAAGAAAGCAGCCGATACGTTGCTTGTCATCTTGCAAGACAAGTCGCAGATTTCGCGCCTGCTGCGCTGCATCATGCAGAGGCTCCAACGGAGGAGTCGTAGAACTAGCTGTAGCAGTAGAGCCAGCGACGGCCGCAGAACTTGCGGTGCTTGGGGTGGTGGACACGACTATAAACCTCCTCAGTGTTACTTCTCTGCTTCCGGCAGGGCCAACATACTCAATCCTTCAATCTCTTGAATGGATTTGCCTGCAATTCCTTGCAAATCCCCATACATCCCTACGGTCGATTCCATTACGCGCTCAATCTGCTCTTGTCGCTTAGCCCACTGCTTCATGATCGCCTTGCGCTCTTTATCGAGGTCGTCCTGCATAGTTGAGAATGCCTCTACGATGGCTTCGACTCGATGGCGAAAACGGGGGCCTGTCAAATACTGGTAGACCATCTCCGCCTTTGTTTGCTGTCCTTCACTGATGAGCCGAGCCGAGCTTACTTGGAGTAGGCTGTGACGCAGAATTGTGGCAACAGACAAAAGGCAGCGGGGATGAGTGATCCAAACCCCATCAATCACATCAAAAGTCGTGATTCCATCGGGTAGCGTTTGCGAGACTAGGACGGATATTTCGGCCTTTGCTGATCTTTGATCTTCGCGCAACTTGACGAGCCACGCGGCATTCCAATTCTTTGTCCGTTTGGCTTCCCAAAGTATCGTTCCGCACATCAGCCCACCGGGGCTGACTACACGATGCAAGGCATCGCCGCCAAATTCTCCTTTAGGAACTGGCTCGATTGTGTCAAATGGGAACTTGGCGCGAAGCAGGTTTTCCACTTCTAACTCTTGGACCTCGCCCTGTAATTGTTGGGAACCCTGCTCAGCTCTTTGCTTAAGCTCCTCGATTTTTTGCTGCATTGAAGCAATAGTCTGGTCTTTTTCGGCAACCTTAAGCTTCAGACCTTCCTCAGCTTCTCGCTTGGCCTGGGAGCGCACTTCAGTTAAGCCCTCTTGAACGCGAGTCTCTACGGTTAGCTCTAGCTCTCGCTTTGCATCATCCAATTCGCGTTGTTTCTTTATCAATTCCGCTTGCGCCTTTTGGGCCTCGGCAAGTTTTTCGTCGCGGACTTTCAGGATTTCTTGTAGTTCCTCTAATTCACGAGCCTTCGCGTTAAGCTCTACAGCATTAGCAAGTTTCGCTTTCTTTGACTCCTCTTCTGCGACGCGCACTCGTTCGGTCTTTAGCTGCTCTGCAACTTGGTCTGCAACCTGGGTTTCAAGAGTACGTTTCTCCTCAAGAAGGAGCTTCTCCTTGCTGCGAACAGCTTGCTCCCGTCCAGCAATCTCATCGTCCTTTTGAGAGAGCTGCTGCTCGAATTGTTTACGGGTCGCCTCAATCAATGGTGCGGCAAGTGACTCCGTCAACCGAATTTCTGTTTTGCATTGTGGACAGGTAATCATCGGTTCTGTCATCGGCTGCATATCCCCTTATTGCTGTTTCTGATTAGTCCCTTGGCTCGATTGTTCAATTCCTACACAGAGAGGCTTCGTCACTCCAGACGCCATCGGACAGTGAAGAGTGTCGTTATTTGTTGTTTCTGTTTCAGCTTGCCCTCTATGTCTGCGATCAAGGTTTCGCGCCGCGCTTCAACCTCGTCCTGGGCGATGAAGAGGTCTTTACGGCGCTGATTGCGGGCCGCAGTAAGGTCTTTGAGGCGACGTTGATGCTCCAATTTATGCTGCAATCCAGTTGACGCGACGGACTCCCGACGTACCTCGCGAATCTCCTTGTCGAGATCCTTGATCTCCTGCTCCAGGCCAAACTTTAGGTCTTCGGTCCAACGATCCAACTTCTCAATCTCAGAGTCGAGCCATTTTCCGTTTCGCTCCTCAAGATCGCCGAGAATTCGCTGTTGGTCCTTGGCTAGCTCGGAGGCAAGCGCATCCGGCGGCTCCAACAAGATCGGCTGGCCCGGTTCACCGGCCAAGTCGAATAGGCGCTTGCAAGCGGATGGCTCAAGGGGCTGACCATCATCCTGAATGCCGCTGAGCAGGATATGGTCTTCTGTCTCAAAACCGTTGAGGGTGAAACGTGAACAGGTGAGCCATCCGCTGCGACTGGGCAATGACTCCAGAACGGCAATGCGCTTGCCACTGCCACTGAGTTTAAAGCTGAGTTCGACCTTTGGTGTCGGGAGGACACAGCAGCTTTGCAAGACCTGCTGGGCCAGAGGGTGTCCCACGCGATAGGTATTTGCATCCTCTACGTTCTTGCCCATCCGGTAAGGGCCTGGGTTCACCGGCTGAGGGCTACCAGCGGACGCGGGGAACGGATCACGCTCCAGGTAAAACGAGTGACCTGGGGTATCGAAGCGGGCGAAAGGAGAGAGGTAGAAAGCCGTAAGCCGCCAGAGCAAATCTTGGAAACGTCCAAGGGACTTACCGCTGGAAACGCGGACGCGCTCAATGACTTCCTGGTCGAAATTATTGAGAAGCTGTTCGCCCGCATCATTGCGTGCCTGGGCAATCTGGGATTCAAGCTCCTGCTGGAGTTGATCGAACTGGAACTCAATCTGTTCGGTCGTCCGGCACTGCTGGTAGATGGCGACGATGCGCTTTTCAAAGTCCACGCCCGACTCGACAGCACCGATAACCTCATCGCTGGCTCCGAACACCCCGTCAAACAGCTTGAACTTTTCCGCGAGCAGTTGGTAGACACGGACATCGGCGGCGTTCGCTTTGTTAAGGAAGTTGACGACAACCACGTCGTACTTCTGACCGTAGCGATGGCATCTGCCGATGCGTTGTTCGATACGCTGAGGGTTCCAAGGCATATCGTAGTTAACAACCAGATTGCAAAACTGGAGATTGATGCCTTCTGCCGCCGCTTCGGTCGCAATCATGATGCTGGCCGTGTCTCGGAAGTGCTCGACCAGGGCCGCTCGCTTGTCGGCAGTGGGTGAGCCGGTGATGCGGTCGGTTCCGGCGTGCTGTTTCATCCAAGCCTGGTAGATGGCTCGACTCTGGGGATCAGTGTTCGTGCCGTTAAAGAGCACGACCTTCCCAACAAACTCCGTCTGCTGGAGCAAGTTGAATAGATACTCCTGAGTGCGGCGCGACTCGGTAAAGATAATGGCCTTCTGCTGAAGAGCGCCGGTTCCATCTTCCATGCGAACGGTGCGCGCGGCCTCGAAGCCACGCTGCAAGGCAGTCAGCAGTGCGTCGCCTTTGGAATTTGTCTGGATCGCCTTGGCGAGAGCGTGGAACCGGTGGAGCTTGTCCTTTTCCGCACGAAGTTCGCCTAGCTGCTCCGGGGAGAGCCGCTCCGGCAGCTGCTCATTGGCCGCCTCAGTGTCCGAGTCTGAGCCTTCATCCTCATCAACCCATTCCTCTTGTATTTCGGGCAGGGTCTCGAAGTCGTCTGCAAGAGACACGGGGATTTCGGTGGCCTTCTGCTGTTCAGCCTCGGCCGTCTCCAGTTTGGTCGCAAGTCCCAACAAGGTATCGGAGATGGCGTAGGTCGAAGAGGCAAGCAGCTTTCTCAGGATGAGCGTCATGAGTTGACGCTGGCTTGCCGGAAGAGCGTACAGCTTGTCACCCATAAGGTAATCGGAGACAAGTTCGTAGAGCTGCTGCTCGGCTGCGCTTGGGTAGAACTCTTGCACCATCGCGTGCCGGTTCGTGTAGGGCACATAAGCGAGCACTTGCCGCCGCAAGGTGCGCTGGCAGATCGGACGGAGACGCTGTTTTAGGGCGTCAAAGTCGGCTTTGCTCGCGAGGCGGCCAAACTGCGCGCGAAAGCTGCGGAGATCGCCGAAGGTGAACTCGTCCACGATGCTGACAAGGCCATAAAGCTCCAGAAGGGAGTTCTGCAACGGGGTAGCCGTTAGCAGAACCTTTTGAAATCCACTCACGGCGTTCTTGATAGAGTTTGCAACCTTGTTGCTGGGCTTATAGACGTTCCGAAGGCGGTGAGCTTCGTCAATAACGACCAGATTCCACGGTGTGCTTCGCAGATACGGTTCCTTCGACCGGGCAAACTGAAAGGAGCAGATGATGATTTTGGGCTGCTGAAAGGGATTTAGATTGCCCGCACGGATCGCCTCATTGAAGGTTTTAGCCTCAAGGATGACGCTTGGGAGGAAAAACTTATCGAGTAGTTCCTGGCTCCACTGTTTGCGGAGGTTGGCGGGGCAGATGACAAGCAATGTCCGCCGCCGCTCCGCCCAGTGCTGGGCAAGCAAAATCCCAGCCTCGATGGTCTTGCCTAGTCCCACCTCATCGGCGAGGATCGCTCCCTTCGACAGTGGGGAGCGAAAGGCAAAGAGCGCGGCTTCAATCTGATGGGGATTTAGGTCAACCTGGGCGTCAGAGAGTGCGGACGCAAGTTTGTCCACATTGTCCGAACTGGACCGTTTCGTCAGCTCATGGGCAAAGAGCTTGGCGTGATAGGCCGTCAGACTCGTTGGCACGCAAAATTCTCCGTGCATCAATTCTAGAGCATTGTTACAGGCAAAGTGCTTTTATCCTTCGATCCTAAATGCTCATAAACCTTATCTCACGTTGAACATGGCACGCTAGGATTGGATCACAGACTTATTCCTTGTTCGTTGTTGCTGCCGACTGCCGGTGATTGGATTTGGAGACTCTGAGCCACCAGAAGGCCCGAGGAATGCCCGGCGTGTTCTAAAGCGTGCTCCTTCGCAATGGGCTGGGCATGGCGGTCGTAGAACTGACTTTGCTGGTCAATATGCAGCCAGCCGCCAGTCTG
>Ga0182024_10014128_pt1 | contig 15471 bp, 14 predicted proteins | sample P32metaG_FD_120480 | JGI IMG/M metagenome (GOLD analysis project Ga0182024, IMG submission 120480) | Permafrost microbial communities from Stordalen Mire, Sweden - P3-2 metaG (Illumina Assembly) | ecosystem: Environmental > Terrestrial > Soil > Wetlands > Permafrost | place: Sweden: Stordalen... | reverse complement strand
GCGGCTTCGGATTTCCGCCCCCCGTCCGCGCGCTGGACGGCAAACGCATCCCCCCGCTCGCGGACGTGTTGCCGCACAAGGCCGCCCCCGTCGTGGTCGAATATCCCGATGCGGATACGCCCGGCCCGTTCGGTTTGTGGATAGGCCAGGCGACAGGATCGCTCTCCGCGATGGGGCACGCGGCCGGGATCGCCGCAGGGGCCGACGTCACCCTCGACTTGCCCGACGCCGCCAAGAACATCGCCGTGTTCGGGGAAACCGGCACCGGCAAAACCACCCGCGTTTTAAATCATTTGCTCGTGCAGGCCCTCGATCTGGATTGCGGCGCGCTCATTTTCGACGTGCGCGGGGACTTTCACCAAACCGTCTCGCGCGCGGCCAAGCTCACTGGCAAGACCGTGCAGCGCGTCGGCGTGGGAGGTGACGGCGTGCTCGGCCTCAACCTACTCGCGGGGCTCACCGCGGACACCGCCGCCGGGTTCCTGGAGGCCGCGTTCCGGCTGCTGGGCCAAGGGCAGGGGGATTCCGGCTTCTGGGTGTCCCTGGCCGTCACGCGCTGCCGTCATGCCCTCTCCGTGCTTCAGCACGTTCCCGACGCCTACACCCTCAAGGCGCTGCATCGGTACGTTTTCGAGGAGCCCTACCGCACCCAAGCCCTAGCGACCGCACAAGAGGCGCTCGCCGAGCTTCAGCTCCGCGCGAGTGAGGAGGGTGGGCAGGAAGCCGATCTCACCGCCCGGCGGCTCAAGGCGTCGGTGGAGTACGAGCTAACCGTCGCCCCGAGCTACGCCGACAAGGAGCGCAGCGGGCTCAACCGCACGATCGAAACCGCCCTCGCCCGCTTCACCGATCCCGAGCTGGAGGACGCCTTCTGCGCCGCCGGGTCCGCCCAAGCGGACATCGCCGACGTGCTCGACGGCAAGGTACTCGTCGTCAACGTCCCGCGCGAGCGGTTCAAGGCGGCTGCGGCCGTCGTGTACCTGTTCGTGAAAGAGCGCTTCTTCCAGGCGTTAAACGCGCGGCCGAGCATGGACGACGGCCCACGCAAAACGCGCCCGGTGCTCTTCTTCTGCGACGAGTACCAGCAGCTATGCAGCCCCGGAGACGCCCATTTCTTCGACACCTCGCGAGCGCTGAATGTCGTGGGAATCGTCGCCTCGCAGTCGATCGAGGCGTATATCAACGCCCTGGGCGACGAGCACGCCGCAGGCGCGTTGCTAGCGAACTTTGCCAATGTGATCGCGTTCCGGTCCACCGAACGCACCATGCGCTACGTCGCCGGAAAGCTGGGCGAGGTGGAGGTTTGGCGGGAAGGCTACAACGCCGGGAAAACCGATGTGGGATGGTTCAGCGCGACGACCAACGAGGGGCGCTCGGCCGCGCTCCAGCGGCAAACGCTGCTCGATCCGCAGATATTCCGCATGTTGCCGCCCGATCGCGCCGTCGCGCTGCTCACCGTGCGCGGAACGGCGTTCGACGACGTGGTGATCGTGCCCCAAATAACCGGTGACGACTTGGAATGCGAGTAAGGAGCCGGGTGGTTGGTGAAGGCGAAGCCCCTCTCCTTACCCGTTTTTAGGACGCGGTGTGCTTGGGATTTTCTCAGGTAAGCGAAACCGCGTGTAAATGGTCCAGGAGGCCGATCAAGGTTATTGGGTGTCCATTTGGACGACTCGGCATGGTTAGCGCGCTTCTAGGGCAGGCTAGGGGCTTTTTTTTGAGGCCTGTAGGCTTGTTATGTCCCTGCCGTTTTTTAGACGGTTGAAACGGGAGGGCGTGCGCCTCCAACCACGCGGACGTGCGTTTTTTGCGGTTTTGCACTTTTCCACAGATTTTGGCTGCCTATAACGGAGTCTAACGGAAATCCCTAACGGTTACCGCTGCAAAGTGGCCGTGGCATTTCGCTGCAAAGTGGCCGTTAGGCGTGCTGCAAAGTGGCCGTGGATAACTTTTGAAATCCACAGGGCGATTGCTTGTATTACTATCTAATAGAGTTGGCGATAAATAGCTTTTTAAGCATGGTTAATAGCGCTTGCTTGTGTATAATAGCAAAACAAGAGCTAGGTTGATTTTTAACGGTAGCCTATTTCAGTAGTTTTCGGATGGGCGGGGAGCTGTGATGGAGGGTCAGCCCTTTTGCGGGAGGCTCTCTCCATACGCGCTTGCCGTTTTGTATGAAAAGGGCCGGTTGGCGGCGTTGATCTTCTGTAATGCGTGCTGATTGGTAGAGGGCGAGAACTTGTTTTAAAGCGACCTTGAACGCTGCTCGGAAATTATTGATACGGTTGGGATTGTAGCCTTGTCCGAATTGACCATGTAGGGCAGCCCACGAAACGAAAGCCGGTTTGTTTGTCGGGATGCGGTGCAGGCGTTGGGCTAGCCATGCGTAGATGTCGAGCGCGAGCGCACTGTGTGACAGGGCGGCAACATGCGGCTCATCAAGCGGAACGGCGTGTTCCTGAAGGCTTTGGAAGTAATCAAGCGAGAGTTGTATGTAGGAGGGCCAGAGAACGCGCTGCCGCTCGTCTTTGGAAAACCAGACATCGAACTCTGTGACAATTTCGAGTTTGTGAGTGGCAGCGGTGTCGTGTTGAGGCGAGGCAATACCTAAACGAATTGAAGAGGTGGCAAGGCGGCGGAGCTGCTCCTTAACCATGTCGATGTTGCGGCCCTTAGGGTCGAGATTCAAAACGCGCCGTACGAAAGCGGTTAAGCTATCCTCTATCTCGATATGCGGTGACTGGTTTATTAGCGCCAACTGGTTGATGTGCATCAGCACTAGACGGCACTTGGGACCAAAGGGCAACGGAACCTGAACCCACCGCCCATCGGGGTGTTTTGCTTCCCCTGCCCTGAGCCTTAAATCGACGATGCCATTTGAGCGATTCCATGCCAAAACATCCGCACCGGGATCACGATAGGGCAAGAACGTCTGACAAAAAGTACTGTGCTGGTAAAGGATTGATCGGAGATCGGGATGTTCGACGTTCGCAGCGGCGGTGTCGATCAGCCGCCTTTGAATAGGCGTCGGGCCGGGTTTGCGCTTGACTACAGGGAGAGCGCCGAGAATGCCCGCAAGTGGCGTTAACCCGCTTTCTCCTCTTCTCTTCTCGCTCATGTTCCGGTTCTTTCGTTCGGTTGAGGTTGGCAAATGTGATCAAGGGCGTCGCGCTAAATAAACGACGCGACGATTCCCAGGGGGCGTAATCCGCCAGGTCGGAACACCCGCACGACGTTCGAGCCGTACGGTTATACGGTAGTATAAACGTATAAATATACAAACGTACGCTTATACGAACGGCGTTACGTGCTTCGTTTGGAAGTACATCTCAAGCGCCGAGAGCACCAAGGTTTGCGTCGTCGTGTTCTCATCAAGGCGTGCCTCGCAGAGCTTGCGATATTGGCTCGCGCTCATGCGAAAGCTCATGGAAACGGCTCGATCGACGCGCTTGGCGGGCTTTCCGCCGCGCGGGCCTATGGGCAAACCCACGGCTGCGGCAGCCGAAGCCGGCTGTTCTGGAACGGGTATCGGTTCCTTGCGCTTGGGCGCGAACGATCCCAAGCCGGTCTTCCTCGTCATAACATCCCCTTCGCGACGTACTGCCATAATGCAGACATTTCCGACGCCGCCGCCCCGGTCGGCTCGAACTCCACGACGGCTTGACCGCTTGCGATAGCGCGACCGTACGAACGCCGTTCGCCTACGTCGGGAGCGAGCGGAAGATCGAGACCGAGTAGCTCATAGCGCGCTTCCGGTATCTCGGGTGCTCTCGCCGGGCAAGCGTTCAAGACGATCGCTCCGGGCTTATCCGCCGCCGCGACGATCGCGAGGCTTTGCTCAAGCGCCGCGAGATCGAGGGCGCTCGGGCGTAGCGGCACCAGCACGTACTGAATCGCTCGGAGCAATGCGGTAAGCGAGCCCGACGCCCTCGGCGCGGTGTCCACGATGCACACGGTATAACCTTCGGCACCCGCACGATCCAGACGCGCGGTAACGTCCAAAGGCTCGATCCCTTCGACGCGAGGATGGTCTCGATCGCGCAGATTCGCCCACGCGACGCACGAGCGTTGCGCGTCGGCGTCGAGAACGAGAACGCGCTCGCCTGCTAACGCCGCCGTCACCGCGAGATGAAGGCTCAAGGTCGTCTTCCCGACCCCGCCCTTGCTTGCCGCCAACGCTAGAGATCGCATGTGGTTGAGCATACGCGAAGACGTACGTTTATACAACTATATGATTCTACGAACGTATAAACGTACGTTCGTGCGCCTGTACGGTGCCAAACATCAAGCGTCGTCGTCGGCAGCGTCGCCTCGTCCCATTGTTGCAAGCATCGAGCACGAGCGTTCAAATGTGCGGTCGTTCGCGTATATGGTTACGAGATCGCGTTCGTTTCAATAGGGTGGGGGCTCACCCTGCACTTGACCCGAGCAGAGGCCATCTCCAAGCTGAGAGGACGGGTCGGAGGCGGACCAAAAGACGCCTTGACAATATAGCAAATTGCTATATTATGGAATCATGCACGTCATTTCGAAGAAAGTGCTCGTCGCCTTCTGGAGCAAGCACCCAACGGCAAAAGCACCCTTGGAGGCGTGGCATCGCATCGTCAAGACGTCGAGTTTCGGAACGTTCGTTGAGGTCAAGCGGTCGTTTAACGCTGCCGACTACGTAGCCCCATATACGGTGTTCGACATTGGAGGGAATAATTTTCGCATCATAAGCGTCATTCACTACAACAGGCAAAAGCTCTACATCCGCCATGTATTCACGCATACTGAGTACACCCATTGGGGCAAGCAAAGGAACTAGCTATGAACACACTCACTATCAACGCCGCAACTCTTGCTCCTGCATGGCATTCTTTTCAGGCCGCCTTCCCCTTCAAGATTGGCCCCATTCGTAATGAAGCGCATTACGAACAAATGGTGGCGCTGATGAACTCCCTTCTCGATACCGTGGGCGACGACGAAGAGCATGAATTGGCCGATTGCCTCGATCTCGTAGGGCAACTCGTAGAAGACTATGAGGGCACTCGCTACGCTCTTCCTGATGCAGCGCCTCAAGAGGTTCTGCGCTTCATCATGAATCAGCACGGTTTGCACCAAACTGATTTAGCCGAAGAAGTCGGCGGTCAACCCGTCGTGAGCGATATTCTCAATGGCAAACGGGAAATCAACGCGCGACAGGCAAAAGCGCTTGCCACACGCTTCGGGGTTTCCCCTAACGTGTTCTTATAGCCACAAACTTGGCTTGTACAAAATGCAAACGACCGTTTGCGGTTGTACAGTGGTGAGGAGAGCGCTTTTCTTGATCCTCGGCGCTCGTGATCGGAGTTGAAGCATGCCCTGTTCTTTTCCGAGGTACGCGGTCTCCGTATGAAGCTAGCGGATTTCAAGGTCGGAGGCGAGTTTCGATGCGGTAACGGTGAATATCGTTGCACTGATATTGGTGCGCGTACCGCCATCGCCATTCGTCTCGATCATATCGAGGTCGCAGGCACGGCCCCCCGCACCCTCAATCGAATTGAAGCGGAAGCCGAAGGTTGGTTCAATGGCCCTCCCTATGCGGTTGTCGAGTACGTTTTCGATGAGGACAGCCAGAAAGGGTGTCATGTGTGAGAAGGAGGGTTCCCAACACAGGGCTCCGACTTACAACCCCTACAGGCCAGCCGGAACCGTGTTTCGGAAATTTGCAACAGAGACCTAAGGAGTCCGAGTGTCGCGCCTGACAGATTTAATTGCCCAGGTTAAAGCCAAAAACCCGCAGCTTGGTGCGGATTTGGACAGGGAATTTAAGGTTCTTTCGTCGCGGCTGCCATTCGGCCTGAATTTTGAGCGCCACCGCCCGGAAGTGGTCGAACTGCCTCAGCGTCCATTCCGCAGAGGCGATAAAGTGCGCGTGCTGCCGAAACGCGGCTCGACAATAAAAGGCGATCCGCGCTTGTGGAAAATTAAAGCCATTCGCGCCGTCGGCAAAGGCAAAACCGCCGATTTGGAACTACTTGAGTCTACGCAGCCGGAGACACAGTCGGTCGCACTGGATGATCTGGTCGTGGTAGCCGAATTCCGAGACACCATCTATCCCGGCCTGATCAGCACCGGAAAAGTCCAGCATGGCGGCGACAAGCCCTTTCACACCGTCATTAACGGCGAAAACTATCACGTCTTAAAGGCATTGACCTACACGCATCGTGGCAAGGTGGACGCCATCTATATCGATCCGCCGTACAATACTGGGGCGAAAGACTGGAAATACAACAACGATTACGTTGAGAGTGACGATCTCTATCGACACAGCAAGTGGCTGGCGATGATGGAACGGCGGTTGTTGGTGGCGAAGGAATTACTGATTATTGCAGATTCGGTATTGATCGTAACCATTGATGAAAAAGAATATTTGCGGCTCGGCTTGCTGCTAGAGCAGGTGTTTCCAGAGGCAAACGTGACTATGGTGAGTAGCGTAATTAACCCGGCAGGGGCAGGTCGAGAAGCCGATTTTTCGCGCACAGATGAATATATCTTCTTTGTCCGAATCGGTGTCGCTAAAGTAGCTCCAGAGAGTCGAATGCAAGGTGAAACTCCTGCCGTCTGGGATACGCTTAGACGCAGCAGTCTCGCTGGTGCTCGTGGAAACAAAGGCCCTGGCGCGTGCGGACCAAATCAGTTCTTTCCAATCTACGTTGATCGAAAAACTGGTGCCATTACTGGCATTGGTGAACCGATGCCTGAGAACATCGCGGTTAAGGATGCCCCCGTTAAGCCGGGTCAGGTAACGGTTCTTCCGATCCGACCTGATGGGACCGAGATGAATTGGGGAATTACGCCCGGTGTAGCAGAGCGGCTTTTGCGTAATGGATACCTCCGTGCTGGTCGTGCGAAGCCGAATGAACCGCAGAAGTACGTGATCAGCTATTTGACTGCGGGGATTGTTGAAGATATTGAAACGGGAGCAGCTATCGTAAGTGGGAGAAATCCTGATGGCTCTGTCAATGCATTCTACCCGGCAGGCCGAGACAAGATGCCGACTACAAACTGGAACCGTCCCTCACATGACGCGCAACAGTATGGAACGAAGATCGTCAATGCCCTGCTGGGGAATAGGCCATTTCCATACCCGAAATCCGTGCATGCGGTCGAAGACTCACTAAAGTTTTTCATAGGGAGCAAGCCCAATGCGACTATCGTTGACTTCTTTGCCGGATCAGGTACGACGGCTCACGCGGTAATGCGCCTAAACAGACAAGACCATGGCAGTCGCAAGTGCATTTTAGTTACCAATAACGAAGTTGCCGCCAAGGAACAAGAAGAACTACGAAAGGGCGGCCTACGCCCCGGTGATGCCGAGTGGGAAAAATTCGGAATCTGTGACTACATCACTAAGCCCCGAGTAGCTGCTGCCATCACAGGCAAAACGCCGGGCGGCGAACCGATTAAAGGTGACTACAAGTTCACCGATGAGTTTCCGATGGCAGCGGGTTTTGAAGAGAATGCCGAGTTCTTTACCCTGACCTACGAGTCTCCGGTTGCGATTAGCCATAATGTGGCTTTTGCGCGCATCGCGCCGCTGTTGTGGATACGAGCCGGCAGCCGAGGAACACGCATTGACAGGCTGCCCGCCGAAGGCTGGGATGTGGTGGATGCTTATGGACTGCTGGTGGATGTCGATGCAGCCACGCTTTTTGTCAGAGCCGTCAATAAGGCGAAGGATTTGCGCGTGGCCTACATCGTTACCGATGATGCCCGCCGCTTTCAGTCTATTGCACGGCGTTTGCCAAACGATATTGAGCCGGTACGCCTATACGAATCATATCTGACCAATTTCGGCTTTGCGAACGGAGAATAACGGATGAAGTTCACTCTTAAGGACTATCAAACCTACGCTGTTCGAGATGCTTTATCCAACCTTAAGCGGGCACGCAAAGACTGGCACAGCGATGCTTATAAAAGCGCTTTCTCGCTGACCGCCGTTACCGGTGCAGGTAAAACGGTTATGGCTGCCGCCGTTTTTGAGACTTTGTTTCATGGCGATGACCAGTTTGATTTCGACGCCGATCCCGGTGCGATCGTCATCTGGTTCAGTGACGATCCTGCGCTCAACGAACAGACGCGCTTTCGGCTGATGGAAGCCAGCGACCGGCTCAACTATACCGATTTAGTTCAGGTTGAAAACACCTTTAACCGGGCCAGCTTCGAGGCCAAGAAAATCTATTTTCTCAACACGCAGAAACTCGGCAAAAACAGTCTCCTAGTGCGGGGCTTCGATTACGAGGAAGAAGAGGCAAAAAAGGGGACGATGCTTCCTGCGATTCGCCCCGACCTGCATTCATACACTATCTGGGACACGATCCAGAACACGATCGAAGATCCCGAACTGACCCTTTATCTCGTGCTGGACGAAGCGCATCGCGGCATGGGCCATCCCACGGCGACGGAAAGAAACGCCAAAGGGACCATTGTCCAGAGGCTGATCAATGGCACCAATGGCGTGCCGGGCGTGCCTGTGGTGTGGGGAATCTCGGCGACAGTTGAGCGTTTCAATGAGGCGATGCAGGTCGCGGTCAGGCGCACGTCTCTGCCCAATGTGCTGGTGGATGCCACCAAGGTCCAGGAATCGGGACTGATCAAGGACACTATTCTCCTTGATATTCCCGACAATGTCGGCGCGTTTGACACGGTGCTGGTTCGCCGCGCCACCGACAAGCTGAGAGCCTCGACCCAGGCATGGGCCGACTATGCCAGGCAGCAAGAGGATTCACAGCCAGTGGTTCCGCTAATGGTGCTGCAAATTCCCAACACGCCTGACCCAAACGAAGTCGCGCGCGCGCTGGACACCATCCACCAGGAATGGCCGGAGTTGCCCAACGGCACCGTCGCGCATGTACTGGGCGACCATTCGACGCAAACGTTCGGCAACCACACGGTGCCGTATATCTCGCCGGAGCATGTGCAGAACGCGACGTGGGTGCGCGTACTTATCGCCAAGGACGCCATCAGCACCGGCTGGGATTGCCCACGGGCAGAGGTCATGGTATCGTTTCGCGCCGCCAGCGACCGCACGCATATCACGCAGCTACTCGGCCGCATGGTGAGATCGCCGCTGGCGCGCCGGATTCCCGGCCATGAGCGGCTGAATGCCGTGGATTGCCTCTTGCCCCGGTTTAATAAAAAAACGGTTGACGACGTTGTTCAGGCGCTGATGCAGGGCGATGACACGTTCCCTGCGTCTGGCAGCCGCATCCTCGTCAATCCGATTGAAATGCGACCTAATCCCGCTGCATCCAACGCTGTCTGGGCCGCATTCGAAGCCTTGCCTTCCCAGACACGCCCGCAGCGTGGGGCCAGACCCGCCAGACGATTAACCGCCCTCGCCCACGAGCTGGCGTCTGACGACATCCTGCCGAATGCTGGCAAACTGGCGCACAGAGCAATGCACGCCGCACTGGACCAGTTTCACGAGCGCGAGAAAGCGAAAATCGACGCGAAACGAAAGGCCGTCCTCACGGTGGACGGCACCATTGTCAGGGTTGACCTAAAAGGCAAAGAGAAAAGTTTCGACGATTTCTGGGAAGACGCCGATATAGCCGCGATTGACGACGCTTACCGCAGGGCGGCACGGATTTTCAGCCCGGATATATCGCGCACCTATGCCGATCATCTTGCCTATAAGGCTGCGTCACCGGATCAGGCAGACGCATTTGAGGACACACTCATCGAGGCGCGAGTCTGCATCGCGGCACTTGGGCTTGTCACCGAGGTGCAGGCTTATTTCGATTCAGCGGCCGATGCGCTTGCGAAAACCTGGATTGCCGACTACGGCCGTCACCTCCGGACGCTGACCGATGACCGGAGAGAGGCGTACCGGCAAATCATCGAGATGAGCAGCGAGCCGCAGGATGTAGGTTTAATCAAGCCGGAAGCCACTTTCGAGCCGACGGTTGCGCGCGAGAACCAGCAGGACGTCAGGCTCCCAACCTATCGAAACCACTTGCTGTGCGATGATCTTGGGAATTATCCCGCAGAATTCAATGACTGGGAATCCACGATCGTCGAAACGGAAGCAAAGCGGGCCGGGTTTCGGTTCTGGTATCGCAATCCGAAGCAGCCGGGGCAGTCGTCGCTCGGCATCGCCTATACTGACGCTGGTGAATATAAGATTGTCCGGCCCGATTTTATCTTTTTTGCCGAACAGGATGACGGCACCATCGTTGCCGACCTCGTAGACCCTCACGGCCTGCATCTGAGCGATGCGCTCCCGAAGCTGCAAGGGCTCGCGCTGTATGCAGCGGCGCATGCGCGGTTTTACCGACGCATCGAATCGGTTGCCAAAGTCAAGGACAGGCTACGCATTCTGGACCTGGCGCGCGACGACGTGCGCCAGGCCATTGCCAGCGCAGCGAACGCCGCCAGCCTGTTCTCTAGCGTCCTGGCTAACGACTATGTGTAGCGCCCCCATAAATCGCAGGACCCGATTACATCTAAGGAGATTGACAGATGGCATGGATCAAAGACGGCGCGCGCCTCAAGCAGAGATATTACGACTGGTGCAATGAGCAGTCGAAGGGGGCGAATGAGATCGGTAGGTGCGATGGGCACGTAACGGGGCCGTTTGGAGCAATGTCGTTTCCCGATGCGTTCATTGATGAACTCAAACGCATGGGAATCCCTTTCGAGCTTTACAACCCGGCACTTTTAACATGCTTGGTATCGCCGATGACTACAGGGTTTTCCAATTTGGGATAATTGCACTAACGGTCATAAATCGGCCCAAGACAGCGGGTAATTTCTGCCTTGACCCTTTGCTGCACTACGTGTGATAAAGGAGATTATCACGCCTATCGGAGCGAGGGATTCCCAGCACTTAACCAAGAACGGCGGGAAATATGTCGATGGCAGAAGCGTTTCAAAAGCTCCGCGATACGGAACAACATCTTGCTGATCTGAAACGCGAAGAGCCGTTGTGTGCTGCGATTGCAGCAAAGTCGGGCATCCTTGCGGCCTATCCCTCTCTACAAAATTTACGCCGTATATTTGCAGCGTTTCTTGCCGCAGGGCAAGCGGCTATCTCACTTATTGATGAATCACAACGCAAGAAAGTGCAGCAAGCCCAAAAGTCACGCCCCCTACTTGACGCGTTGAACAACCTCCGGAATATTGAACATCACAAAACCCTCTTATCGCTTGGGAATACAACGTGTATTGTCATGGGGCCAGGTGGTGGTAGCAGAACGAACCACATTTCAATTGATTCAAGCCAGCTTGCGTTGCTTCCAGGCTTCAATCAAAAGCCTAAACTTGTCGAAGCACTCACCATGAAATCAATCGTTGAATTTGCGGAAGAGGCCACGGCAGAACTACGCGCATTTCTTCAGGATCGCCCTTGGGAAAAGACTTCGTGATGGGGGGTATAAGCCCGAACCCCAGAAATTTCCGTCGCGCCGATTTACGCTCATTTTCGGCTCCGACTTTCCGTATTTCAGCCTAAAAACGGAAAGTTTTTGGAGACGAGCGTAAGCTCGCTGTGGGATTTCGCCCCTTCAGGCAAGGCCGCCGACCATCGAAAACCGGAAAGTTTGCCGACGGCGGAAAAATCTGGGGTTTGGGCTTACATCCCCTGATGGCTCGCTTTTCTCGATAAATTCTTGCTCCTTGTACAAATTCCAAACCCTCGTTTGAGGGTGTACAGGAAGCTAAATGACGAAACAAACGGCTAGACGAAGGTTCGCTTGACGAGTACTTGAAATAGGGCGCTCTCGTCCCTATTTTTATGGGCGGTATCCCCCCCAGAAAGAAGAAAGATAGGTATTCAATGGCACGGAAAGCGTTTTACAGTTTCCATTACGTTCCCGATCATTGGCGGGCATCGCAAGTTCGGAATATGGGTGTCATTGAGGGGAATGCGGCAGTCTCCGATAACGACTGGGAAACCGTTAAGAAAGGTGGCGATGATGCCATAAAAAATTGGATTGCGGGCCAGCTTAAGGGGCGTTCCTGCACTGTTGTGCTGGTTGGCGAAAATACTGCTGGACGTAAATGGATTACGCATGAGATCGTGAAATCGTGGGACGCTGAAATGGGCGTGGTTGGCATTCGAATACATAACCTAAAAGACTCGGATTCAAACCAATCAAAAAGCGGTGGGAATCCCTTTGATTCCGTCACTCTCGGAGGCACGACTAAGAAGCTTTCGTCTATAGTGAAATTATACGATCCTTCCGGCGCTAGTAGCGCCGGAGTATACAAAACCATAAATGAGAATCTTGAAGATTGGATAGAAGAAGCGATTAAAATTCGCGCAAAATACTAACACCACTTTATTGACGAGCAAACGGTGACCGGCAAGACAGGGGAAGGCGGCATCACGCCTCTTCACTTGCTGCACACGCATAACATCGCGTTGGTAGTAAAAACTAAAATCGTGCGCTGCATGGATTTAGCTCCTCTTCAGGCGGGAAAGGATGTTGAGAATGGTTGAGACGTGTTCATTAGGCGGCTTCGATGCGTCGCCCAACGACATAAAGAGGGGCTTAAGGTCGGCATTATTGCCGGGGTAGTAGGAATCGAATCTTTCTATGACTTCCTGCCATAGCTCCTTAGCCATGAAGCCGGTCGCGCCAACAGGGATAACTTTAAGGCCCTTCTCGTTGGCAATTTCAAATTCCCGCCTTACGCCGTTTGCCGATATCACTACGTTGGATTCAAGCTTATTCCCAAAAATAAAAATCGCGATCCCTGCGCGAGCAACCATATCTTGCCGATAAGCTTCCCAATCTTTTCGAGCATCTTCGCCTTGAGGAAAAGGCCGTAAAATAAGCTGTTCTTGTAATGTTCCCCCATTCGCATAAATTTGCTCCAATGCGCCAGTGATTACGTAACTTCCGACCCCTAAGCCAAACCCGGAAACGATTTTATACTCATTCTTGTTAAGCGCCTGACTGAGGTCTTGCATGAACTTTCTCGGTTCCGGGAAAGGCCCATATTCATGGGCGCTACCGGAAACCAGTACAGTTTTCTGCCTGTGACGGTTCTCTATCGCCTGCAATATGGTGGTTATCTCTGCATAATCATCCACCAATAGCGTATGGATATTAAAACGCTTGAGGTCTTTAACGTGAAAGTCTTGCCTCAGTACAGCGTAATCGTGCTCTTCTTGCGATTCTTTCTCCAGACGGTTCCGCTTCTTGAAAATACAATAATGCTTACGTTGGTTGTCCTTAAAATTGATTCTGATACGGCTCAGAATGTAATCAAGGTTGGGATCGGTGAAACTAAATCCCAGGAAAAGAAATGTTTTTGAAATGAGATCGCCGCTTAGTGCGGAAATGAAAGCACCATGTGTAATATGATATTTTTCATAGTCGTCCTTGGTTAAAACAGCGTCATCGGGATTCTCTTGATCTCCGTGCATTTTATACACGATTGCATCACGTTTTGCCAAGGTTAGGGCAAGCTGATTCGTCGTGTATTTTGCATCGGGGACTCTCCCCGCGATTTTCAGAGCATTTTCTATCAACCTATCGTAATTAGTTGTCCAAAAAGTGCGAATAGGAAGGCGTGCAAGGATTTTATGATTCTCGGTAATGACGTGGTCACGGCAAAATTCGTCAATGAGTCTCTGGTTAAGGGTGTGGCGCTTGTGATCATTAACATGATATTGCGCAAGGGATATGAGATTATGCTCCTCTTTGTCGATATCAAGGCCGAGCTCGTGCGCGAGGGGTTCAAGAAGACCTTTCCAATCGACATACCCAGCGGCAACGGAAAGACCAGCCCCAATGAGGACGCCAACATTTTCCTCTGCAAGCTCCTGAACAAATTTTTCCATGAATTGCTTTATCTGTCGATCCATGTCTTCGGTACGCGCCCTTTCCCGTCAGCCTTTTTTAGCACAAACCCACGTGGAATCAATGGGTTTCAGAGTACGTTTATGCTCTAAGCTGAGGTAAGCTATACATTCGTGACACGATCTGCCCTTAACCCGTCGAAACGTTCCCTGTATTCTTCTTCCGAAAATATTCGCTTACCCGCCAAAGCACGAAGCTCCGCCTCCTCGTCTTGGAAAGCACTTCGTCAATGAAAGCCATATCGACAGGCGGTATTTTTTCCAACTCCATGCCGAGATTTTCAGCGACGAAACGCTTTAGTCGCAGAACATCGCTGGGATATTGATGAACGCATCTTTCTGGACAAGCACCTGCGAAGGCGCATCATCCGCGTCAGTCGCCCGTAATTCGCGCAGCGTCGGTTTCACCGGCTTCGGCGCTTCGATCACGCCGTCGCGGTCGCTGACCTTGAAGTGATCGGCATGCTCCGGCTCGTTCACGCACCATTCGACGAGGATTTTCTCCCCAAGCTGCTCCGCAAACAGATCAATCCACGGCACGCACACCACTCGATCCCCGAGCGGCATTCGACGCAAGCGTGCGTAGCGTTTTCCTCCGATGTCTACCGCTCCCAAAAGCACGCCGCGATACGTCTGTCCGAGCGATCCGATGATATGCTCGACACGGTGCCGTTGCTGTAATGCGAGCAGCATCGCGCGTACATCGTCGTTTTGACGCGCGCGCAAGGCTTTGCGTTCGGCGTCTTGACGTTGACGATACGTGAGGCGCTCGGGATCGCATCCGGGGCATTCCGCTTTGCTGTACGCGAACACGCCGTGCGTTTCGCATTGCACCTCAACCGGCGTTTCGGCTTTCTTCACCACTCGATCCCCCGTTCGTGCTCGCGCTCGCGACTGCGCCCGCGATGACGCTCCTGCTCGTCCTTGTCCAACTGCTTCCCTAAATCGCTTGATTTTCCAAGGTCTTGATGCCGGTCGTTCCCGATCTCAAAGCGCGTGTTCGGATCGACTCGCTCGATGCGATTGAGCAACGCAAACGCCGCTTTGCGCTCGTCGCGCGTGTACCCTTGGACTTTGCCGTGCGCAATCGGCTCCAATTCCCACCGCAGCGCAGTCGCGCTGATTTCGCGCCGTTGCTCTTGCTCCAACGGGCGGTAATCGCTTGCGAGGTCTTTGGACCGCGTTCGCATCCCCAAACCGACAAGCTCCTCGTACGAGCCCACCGTGTCTTTTGCGTAAAACATCTCGTACGCGTGCGTGTGCCGCGTCATGCCGACCGTAAGCGAACGTTGATTGACGTGCTCCGTGACTAGCTGCAACTCCGCATAGCGCGTGGAGCCTTGCTCGCGGTACTCCGTCGAACAGTATCCATGCTGCACGCCCGAATACGCGCTCGTGTCCACCGTCACGACTTCCCCGTCTCGTCGTTCAATCTGCAACCCCGCGCCGTCGATCCCTCGCACTGTGCCCACCGAGCCGTTGTAGAGTCCCGCCTCTCGGATCGTCTCGCGAATCACCACCCGATCCCCAACTGCGTACGGCACGCGGCCGTCGATCGTCTCAAGCTGCGCATCGGCGCCGGAAAGCCGCCCCATCGCGCGCCACCGCTCGCGCGCAAGCTCGTTCACCGCGAT
>Ga0182024_10014127_pt1 | contig 15471 bp, 5 predicted proteins | sample P32metaG_FD_120480 | JGI IMG/M metagenome (GOLD analysis project Ga0182024, IMG submission 120480) | Permafrost microbial communities from Stordalen Mire, Sweden - P3-2 metaG (Illumina Assembly) | ecosystem: Environmental > Terrestrial > Soil > Wetlands > Permafrost | place: Sweden: Stordalen... | reverse complement strand
GTGGCAGCCATAGCGGGCCGATACGCGTGGAGCGGCCGTTTGGAAAAGGGCCGGATCCTCGACGAGTTCGTTGCGGTTACAAAGCTGCACCGCAAGCACGCGCAGCGCCTGCTGAGGCAAGGCGTGTCGGCTGTGGCCAGACGCTCGACAAGCCGCCGATAGACGGTCTCCCAACGGTGTAGAGGTGTCTCCGTCTCGGACACCTGAACTTCACTCGTCGCGAAGCCCTTTGCCCGCGCCCGTTCCTGCAGCCACCGAGCAAAGAACGTCTTCCCGCTGCCATATTCGCCGCGCACGGCTTTGAATGCGCCGAGGCCACCTGCCGCTTTTGCAAGGTCCGAGTCGACCGCGGTCTCGAAGCGATCCATCCCAACGGCAAAGGTTGCCAATCCTTCCCTTGGAACAGTTCCGCGACGCAGGGCATCCAGAATCGCAGTACGTCGTTGTGGTGCGCTCAAGGCTCCTCACCCAGTTCGAATTGCAGCCTCAGAAGGCGGGCGTCGAGGATGACTTCGTCGCTGGACGGCTCCAGCGTGAGCACCTGAGCTTGATCGACGTTCAACACCCGGCGCGCAGCATTTACCAGTCCGCCAACTCTGAAGGCCGGCATTCCAAGAGCCTGCGCCAACCCCCCCCTAGCCAGTCGGCCACCACGCGACTCGAGAGCCAAAAGCATGTTCTTGACCGCGTCATCTGTCGGTGCTCCACGACTGACAAGCCGCCGCTGTGCTGCATAGGTTTGAGAAGAGATAAGACGCTCGATCCATGTCTTCCGCGACGTTGGAGGTAGCGCGACCTCAAAGAGCTCTGGCTGGCGAACATCGGGGCGCTGCGGCAGTCTCGGTGGCTCGTATGCCGTTCTAGGCTGAATTGGAAGCGGTTCGTCGCGCCACCACGCCGGCTCAGCCGGTGGCGCCTCGGCCCAGTCCCCAGGGGTTTCGGCCGCGACGAGAACTGCGAGCGGAACGACCACCTCCTGCGGGCTTACACCACCGTGATATCCATTTCGCCGGGAACTGTAGCGAATGTGCTCGCTCCAGGCCATGATGACCGCATCAGCTACACCGTCACTCCAAACGCGCCCCCCACGCATTTCTATCTCGCCGTTCTTGACAGCTCCAGGCGCACGCCATCGGTCACCGCCGGCGGCCGTCGCCTGGGTGGTACATTCCTCCAGAACATGGCCGTGGTCGCCGGTCATGACCACGACGCGGCCCGCATCGCGCGCGACCCGAAGCAGCGAGGATACCTGGCGCAATATATCTGCCGACCAAACGAAGTCGAGCTGGTCCGAACCGGAAAGCTGAGCGTCAATGGCGTTGTGTACGACACCGACCAGCTTCTGACTGCGGTCCGCCAGCGCGTTGCGTACAACCTGGCTCAATTCCGGGCCGGCACCGATATCAGCCTTGTGGAACAGAATCGGAGGCTTTCCAGCCTGCGACTTTGCTCTCAGGAGTGGGTGGGCTGCGAATCCGGCCTTCTCAGTCCCTGCATTCCCTCGAGTAAGCCTCCCCGTTAACAGGCTGGTTCGGGAGAATTCAGTGACCGTCGGAAGAGCGGCAATGACCGCCGGTGGCGCAGAGCTTCCGCGAGGCGTGAGCTCGTGCCAGCCTTGGCGTGAAAGGTCCGCACAGATCGCGCGTGCCGTCGCAAAACTCAGACCGTCCAACACCAGTAGAACGACCGGCGCTTCGTGCAGCAAGGGTGCCACGATGGCCTCTAGTACGCGCTCGATCTGAAGCACGCCTTCGCCGTCACTGCCAGATGCGTTCCAATCGCGCAGAAGAGTCGCAAAAACCTCATTGTCCTGTTCGCGTCGCACCATTGCGAGCTCACGTAGCCGCGCGTAGGCGGATGCAACCTCCGGCACAGGATCCTCGCCGCGCAACGCCTGGCGGCAAAGATCTGCATATCCACCGTCCGTAGCATACAGGTGGGCGGCGGACACGAAATCGCCGGCCGGTTTCCGCCGTGTTCCGATCCATCGACAGAGTCGCACGGCCATTTGCAGGCGTTCAGTCCGCTGCGGCTGCTCGCTCGCACGGTCGTGAGCCAGTGCCGCTTTGACCAGCGCAGCAGCCCGCTCAAGATCTTTTTCCGAGCCCGATGCTGCCGCCGCTACCAGAGCCGCAGCGGCACCGCGTAGCCGCGCCTCGAAGCCCGCGGCGAGCACGCGACTACAGGCAACACGCTCGTCCGCCCTCACCTCGGCAACTAAGGCGACGGCACGTTCGTGCTGGTTGCGGACAACACTTCCCAGTGGTCGGTCTGCAGCGCGCCGTGCTGCATCGGCGAGTGCAGATCCTGCATCAGCTGAGATCGGTTGCCCACCGAAGTATGGCTCCAGCCGGATGGCGGCTTCGCGCAGAACGTCGTCTTGCGCGTCTCCACTGAAAAGCACCGTGCATACCAGGCCAAGAGCCATTGCATCAGACCCACGGCCCGATGCGATCGCACCGACGATCAGAGCGACGGCAGGACCGCCGATCTGTGTTAGCCGCGCTCCAATCCGTTCACGAGCAGCAACAGGAAGAGCGGCGAGCCGTTCGAGGTTGCCGTCACCCATCGTCCAGATGAGCAGATCAGACGCGTCCGCCTGTCCATCCGGGAGACCCATGAACAGCGCCATAGCCATGCGCCAGGCTGTATCGAGATCGAGCACGCCGCCCGGTGCAGGTGGATAGCCTCCAGGAGGGACGCGCTCCAAGAGCAGATCGACGAGCCATTCATGGCCGCGTAACCTTGGGTCGACACTCCGAGCAGAAAATGCCGCTCGCACTGAATCCCAGCGGCTGGACTGAAACAGTCGTGCCCGCGGCAGACGAGCGAGTACGTCGCTCCCTAACGAACTTTCTTCGATAGGCGTTAGGATGATCACGCGCGCTTCCGGATCGTCTTCCAGAGACGCGAGTTGCTCGCGCAGTTCGAGACCGGTTTCGCACCAGACAAGCCGAAACGGCTTGCCGCGTGCTTGGACCGTCTCCGGCCACGCGTGTGGCCTTGGGGAGCGCATGCCAAGAACCCGCTCATCAGGGCTCTTGGCCAGCATTGCTTCGAGCTGCGCCTCAATCTGGGACGTCGAAGGGACGAGTAGAACGCTCACGGCCTGGTCCTGGTGATGCGCCAGCGAACGGTCAGCATGGCGCCGGGTGTGCCTTCTACTGTGCGGCGCAAGTGCTCAAGCTGGTTGAGCGCGTCGTTAGTACCGAGATTCGTGACAGCGCCATCATCGATCACAACCTCATCGGGCCGCGACGGTAGGGGAGACCCCGCATCCGATCCCCCTAAACCGAATGCAGGAGCCGGGCCAGCTGAGGGATTCGGACTGGGGAGAGGCGCCGCCGCGAGCAAGTTGAATGCGTCTTCTTGCGCCTTAGCCAACGCCGCTCGCAGCGGACGCACATGTTCATCGGCGGCCAACGCGTCCGCGACCGCGCGGGCAATCGACTCGCCCGCTGCTCGGCGGTAATCTGACAGCTTTGCCACGCTCTTAATCGCGTACCATTGCACGCTGCCAAGATAGCTTTGCAGGTCACCGGCATGTGCCAGCGATTGCGCCACCGCCGTCTCGCTGGTCTGAAGATCAGCGGACACAAGCGCAGCAACTACTCTATGCGGCTCAGCCTCAGCCGCGAGTCCCGAGAGGAGCGCGGTAACCGATCCCAGCGTGGTCAACCGAGACGCCGTGCCAGCATCTCCACCAAACTCTGACAGGTGCGTACGCACGTCCGACATCAGCGATGCGATGACCGCGCGGGTACTGGCCGCCTTTTCCAGCAGATGCCCCGCCAATTTCTCCACCGTCGCCGTCTTGCGAACCTGGCTTGGTGCCAGACCGAACAAGGACGCAGCACGCGCACAAGCCGTTGTCCAGGAGGCCTCGTCCGGAAGGGGCTGCGCACGCAACTCGGTCTCATCGTCAATCCGGTCAAGCGTAGGGCGAATCGGTGCGCCGCGGAGAGTGAAACTGCGATCGGCCTGGGCCGCCAAGGATAGCACCACGAGGTTTTGCGTATCCTTTGTAAGGCCCATCGCCCTCGGCTGATCCATCCAGGCGCGCAATTGCCCAACGTTCATCGGTCCATCCCCGCTCTGCGCATGTAGCCGCCCGAAATGCGAAGCCCAGTGGGGATCGAGTACAAAATGGGTCGCCCCCATGGTGCCCAGGCGCAGAGGGCCGGCAATCCCACTCAAGACAGTTCGTAATGGTCGTTCAACCAATGCTCGTTGGTCCGCCTCCTGAGCCGCACATTGAACTTCCTCGAGAACCTTTCTCAGGACAGAGGGCTTTACCTCTTCCTCGAACAGCGGGTGCGCGGGATAGCGGTGCGCAAAGATACGGTCGAGCAACTGGCCCAGCGCTTCCTTCAGGTCCGCACCAACCGGCAGCTGTGGCTGAAACGTCTGGTCAAGCGAGACAAGCTGATCACCCGCATCCAGCTTCAGACCGAGCGCATTGTCCTGGTCGTGGCGAATGCCGTAGGCCGCCTCGATACTCGCGCGGAGTCGCTGGTAAAGCTGGCTCTGCTGGTTCTGCAACAATGCTCGGGCTTGCTCTCGGTCCGACGGTGATAGGTGCCGGGCGGCATCCTCCAGGCGGTTCCGCACCAGGAGAAAGTCGATGCGCACCAGCGTTCCGAGTTCGCGCAACGCGCGTTCACTGAACTGCGAGGGCAACCACACAACGGTGTCGGCATCCTCGTTGAATCGATCCAGCCGTGCCCCATCATCGGCCGGTCCGTGCCCCTGGGAGTCAAATGGCATTCCCATGATCACAGTTGTCGTGCCGCCCCGGCCGCGAAGCCGGTCGTCGGAGAGAGCGGCCACACTCTCTAGCCACAGATCGACCTGTCGCCGAGTCTTGCGCCACTCGAAGCTGTACTCGACGAAGCCCTGGCTGACGAGCAGACTTGGTTCGTTCGGGATGCCCAGGGCCGCGAAGACGATATCGCGCACCTTGCGCCGTCGGTTACCCTCGTTGTCCTCCGCAGCGACGTTCGCGAGGATCGGCTCGATGTCCACGCCCGTGATCTGCAGCGATATGACGGGGTTTGGCTCTTCGGTGAGCTTGATCTCGCCCACCTCGGCAGCCAGTGCCCGCAAAGTCCGCAGCACCTCGTTCCCCTCGCGGCCCGGGATAGGAGAGATCACGCTACCGTGGTTAAGGGCGGCTAGCCGCGCCGCGTTCAGAGAGCGAAGGGCGGGAACCTCAGGGATGAGAGCTGCCAGCAGCAGCGTTTTGAAAAGCCGAGCCTCGTTGCGCAGAGCCATCGCCTTGGTGGCATCCGCACGGCCCTCCATCATGTCCTGCCAGGTTACAGCATGGCGGCGCTCCAGCGCGGGCAGCAGCTTCTGCGTCCATAATTTTCGGGCGTTCTCGAACTGGATGCGCATGCCCTGGCTGAAAGGCTCCGCTCCCGTCGATAGCACGTCCCACAAATCACCAACCGGAATGAGTTGCCCCAACCTCAGGTCGTTGCGGCGTTCCATTAGCATGGTCAACATAACCCGCAGCGCCGTGCGTTCGCGCTGCAGCACCTCGGAGGCAGCGATCAGCGTCTGCATGAGCGCGGGGCTAAACGGATAGACTTTTCTGAATAGCTCCCGCCCGCCGTCGGAGCCAAGCAGTGTCTCGATCACTTGTTTCTGCCGGTCGGCGAAACGGTTGAATGCATCATCAATCAAGATGCGCGCTTGGTCATCGCGCGGCCGCAACAGGCGCCGCTGGGCGATCACCGGCAAGTTGCGGTTCTCCAGCGTGATGGAACGGAATCGTGCGTTCCACCAGTTCAGCATGTCCTCAAGCTGGGAATAGATCGCGCCAGCCTGGTGCGCACCGACCAGTTCTCGCAAGTCACGCTGCCGCGGTACGAAGGACACGATGGGGATCGGCCGGTCCATCCGCTCGGCCTCCACGAGCTTCGCCAGCTTCGGGCCCTCCCGTGAAATCAACTGCACATTGGCCGCGTTGCTCGCGAGCCAAAGAATGAGCTCGTCGAGGAAAAGAATGATGGCGTCGTAGCCCAACTCCTTGGCATGGCGGCTGGCGATTTCCAGTCCCGCGTCGAGCCCAACGAATGCCTCGGCGCCTGCCGCCGCAACATCCGAGTAGCTCGTAAACATCCGCCCAATCAGGTCACCGACGAGGCGCTGGCGGTCTGTGCCTTCTGGACCCTCCGGCGGCTGCAACTGGGCTGCCTCGAACGAGCCAGCGTCCCAGCGGTCCAGGTCGCCCCACCCTTCGTTCTCGGCACCTTCGTTCAGCTTGGCAAAGAAGGCCGCATCGCCCATCGCGGCGCGCATGTTACGCGCATCCTCGAAAAGCCGTTCACCCAAATAAAAGCCGGGGATCGGTGCCTGCGGATGTAAGGCACGGACGTGCCGCGCATAGCCACCTAGAATAGCCGCCTCGACCTCCGTAGCCCCGATCATGTGATACGGGACCATCAGAAATCTTTTCCCCTCGGTCCATTGGTTATGCTTGGCCACTACAGTAGCCAGTTCAGGTATGGCGCGCGCCTTTGGATGTCCCGCCAGTAGCAGGCCCAGTACAGCCATGAAGTGGCTTTTGCCGGAACCGAAGGAGCCGTGCAGGTAGGTAGCCTCACTTCGGCCGCGCGACGTGGCACCCTTAATCAGGTCGAGCGCCTGGTCGAAGCACTCGGCAAGTTGCGGCGTCACGACATAATCGGCGAGCGTCTCGTCCGCATGCGCCAGCCCTTCGGCCAGTTTCAGAACGAAGGTGTCGGTGTGGGCACGTTCGGGGATATCAATGAGGTCGCGCAGCAGCGGCGAGGGATCGCTCATGCGTTAGCCCTCCGGCGGCCGCGTGCGGCTCGGGCCGGCGGCGTCCAGGCCGCAACGGCTTCCTCGGTCAGGCCCAACGCGCGAGCCTCGTCGCGGATGAATTCGCTAAAATAGTCGCCCATGCCGCCCTCGTCAGCCCCATTGTACCATTGCAGCAGCGAAGGCAAGAGTTCTTGCAGCCCAGCTAATAGCGGTACCAACCGTTCCACAGGCCATCCGTCCTTGTCCTTACGTGCCTGATAGAAGGTGCCGATGGCCATGGCACGCGCCAGGTGATTGTGGCCTGCCCATGTTACAAGGAGGCTGCCGTCGGCCTGGAGGCTGCAATTCGGAAATGAAACGAAACGCTCCTTCGGCACGTCAAGCCCGCCGCGGAGGCGCCAATAGTCCTGGTTTTGAAAATCCTTCGAGACGTATTTTGGAGGCATCGGGATGTCGCCGACCTCCTCCATTTTTCGGCGGCGCTGTTCCGCAACGACCCCACGGTCGGCTTCTTCTTCGATCTCGGTGCGAGCGATGGCTTTCGCCATCCGCTCGGCATAGGTTTCGGGTGTCTCATCATCACGGCGGGGGTTGATTGCACGCCAGCGCTCTCGTATCTTAGATTCGGATTTATGCAGTAGCGTCGGACGAGCGGCGGCGACCTCGGCTTCAATCGCGTCCTCCTGGCGCTGCAGCCGCCAAGTATTTTTCCACTGCGCTCGCTTACGCAGCCCAGTCTCGGCGTAGCGAAGAGCGGCGAGGAACGGCACGGAGGCCTGGCCGACCAACTCGGCTACTAGCGCTTCGTGGTCGAAGTCTTCACGACCCCGATAAAGGAGGGCGACCGACATGAAGTCCGCGTCGCGGCGGACGCGGTCTGCGAGTTGGTTGGTAGTCAACAACTCAGCGGGCGTGGGCCAGAGACCAGGTTCCTCGATCCGGTTCAGGAGCCAATCCCGGAGAGCGTCTTTCTCCATCTCCTCCCAAGGGGCCATGGACCAGCGGCGCTTATATTCTGGACGCTCGAGTAGACCAATATTGGGATCGGTCTCGATCAGACAGATTCGGCGCTCGATCACATTGCGGTAGTCTGCAGGCCAGTGAGCGGGCAGTTCGGCAATCGGCGTTGACCGGTGCCGTTCGAACCAGGCTGTCTCCAACTCACCGGCTTCCATGCGGCCGGCTAGGACGATCTCGAAGGCGCGGTCGCCGAGGCGGAGCGGTGGCGGGTTAGTGTGTTCCACTGCGTCGTCCAGAACGCCGTAGAGTCGATAGCAATGCCAGTCTAGTTCCTCTTGCAGCGCGATCATATGGGCCCGGGCGGCCTCGGCCTCCGTGCGGGCAGCATCGAGTGTGGCGCGCGTGGGGGTGGCGCGCGCGGCGACGGCAACGGCAACGGGAAGGTTGGTCGAGAGGCGCTGAGCTTCGGCGTCGAGTGCGCGGGCGAGCTCGACGGGCAAGGGACTTGCGATGGGGTATTTCTGCAGGCCGGTACCTGTGAACTCATAAAAGTCCTCGAAGGGATCAGATCGTTGCCGCGCGCCTCTATCGTCAACAGTTGCTCCCTTGTTGTGGGAAATTGATTTCAGCCAGAAGCATGCGGTCGAGGAGTTGAGCAGACCGAGAAGACCCAGATGATCCTCTTCGCTCGCTCCGACCGGTAGCTTGATCATCGGCGCCGAGCGATTGAACGCCTTGCCGCCACGGTCGAGGACGAAGTGGTTGTGGGTGGCGACGAAGGCGAAAGTTATGGTGAGAGGGGTGTGAAAGCGATTTCGAAAGAACATTGAGTATTCGAACCACCGCAAGCCTCGTTGCAATTGTGTTTGACCATAAGCTACGCGTTGCTTGAGCCTGCTCCGCATTGGCCACAACAGATGCTCAACAGGACCACTACCAAGCGATTCGAGTGAGACATCGTCATAGGGCCAGATAGCATAAGATTCGGATACGATCCGAAAATCGCGAACATCTTCTCCTTCGACCATAGGACGGACGAATCGGTTAGCGATACCTAATCTCCGCGCGGCCGAAGCGGACATGAGATAAGCGTCATCCTCCCGGGTTACTGCGCCGAATCCGATCTCGTCGATCCTGTCTGTGAGATGCTCTCCAAAGTTGGACTCAATGGTCGCCTTCAATTCGCTCGCGCCACCGCCGCCGATGCTCCACGGGTGCCGCGCCAGTGTCGCCCGCGGCAGAGCCGCGACGCTCGCGAAATCGCTCACTGAACCAACCTTATCCGTCTGAGCAAGGATGGCAGACCATACCAATCCATGCGCCGGGTCCGCGGGCGTTGCCGGCTCGCCACGAATGCCCATCACCGCCCGCACCTCGGTCCCGATCGGCGCGCGGTTGCGACCAAACAGAATGACCGTCGGCGTGCCGTGGCCGGGGATATAGGCGCCGGAACAATCGACCAGATGCGTTAGATCCAGGTGCGGCAGCACGTCCTCAATTAGCTTCTTGCCGAACTCCCGTTTCATGAAGCTGTTCGCAACGATCAGCCCAACGAACCCCGCCGCCTGCTTGCGGGTACCAGCTTGCGCGAGATCGAAGAATCGCTCGATAAACGGCACGCCAAGACCATAAGCACCGTGGCAGCTTGCATAGATTTCCCGATAAGCATCCCGCATCGCCGCGTCCTTCGGCGTAATGTAGGGCGGGTTGCCGACCACGGCGTGATATTGCTGGTTGAGGATACGGTTGATCTCCTTCGTGTCCTCGTTCACATAGTGATGACGCAACACACGACCGAATCCTTCTGCGCCACCGCCCAGCTCCTGCCGAGAAAAATGCGTCCCGTGCAGCAGACTGTCCCCGATGCCGAGGTTTATCCGAAAGTCTGGAGCGTCCTTCAGCCGCTCCACACCGGCAGCTCGCAACGCCGCCAGAAGCAGCCGAAACCGGGCGATCTCCACCGAGAACGGATTGAGGTCGACACCTGCAACCGCATCCAGCGCTCGCTGCGCTTGCGCGGGTGGCGCCATGCCCGGTTCATGCGTTTGCCACTCGCGCAGAACTCGGGAGAACCCATCGAGCAGAAAGTGACCGCTGCCACAGGTCGGGTCGATCATCCGCATTTCGCGGAAGCCGAATTCCCGGAGAGCAGGTTCCAGCGTGCGGTCGAGAATCCAAGATCCCACAAAAGCGGGCGTCTGCAGCAGCGCATAACGCTTGCGCGCTTCTTCCGATAGGTGCTGATACAAATCGCCGAGGAAGCGTGTGTCCCACTCGGGATCAGTGAAGTCATGCGCGGGCGCTCCGGTCTCCGGCACCACGGCCTGGAAGAACTCACGCAGCCGGATCGCGCCATCACCCGAGACGGGCAAGCGAAACAGCGGATTGTGCAGCGGATCGAACAAGCCGGACACGCCGGGCAGCCGCGCCGCGTCCGCGAATTTAGCGAGCAGCCAATCGAGATCAGAGTCGTGCGGCTCGCCGCGAAAATAAGCGGCATGGCGCTCGCGCGCCTGTTCCAAACGATCGCCAGGGCCGCCGATCACCGGTGGGTCGATCAGCCGATTATCCTCCAGAAAGCGGAGGAACACGCCGGCAAGCACCCAGTGCACTCCGGCCTGATCAAGGGCCGCATCGAAGAATGTCTCGAACGTCTCCCGGGTACGACCTGAGTCAAAAGCGTCTTGCCATTCAGCGCGCACCGCGTCTCGCGCTGGGCCAGTGGTATGGGCCTCTCGCAGATCGGCATCGAGCACTCGGCGGAACCGCTTGAGGTCGGACAGTAGACGGGCGGCTTCGATCATCCAGTCAAGATCCTCGGGATTTTCGTTCGTGGCGTGGTGCAGGTCCGTCGTTATAGACCGGCGCTTATGCGCCCGACGGGGCGCGTGCCGGCGCGATGTGCGTTTGCGAGCCAGGTATCTGTCAGGCGTGCCCAGTTGGCGGCGCTGATCACCGGCAGCGTCACGCCGTCGATGTGCGGCATCCCCGGGTCTGGTTGCGGCACCAGCAGCCATAGAGAGGGGGGCCCGCTGCGCGTTCCGGAGGCCTGGGCCATTTCACTCAACACCTCCATCAGTTTGTAGCGCGCCAGCAGCCCGGGATTGACCAATAAAGCAGGCTCATTGAGCGCCAGCACCTGTCGGCGCATGGCATCCGCGGCCTTGGCCGCAAGTCCGACGAGCCGAGAAAAATCCTTGCTATCCGGCTCGGCCGCATCGGCCGCCACGACCACCGGCCAGCGCGCGCCCCGCGCTATCGCCTCGTCGTGGAGCGCTCTTAGCATCAACCGCTCTAGACTGATTCGGATGCGGGGATAGCGGCCCAGGATCTCTGCCTCTGCTCGCGTGGCATGTTGCGGCTCTACCGTCAGGGCTAGGAAGGCGCCGGTGCGGGCAGCATGGGCCAATTGCTCGTCGAGGCCGCGGGCGCTGAAGACCTCGGGCGTCGCACACACGGCGCTTTGCTGCGTTGCGTGGCGGAGGATTTCTAGTGAACTGGGGAACGTATCCGGGCCCTGCTTGGCGAAATAAGCACCTCCGAGTCCGTCCTCACGCCAGACACGCTCGGCGCCGGCCTGGTCCAGCAATGAGTCCAGCTCGAGCCGACCGGGCAGTGGTGCTGCTTCGGGGAAGCGACTGCGAACGCGCTTTATCACGTCTTCGACAGTCAGACGTTGCAGGCCGGCTAGCGCGCCGAGAGAGAGGCGCAGCGCGTCGAGCGGCGGAAAGCCGCGTGGGTAGAGCTCCATCCTAGGGGACAGCGCCGCGTTCGTCGATGTAAAGGCAGCTAATCGCAGTAGACGCGGACCTACAGGGCGGACGGCCACGTCCGGTGCAGTGACCGAACTAAGCGCCTCCTGAACCGCCCCTGAGTTGGGCAGCGGATCGAACATCGACATCCGATCCGCCACCTGCCCCAGCTGGCGGGCGAAGTCAGCCAGCTCTGCACTGATCGCGATCAGCACAGGGGCTGCAGACGCGTCCGCAATGAAGCGGGTACCGCCGACGGCGGCCTCCATCTCAACTGCAGCGCGCAGCACGGCCCGCGCAAGGCGCACCCGGTCGCCCCTATCCGCCTCAACCGTGCCACGGCTCGCGAGCAAAAGCGTTCCAAGCTCATCCGCTATGGCGACCCCACCCATGGTCTGCAGAAGGTTGGCGATGTCTGTCCGAAGTTCGTTCAATTCCCGCGCGCGATGCCACCGATCGCGCGCCTGCTCCAGTGCGGTCGCGATCACACTCCGCGGGAAACCGCAGGTGCGGGCTACATCCCCCGGGTTTGGCCAGACAGTGGTGCCGTCCATGCCAAGATAGACCTCAAGCGCTCGATCTTCGTTCGTGTCGTCCCCGGCTGGCCGGCGCGGTAGCAGCAACTCTCCCAACCGGTCTAAGCTGGCACGACCACCCTCACCTCGGGACTCTTCGCCGCCCGGCAAGAGGTCTGGACGGTATTCGGCGAGCCGCTTTGCTTTCAGCCGGATCTCCTTGCGGATCCGGTCGCCGACATTGCGGAGGTAGCGGAATCGGATGCGGTCCACACCGAGCAGTTGCTCAACTGTCTGGATGTGAATCTGCAGAAGAACATTCCGCGCCTCGACGCTGAATCCTAGCTCGGCAACGAGACTCCGGCGATCAAGTTGACGGGCAATCACCTCCAGATCGTCCTGACCGATTGGGCGTTGGTCTAGGGGAGCGAAGGCAAGCCGCCAAGCCCGCAGCATGTCCTCGGCGTTACCGTAACGCTCTTCCGGCGAGCGACTGAGGGCCCGTCGGAAGAAGGCGAGCAGGCCATCGCGCAACAGGGGCTCAAACCGCTCGGACGCAAGGCGAATATCGTCGTCGGTGGCGGCCGGATCGCTTAGCCCGTCTCCCCAAATCGGCGGCGCGCCAGAGACGATTTCATGCAGCGTAACCACCACCGCGTAGCGCTCGGCATGAAGATCCCAGCGAGCCGGACGTCGCAGCGCCAAGAATGGATCGAGATAGGGCCGTGTCCCGGACGTGATGTTTTCTGGCGGCGTCCGTGAAAGAGAAAAATCAAATAGGATAAGCCGTTTGCGGCCAGTGCCTCCAGCGGCACCGATACCAATGTTGTCCGGCTTGATGTCGCGGTGCGGAACGCCCTGCTGCTCGAGATAGTCGACCGCCTGAAGCAGTTCGTCCCCATACCGGCGTACGAGATCCAATGACAGGCAATTGGGACCGCGGATTATGCTAGCGAGGCTTTCCTCACCGGCCCACTCCATCAACATCCCGACGCGGCCGGAAACCGTGATGATGTTGACATAGCGGACTATGTTGGGGTGTCCGAGCGGCGCCAGAACCTCGGCTTCGGCTCGGACGCGGTCGCCGTGCACCTCGTCAATAGCCACCTTCAAGACCAGCTTGGTCTCACTGTCCTCGGGCCGCACGAGCACCACGTCGGCTGTGCTGCCGCGGCCAAGCCGCCGGATCACGATCAGGCCGCCGTCTAACCGATCATCGCGTTGGGCAACGCTCGGATCGACGGTAACAAGTGTAGGCGCCGGAGGACGGTCGTCCGCCTCTGCCAGCGCCATATACTCGAGGAACTCGGTCGCTGTGCCGATCCGTTTGGCAACATCGGGCGCCGTGCTCATCCGGACCAGATCTTCCAGACTGCTCCCGACGCCGTCGATCGCCGCAGATAGACACAGGCCGCCGCCCGTGGCGAGTTTGGCCGGTATTTCGATGGGGCTCTCGTCTGGCGGTTTCCCCGTAAACAGGTGGTAGGCGATGGCGCCGAGCGAAAACACGTCTGCCCGGGCACCGACTTCCGTCCCTGCGCCAAGGGCCTCGGGCGCAATGTAGACCTTGACCGGGTCGTTGAAGTGATCGTCCAAATTTCGCGTGCCAGAGGTCATAGGAAACGCGGTGTTGGATCCCTCCCCACGCATTGCGACCTGCCAGTTCATGATCTGCAGGCGCGGCCGAGCACCTTCTGGATCGCGAACCATGATGTTCTGAGGGGCAAGGCACTGGTGGTAGAGTCGCTTGCCATGGGCGTAGCCGAGTGCCACGGCGAGTTGCCGCAATAGATCGAGCCGCGCATCTACATCCAGGCTGGAGAGGCGCTGGCCGAGGAACTGGTCGAAACGGACGGATGCGGCATCGTGCTCGAACACGAGGGCGGGGCCGAGCTCGGTGTCCTGAAAATGCAGCACTCGGAGAATGCCGGGATGCTCTATACCCTCCAAGACACGGAATTCGCGTGCCGCCATTCTTCCGAGCCGGCTTCGTTCCTCTTCCGACGCCGCACGCGTGAAAGGATAGATACGGATACGACGAACAATGTCAGGTAGGCTGATGTGCTTGGCCAGGAAGTCTTGCCAGCCTTCGCCTTCGGCCAACGGGACACCTAACTCATAGTCCCCAACTCGGCGGGACCGCGCGGCAGGACGAATGCCTGCTTGCTCGATGGCCCGCTGGGTTGCGCGGGCCAAAGCAGCGTCAACGGTTCCCGGGCGGCCCAGACCGCCGTTCAACGTGCCCGTAAGCGCGGCGATGATACCGCTGTCAGTATCACTACGGGGGGCTCCGCGTAGGAATACCTTGTGGGTGCTACCGGGATCGATTCGCAAGGCCCCACGGACTCCAGGCAGAAAGATAACTGCCTCGACCCAAGGCGCTCGAGCGTGGCCTCGACTAAACGCGTCCTGCTTTCGCAATATGGAAGCGAGACGTTTGGCCTTGCGGTTGGCGAGCGGCAGAGGGTTGTCATCGCTGTAGCGCCGTCCGTCTGTCGTCCATGTCCAGGTATGTGGATCTCCCTGCACCGTTCCGGGTCGAGACTTGATTTCGATCAGGATCAGTCCTGCGGGCGTCAGCACAAGACAGTCGACCTCATTGACCCTTCCTTCATCATCAATGAACTCAATGTTCGACCACGCGCGCCAGGGATCGTAGTCCGGCAAGTGCTCGCGCAAGAATTCGAGCGCTTCCCGCTCCCACGCAAACGACGACTGGCTGACGGCGATCCACCGCGGGGATTTCATCGACGCGACTGCTTTCCTGGTCCAAAAAAAAGGCTTGGGTGGCCCTCATTTCTTGGCCCCTTGTGGGTAACTGCCGCCCCCGATGGCTCTACGGTTTCTGACCATCCGCGCGGCGTTCGGCGCAAGACAGCTCGGAGTGGAAATCCGACTTGTATTACCAGCTCAAGCGAGCCTGCACCAGCTACCACTAGGGTCAGTGACGACTCCATCGATGCGCTCGACGTCGAGCATGGCGCGGGCCGGCTCGGCTGACCGCCTTGATCTGCGTCCAATCTAAGGCCAGCAACTCGCGTCCATAGAGGTCGAGACACCGGCAAAGCAGCACGAATTCACGGAATACCAACCGGAAGGCCGCCCGATTGTCGAGTCGAAATTCGGCGATGGTCCTGAAGTCCGGCTTCAGGCGCCGCAGCAGCCAGATCACCACGATGTTGCGGCAGGTCTCCATCTCCGGGCGACGGCTCGAGCGCAATCGGTTCAAATAGCCGTAGATGTAAAGCTTCAGCAGATCAGCCGGCGCGCTGGACGCCGCCCGCCGCCGAACGGCCGAGATCGTCATCGATGATCTCGATCTCTGACCCGCCAAGCACCATCAGCCGGTCTCGCATGGCGTATTGCAGCGCGCTGCTCTCGCGGTTGTGCAGAACCTGATGGGCCGAGGATTGTCGCACATAGAGCAGCGCCTTGCGCTCCAGGTGATGGGG
>Ga0182024_10014126_pt1 | contig 15472 bp, 15 predicted proteins | sample P32metaG_FD_120480 | JGI IMG/M metagenome (GOLD analysis project Ga0182024, IMG submission 120480) | Permafrost microbial communities from Stordalen Mire, Sweden - P3-2 metaG (Illumina Assembly) | ecosystem: Environmental > Terrestrial > Soil > Wetlands > Permafrost | place: Sweden: Stordalen... | reverse complement strand
TCGCGCAGACGGAGCCCAAGCGGCTTTATGCCAGCACGGCGCGCGAAGTGTTCATCAGCGACAATCTCGGCGACAGCTGGGAGTCCCTGGAGATCAGGGAGAAATGGCCGCTGCCCTATGCCCGCGGGCTCGCGGCCAAGACCGACGATCCCCGCGTGCTGTTCGCCGGGTGCGGCGAGACCACGACGGGTGAAAAGGGGCACGTGCTCCGCACCACCGATTTCGGCCAGAGATGGGAGGTTCTGCCGCTCCCCATCCAGCCCAACGCCACGATGTGGGGCCTCGCCACGCATCCCGCCGACGCCGGACGCATCGTGGCGTTCAGCCTATTCGGCGAGGTCTACGTCACTGAGGATGCCGGCGCGTCCTGGCGCAAGATCGCGCGTGAATTCGGCGAGATCAGGGCCGCGATCTGGGTGCCGAACTGAGTTTTTAATTGCCTGATCAGCAACCCGGGTCAGTCGATTGTCGCGACGTCGCCGGCCAGCGTGGTGCGGCGCACGTCGCGGATTTCATTGCGGTCGTCGAAGCGGCGGGCGCGGTGCATGGTCTGGCGGTTGTCCCACATGACGAGGTCGCCCGGCCGCCACGCATGCGAATAGACGAATTCGCGCTGCGTCGCGTGCTCGGTCAGGTCGCGCAGGAACATGCGCGCCTCGGGGATCGTCCAGCCCTCGATCGCCCCGGCATGCGCGGCGAGGAACAGCGATTTGCGCCCGGTCACCGGGTGGGTCCGCACCAGCCGCTGGCGCACCGGGCGAAACGCGGCGATTTCCTCCTCGCTGAGCTGGGTGAAGCCGATCGCCTCGCGCGAATAGATCAGCGAGTGCAGGCACACGAGCGGCTCGATCTCCTCCTTCTGGCGCTCATTGAGCGCATCATAGGCGGCGCGCATGTCGGCGAATTCGGTGTTGCCGTCCCCCAAGGGACTTGGCTTCGGCAGCATCCGTCCCGACAGCAGCGAGTATTTCGCCGGCACCGGGCGAAACGAGCTGTCGGAATGCCACAGCCGGTCGCCGAGCTTGAAGAACCAGACCCGTTCCGTGGCCGACAGAATGTTGCCGTCCTTGTCGAGGTTGGAGAAATCCGCGATGCCGGCGCCAAGCCGCTGCTCGACGGCCCCGCGGATATGGCCGGGGCTGCGATAGCCTTCGAGCTCGCCGAAATGCCGGGTAAAGGCGATCTGCTGCTCGTCGCTCAAATCCTGGTCGCGGAACACCAGCACCGCGTAGCGATCCATGCCCGCCTCGATCGCGGCGACATCGCCGGGCGATAGCGGCTTCGCGCAGTCGACGCCGCCGACCTCGCCGGCGAAGACGGGGTGCAGGGGGCGGATCGCGATCGGCATCCTCGTCTCCTTTCGAACTCCGCCTGGATGATCCGTCACGAGAAGCGGTCGCGCAACAGCCCGGACATTGAAAGCAGGGCTGCCTCTGTGCGATTCTCCCGCCAGGCGGAGGTGCCAATGCCTGACCACGATCATGACCACGACCATTCCGAGCTGTCCGACATCCAGCTCCGCGTCCGCGCGCTCGAAACCATCCTCACCGAGAAGGGCTATGTCGACCCGGCGGCGCTCGACCTGATCGTCGAGAGCTACGAGACCAAGATCGGCCCGAAGAACGGCGCGCATCTCGTCGCCCGCGCCTGGATCGACCCCGACTTCAAGGCGGCGCTCCTGGCCGACGCCACCGCGGCGGCCAATTCCCTCGGCCATGTCAGCCCGGTCGGCAGCCATCTGATCGCGGTCGAAAACACGCCGAGGACGCACAACCTCGTCGTCTGCACCTTGTGCTCCTGCTATCCCTGGGAAGTGCTCGGGCTGCCGCCGGTCTGGTACAAATCGGCGCCCTACCGCTCGCGCGCGGTGATCGACCCGAAAGGCGTGCTGAGCGATTTCGGCGTGACCCTGCCCGCCGACACCGAAATCCGCATCTGGGATTCGACCGCCGAGACGCGCTTCATCGTCGTGCCGATGCGCCCTCTCGGCACCGAGAATTGGAGCGAGGACCGGCTCGCCGACATCGTCACCCGCGACTGCATGATCGGCACCGGCCTGCCGAAGAGCGCACCATGAGCAACACGATCCACGACATGGGCGGGATGCACGGCTTCGGGAAGGTCGAACCCGAACCCAACGAGCCGGTGTTCCATGCGGCCTGGGAAGGCCGCGTCCATGCGTTGCAGCGGGTCATGGGCGCGATCGGATTGTGGACGATCGACGGCGGCCGCGCGTCGCTGGAGACGCTGCCACCGCAAACCTATCTCGCTGCGACATACTACCAGCGCTGGTTTCTCGGACTTGAGAGGCGCGTGGTGACGCACGGCCTGGTGGGCGCCGACGAGCTGGCCACCGGGCATTCGCTGCACACCCCCGCTCCGCTCACCCGCAAGATCTCGGCCGCCGACGCGGCCAAGCCGCCGATCCGCGGCAATTTCGAGCGCCCCGCCACCGCGTTCGCGCATTTCAAGGTGGGCGATCGGGTGCGCACCCGGAACCTCAATCCCGCGACGCATACTCGCCTGCCGCGCTACGCCCGCGACAAGGAAGGGGTGATCGAGGCGATCCGCGGCTGCCACGTCTATCCCGACACCGCGGCGATCGGCCAAGGCGATAACCCGCAATGGCTGTACACGGTGGTCTTCACCGGTCGCGAATTATGGGGCGATGACGCCGACCCGTCGATCAAGGTGTCGATCGAGGCGTTCGAGCCCTATCTCATAGCGGTATGAACACGCTCGACCGCAACGCCGTCGCCATAGGGTCCCTTTGGCGCGCCGCCCTTGAGGTGCCGGGCATCCCGCAAGGCGAGGACGGCCCGATCTTCCGCGAGCCGTGGGAGGCGCAGGCCTTCGCGATGGCATTGACGCTGCACCAGCGTGGGCTGTTCACCTGGCCCGAATGGGCCGCGACCCTCGCCGCCGAGATCGCGCGCGCCCAGGCCCAAGGCGACCCCGACACCGGCGAGACCTATTACCGGCACTGGCTGAACGCGCTGGAACACCTCGTCGCCGAGAAGGGCGTCGCCGACCGCGCCACCCTCACCCGCTACCGCGACGCCTGGGAACGCGCCGCCGACGCGACCCCGCACGGCGACCCAATCGTGCTGCGCCGCGAGCATTTCGCGTAATGCCAAAACTTAGCAATATTCGTCGCCCCCGCGAAGGCGGGGGTCCAGGGGCAATCGATACGACACTTGCCCTGGACCCCCGCCTTCGCGGGGGCGACGATTTTAATGGATAGAAAATACATGGAATTCGGCATCTTCCACGAGTTTCTGACGACCCAGACCGGCTCGCAGGCCGAGGCGTTCGCGAATTCCTTCGCGCAGATCGAGGCAGCCGAAAAATGGGGCCTCGACGTCGTCTGGCTCGCCGAAATCCACATGAACCCGACCCGCTCGCTGCTCTCGGCGCCGCTCACCGTGGCGGCGGCGATCGCCGCGCGCACCCAGCGCATCAAGATCGGCACGGCGGTGCAAATATTGCCGCTCGGCCACCCGCTGCGCCTGGCCGAGGAGACCGCGACGATCGACCAGATCAGCGGCGGGCGTCTCATCTTCGGCGTCGGCCGCAGCGCCTTCCCGCGCGCCTACAACGCCTACGGCATCTCCTACACTGAGAGCCAGGACCGCTTCGCCGAATGTCTCGATATCGTCAAGAAGGCCTGGACGCAGGAGAACGCCTCGCACCAGGGCCGCTACCACAGCTTCGAGAATTTCACGCTGGTGCCGCGCCCGGTGCAGCTTCCGCACCCGGAAATCCGCATCGCCGCGAGCCAGCACGACACCTATTCGGCGATCGGCGCGCTCGGCTATCCGCTGTTCTCGGCGGTGCGCGCGACCCCACTCTCCGAGCTGGCCGAGCACATGCGCGCCTATCGCGAGGCCTATCGCGCCGCCGGCCATCTCGGCCAGCCGCGCTCCTATCTGCAGGTGCCGATTTATGTCGGCGCGACGCGCGAAGCGGCGCTCACGCAAGCCGAAGCCGGCATGATGCGCTTCTCGACCTATCGCCCCGACCTCGTCCGCGGGCCGATGAACTACGAGACCGTGCGTCGCGAGAAGGGCATCGTCGGCACCCCCGAGATGGTGACCGAGCGGCTGAGGGAACTGCGCGACACCGCTGGGCTAGCGGGCATCTCGGCCGAGATCAATCCCGGCAGCCTCTTAAGCCACGAGCAGGTAATGGCGTCGCTCAAGCTCTATATCCAGGAGATCATGCCGAACTTCAAATAGGCGATATTCTCTTTGAGGATTTGATTGATGTCGGAAGGGACTGTGCTGCGCGACCTGTTCGACCGATGGGAGCGCGTTTGGCATGAGGGCCAATACGACCTGGTGCCGAACTGCGTCGCGGAAAACTACATCCGGCATGATGAAGGAAGCGACCGGACGGTAACACGGGAGGCCTACGCGGCGGAGATCGCCAAGATCCGGGAGGAGAGGCCGAATATACGTGTCGTTGTGTACGATCACTCGTTCGAAGGCGACCGCGCGTGGTTTCGCTTTGCGTTCAAGTGGCCTGATCCCAAGACGGGCGAGCCGAACAGTCGGGCAGGCATGCAGTCCTACCGGATCGAGGCTGGCAAGCTCGCGGAGACCTGGCTGATGTTGCTGCCACTGGGCTCGGCATGGACAGATGCCGTGGCGCAGGAACATTGGACGAGCGCGCCGCCAATCAAGTAAGCCGCCTGGGTTTGTCAAAGCGAATGTCGCCTTCACACAGCGGAAAGGGGCTTTCGCCGGGAAGCGTGAGAAGTACGCTCACCACTTGTTCCGCAATTCCCGCAGCTTCAAGAACACCGTCTTCTGGTCCGGCTGGTCCGGCAAATCCGGGAACGCCTCGCGCAGGCGCTTGATCACCGACGGGCTCGTGAGGCGGAAGAAGGTGTTGATCTCCATCTCGAGCCCCAGCGTCGTCACCAGCGCGCGGGTGGTGTCCTGCTTTTCCATCGACGGCAGCAGCGACTGCGCCTTGGCGTTGTCCGGCTCGCGGTCGAGCGTGAAGCGCAGATTGTTCGCGATGTAGTCGTGGCCCGGGTAGATCAGCGTCGTCGCCGGCAGCTTCGAAAGCTGCGTCGCGAACGTGCCGTAAAGCTCGCTCGGGTGGCCGCCATTATGGCAATTGCCCGCGCCCGCGTTGAACAGCGTGTCGCCGCAAAAGAGGGCCGGCGTGTCGCCATGCGCCAGGATGCAGATATGCGACATCGTGTGGCCCGGCGTGTCGAGGCATTGCAGCTCGACGCTGCGCCCGATTTTGATCACGTCGCCGGCGCCGAGTCCGATATCCATCTCGGGGATGCGCGGCTTGGCGTTCTTGTGCGCGAGAATGTTGGCGCCGGTCGCCTTGACCATCTCGTCATTGCCGCCGGTATGGTCGCGATGCTCGTGAGTGTTGAGGATTTGGGTGATGGTCCAGCCCTTCGCCTTCGCGGCGGCGAGGCATTTCTCATAGTCGAGCGGATCGACCGCCAGCGCCTCGCCGGTTTCGGCGCAGGCGATCAGGTAGTTGAAGTTGCGGCCCGAGTTCCCGGTCCAAATCTGCTCGACGATCATCGCTGACCCTTTCTGTGCGGCTCGGCCGAGTGTAGAGCGCCCGCCCACGCTCCGCCATCCTCAGCCGCGCCTTGCGCTTGACGCGAGCCGCCGGCGCGCCGCTATTCTCCGTCAGTTCCACCGCGCGGGAGAGGCTGCGTGAAAGCGAGTATCGCCGTTATCGGGTTTGCGTTTGCCGTGCTGAGCGCCTGTGCGCCGATGCCCAAACCGGGAGCAGCGCCGCCACCGCCTCCAGCCGCACCCGCACCCGTAGCGGAGGCTGCGCCGGCTGCGCCGACGCCGGCGGAACCGGAGGACCCGGAAATGAAGCCCCTCCCGCCGGTAGATGTGCGAGTGATGAAATGCTCCGCGCTCAACTCGGCGTCGGATGACGACAAGGCCTACGCCGCGACGTACCTGCTCGGCTACCATTCCGGCCTGTTGCGCTCGCACACGCTCGACACCAAGATGATCGATGCCGTGGAGACAGCGGCGATGGCCGAGTGCGCCAGCCACCCGGACGCCACCGCCACCAAGGTCTTCGCCGCGACGCAGCTAAAGGTCGAGGCGAGCATGACGCCACCGCCGCACCATCGGCTGCACCGCAAGCCAGCGCCGGTCACTCCGGCGGCGGCATCACCGGAGCCCTCGGAATCGCCGCCGATGCGATACGCCCCGGCGCAAGAAACGCCGGCTCCCGAAACGCCCGTCGAACCGTCGTCGCCCGCGCCGGCCGAAAATCCGCCGGCGACGCCCCCGCCGGGCGAGTCGCCACGCCAATAGACTGGAGCCGCCACTATGTCGCTGAGCCGCGATTTCGCCGCCTTTGTCGCCGGGCTGCGCTACGAAGATCTGCCGCCGGCGGTGGTCGACCGCGCCAAGGGCGTCACCCTCCAGGCGCTGAGCTCCGCGCTCCTCGCGCGCGACATGGCGGCAAGCCGCCAGGCGCTCGCGTTGATGCGGGAGGAGGAAGCCGGCGGCTCCGGTGCCGCGACCGTGCTGTGCCACGGCGTCCGGCTCACCAAGGCCGGCGCCGCCTTCGTCAATGCCGAGACGATCTTCGCCGGCGGCAAATGGGACACGTTCCGCATGCTGACCCATCCCGGCACCGCGATTATGCCGGCGGCGCTGGTCGCGGCGGAAGTGGCGGGCTCGTCGGGCCGCGAGTTCCTCGTCGCGGTCGCCGCCGCCTATGAGGTCATGGAGCGGATGGCCGCCGGGTTCATCCCGACGGTAATGTCGCGCGGCTTTCACGCCGGGCCGGTCTTCGGCATCTTCGGCGCGGCGATCGCCGCGGCCAAGCTCGGGCGTCTCGACCCCGAGCAGATCCACGGCGCGATCGCGCAATGCGTCAATCTCGCCTCCGGCAACCTCGAAGGCATCCGCAGCGGCGGCCGGAGCTTGCGTGAAGGCGGCGCGGTGCGCAACGCGCTGCTCGCGGTGGCCTTGGCGAAACAGGGCACACCGGGCGGCGAGACCACGCTCGAGGGCGAGGCCGGCTTCTATCATTCCTACGCCGGCAACAATCGCGGCGAGCTGCGCTACAGCTTCACCGGCGACAACCGTACTGATCTCGCGAAGATCACCGCCAATCTCGGCCGAGACTGGATTTTCTTGGAGACGCTCTATCGCATCTATTCGACCGCCGGGTACAACATCGCCCATGTCGACGTGACCGCCGCTTTATGCCGCGAGCACAATCTCGGCTACGCCGAGATCGACCGCATCGAGGCGGTGGTCAACTGGTTCGAGACCGAATACCCGAGCCCGCTCTTCCCGACTCCGGCGATCGACGGCAAGCCGAAGATCGGCAGCACCCAGTATTTCACCGCCTATGGCGCGGTGACCCGCGGCTTTCCGATGCTGCGCCAGGCGATGCCCGGCCCCGGCGACAGCGACCCGCCCGAGGTGCTCGACCTGATGCACCGGGTCACCATCATCCCGACGGTGCGGCGCACGCTGTTCGGACCGCGCATCACGATCTTCACGAAGGACGGCCGGACCCTCACCCGGGAAGGCACCGGCCGCGAGTTCATCTTCGATTTCGAGACGCTAGTGCAGCGCCTGTCGCCGATCGAGCCGGGGCTCGCGATCAGCCCGGCGCAGTTCGCCGAGCTGATCCAGGGATGCCGCGGCCTCGACGGGATCGATGGCGCCGCCCGAAAGCTGATCGCGCTGACGATCCCGACATAAAGCGATCTAAGCCGGCCGGAACGCCTCTTTCGGCTCGACATAGACCATCCAGCCGACGCCGAATCTGTCGGCGACCACGCCAAAGCTCGGCGAGAAGAAAGTCTTCCCCAGCGGCATCCGCACCTGGCCGCCATCGGCGAGCGCATTGAACCGTCGGTCGGCCTCCGCCTCGTCGGCGACCGTGAACGATAGCGAGAACCCGTCGAAATTCTTCTGCCCGGTGCACATCCCGTCCGACAACAAAACCACGCCGTCGCCGATCTTGAGGCAGGCATGCATGATTTTCTCGTCGGTGCCGGGCGTCATCATGCTCTGGTCCGGCGCCTCCTTGAAGCGCAGCATCATCTGCACCTCGGCGCCGAGCGCCTTGCGGTAGAACTCGATCGCCTCTTCGCAGCTTCCATTGAACATAAGATACGGTTGGATCGCCATCGCACTCTCCTGCCACGCGGTACGCCATTATCTCGCCCACGCCCCTTTGGCGCAGCCGGGCTTGACAAATAAGTTGATATCAACATACTTACTCCATGTCAAACCCCAAAACGCTAACCTTCGACATCGCCTGCTCGGTGCGCGACACCTGCCTATGCTTGCATCTGCAGCGCGCCGCGCGGGCGATCGCGCGCCGGTTCGACGCCGCGTTTCGCCGGCTCGATCTGACCAACGGCCAGTTCTCGCTATTGATGGCGTTGAACCGCCCCGATCCGGCGAGCATGAGCGGCGCCGCCAATTTGCTGGCGATGGATCGCACGACCTTGACCGCCGCGCTCAAGCCGCTCGAACGCCGGGGTCTCGTGACGGTAACGACCGGCCCCGCAGACCGGCGCGGCCGTCAGCTCACTCTGACGCCGCGGGGCCGCGAGCTTCTCGCCGCCGCGCTGCCGGTCTGGCAGCGCGAGCACGCGGCGATCGAGGCCGAATTCGGCGAGGCTGGCCCAGAACGCCTGCGCGCCGATTTGCGGGCGCTGGCGTGAAAAACGGGTAGCGGGTCGACGCCCCCACATTCCGGGACCTGAGAAGTTCCACTTCCTTGCCATCATTTTGGTATGGGCACCCACCCTCAATTGCACGCCACTGATTGACCCGCCACCGGCAGAATGTGGGATCACCGCCGCAAGAAGCAGACACATGATCCTCGACATCGAGAGCCCATCGCGCGCGACCGAACTCGATCTTCCCGAATGGACGGCCGCTGAAATCCTGGACACGCCGCTTTCGGACGATCTTTTGCTCCGAGCGCTTGTCTGCCGATTGAGAGCCGGCAAGTGGCAATGGAGCATCAGCTACTTTGACGGAGACAGAGGGGAGCTGATCTCCGCTGGCGTCGAGAAAAGCGCCGCGACCGCGCGACTGATGGCGGCCTCCGAGATTTCAAAATGTGTTGAGAACGCGCTGGAATAACCGCGGCGCGGCGCGCTCGCTCTCCAAGTCACAAGATATCCGCCCCTAGTCGGCTATCGCTATTGCGGCTTCGCCGCGCCGTCGGCGGGCGGCGCTGGTGTCTTGTCCCGCGCGGCCATCTCGTCGCGCGTTATCCGCAATGCCCGTTCGAGGCGGGACATCTCGCCGGCGCTGATGCCTTCCTTGAGCTGCTCCGCCAGGGCTTCCGCCGCCGTCAGGGCGGCGAGAGCGGCGGCCGGATCGCCCTGTTGGTAGCGCGCCAGACCGAGCTGGAAATTGGCGTAGAACAGCTCGGAGCGGTATTCGGTGTTCTGCGGCTCCCGGTCGGACAGCTGCCGCCGAATCCGCTGGCTGGCGTCGAACTCGTCGGCCCCGCCAGCGAAATCACGCTGCGCGGCCAATAGCCCACCGAACTCATAGTGGGCGATCCCCAGATTATGCGTCCAGGACGCGTTGCCGGGCTCCTCATCGGCGAGACCCTGGAGGATGTCGACGGAAGCGGCGATTTCCGGCCGCGCCGCCGCGAAGTCCTTCTGCTGGATGAGCATCGTGCCGAGCCACAGATGGTCGATCGCCTGATCGTTGCGTAGCTGCTTGTCGCGCGGCGCGGCGGCGAGGAGCTGGTCAAACATCGCCATCGACAGCCGGTACTCGGCCATCGCGCCGACGGCGTCGCCCTTCGCCCGCAGCGAATTGCCGACATCGCGGTGATTGACCCCGATATTGCGCAGCTCGAACGGCTCGTTGAGGCCGTTCTTGACCAATTCCTGGCGGATCTGCAACGCGGCGCGGAAGGCGCTGAGGGCGTCGTCATAGCGATTTTGGCTAAGGCTCAGATAACCCTCCTGGCCGCGCGCCCGCGCCAGGCCTTGCTGCGCCACGACGAGGCTATGCGCCGCCTGCTGGCGCTGCACTTCGGCGAAGGCGGCGAAGCCGATGGCGGCCAGCGCCAGCACCGCGACCGTGCCCGCGAAGATCCGCGCCCGGCGCAATTGCCGGCGGCTGAGCATGCGGTCGCGCGCCACCGAGGCCGCGATGAACTCGGCAGTGCCGGCATCGATATCGTCGCGCCGCGCGGTCAGCACCTCGACGCCTTCGGCCAGGCGCTTGCCATGCGGGAGCAGCAGATCGAGCGAGCGGTCCTCGCCTTCCCAGCGGTCGCGATCCGCCTGCAGACGGGCGCGGGCGCGCAGGAATTCCCGGTCGGCGGCGGTCAGCTCGGCCAGCCGCGGCCAGCGGCGGATCAGCGCCTCGTGCGCCAGGCGCAGCACGGGTCCGGCGGCGGTCCCCGCGCTGACCACGAGCCGCGCCGCGACCAGCGCATCGACGATCCGCTCGCGCTCCGGCGTCGTCGCGACCTCGGCGCGCCGCGCCGGGCGCGCGCTTGCCTCGTCCTGGTCCTCGCGCAACGTAACAAGCTCGCGCAGCACCGCGCCAACCGTCGCCGCCGGCAACGCGGCGCAGACCTCCTCGGCCCGCTCGGCGATCGCGCCTTCGAGCCCGCCCAATCGGTGATAGGTGGCGATCGTCAACATGTCGCCGCCACTTTCGGCGATGTCGCGGCGATAGAGCTCGTCGAGGGCGAAGGACAGGAGCGGCAAAGCCGCCGGGTCCTGCGCCGCCGCCTCGGCGATGATCGCGTCGAGCCCGAGCCCGCTCGCCTCGTCCGCCTCGTAGCTGAGCCCGGCGGCGACGGCGGGCCGACGCACGATCTCGCCCAGCTCCGCCGGCCGCGGCGGCGGCAGGCTGTATTGCCGCCCGGTGGTCAATTCGTGCAGCCCCGGAACATCGTCGATGCGCTGATAAAAATCGCTGCGCAGCGTGGCAATCAGCCAAACCTGGCCGCTGGCGGCCAGCGCCGCGAGCAGCGCGACGAAATCCGCCCGCTCGGCCGCGCCGACATCGGGCAGGGTGAACAATTCCTCGAGCTGGTCGACCAGCAGGATCAGCCGCGGCGCGCCGGCCGCGTCCGCTGGCGCGCCGTGTTCCGCCGCGCGCAATCCGACGCCGATAGAGAGGGCGCCTTGCGCGGGCGCGGCACGCCATTGCTGGGCCAGCGCGGCCGCGTCGATGCCGGCTTCCGGCAGTTCCGGCAGACCCTGGCCGATCACCGCGCGTGCCAACCGGTCGAAGAGATCCCCGGCCGCGCCGCCAGGCCGGAACAGCACGCGACGCCACAATTTGACCCCGGTGACGATGCCCGGCACGGTCAGCGTCGGGATCACCCCTGCCCGCACCAATGACGACTTGCCGCTGCCGCTGGCTCCCAGCACCACCAGCGCGGCGACGCCGGCTTCAGCCTGGCGCGCCAGCGCCTCGATGACCTGCTTCTCGGCCTGCTCGCGCCCGAAGAAGATCGCCGCGTGCTCCGCCTGATAGGCCTCGAGGCCGCGGAACGGCGAGCCGTGGGTCCAGGTGATCGCGCCGCGCTCGCCGCGCGCCGCCATCGTCGGCAGGCGCTGCCGCAGCAATTGGCGCAGATGCTGCTCCAGCACGCTTTCGAAGCCGTCGAGGTCGCGGAAGGTGTTGAACGCCGCCTTGAAGCCGCCGCCCTCGCCGATGAAATGACGGGCCCAGAAGGCCTGCAGCGCCCGCCATTGCTGGCGGGCCGTGTCCAATTGGTCCTCGTGGTCGAACTCGGCGCGGCCGGGGATGTCCTTGCGGTAGACCAGCAGATCCGGCACACCGGCCGAGAGGTGGTGGGCGAGCGCATCCTCGAATTCCCACTCGGTCCCGGTCACCGGGGCGCGCCCGTCAATGCCCTGGTAGCGCTCGGGCAAGGGCGTGCCTAGACGCGACCAGAGCAGCATCACGACGATGTCGGCGTCCGACGGCCGGACGATCGCGTCCTGAAAATGCCCGGAGGCGAGCATTGGCTCGTATTCCCACAGCACCGCCGTGAGGTCGAAGAAGCGCACGAATTCGTGCGCCAGCCGATTGATCACGATCGCCGCGCGGCGTCTCTCATCCGCGACATCGCCCGGCGAGGAGATGAAAATGCGGATTTGCCGCTCCGCCATCGTTCAGCTCGCATGATTGGCGTCCCCAAGGGGATTCGAACCCCTGTTACCGCCGTGAAAGGGCGGTGTCCTAGGCCTCTAGACGATGGGGACGCATAGGGCCGAGTGATCTAGCCGCAGCGCGGCGGGAAATCAACCTTTGCCGCCGCTAAGAGGCAATCGGCCCGAACAGCCAGACGAGCCAGGTCGCGGCCGCGAGAAACGGCCCGAAGGGCAAGGCGGAGTGGCGATCGAGCCGCGTCCCCGCCAGCGTCAAGCCGCCGGCGGCGGCGAGCGCGGCGAGCGCGGCGCCGGCCAGGACGCTCGGCAACCCGCTCGCCCCGACCCAAGCGCCGGCGGCGGCGAGCAGCTTCGCGTCGCCGAGGCCCAGCCCGTCGCGGCCGCGCAGGCGCCGATAGATCAACGCGACCAGCCACAGCCCGAGATAGCCGCAGGCCGCGCCGGCGACCCGGTCCCGCAGCTCGTCCGGCGCCAGCGCCCACGCCGCGACCACCCCCAGCACGATCAGCGGCAAGGTCAGCACATCGGGCAGCACCGTGCGCCGCCAATCGATCCAGCCGAGCGCTAGCAGCCACCAGCCGAGCGCCGCGTCGACCCACGCATCGGCGCCGCGATCGAGCCCGAGCGACAGCGCCGCGATCCCCAACGCCGCCAGTTCGACGCCCGGATGGAACCAGCCGAGCCACGCACCGCAATGCCGGCATCTGCCCCGGGTCGTCAGCCAGCTCGCGAGCGGCACCAGATCGCGCGCGGTCAACGCCGTGCCGCACGCCGCGCAGCGCGAGCGCCCCGTCGCCAGCGTCATGCCGTCGGGCAGGCGCTCGATCACTACGCCGACAAAGCTGCCCACCGGCAATGCCGCCGCGACGAGATACCACTCGGCGAGGCCCAGCGGCGCCACGGCAGGACGCAGCGGCGGCCGGCCTAGCCGATGGCTTTTTCGAGAAGGTCGAGAGCGGCGATCGAGAACGCGCGCATATTCTCCATCCGGTCGTCCTTGCCGGTCTCGATGGTGATCGAGCGCTCGCCGCCGGGGCCGATCACCGCGACGCAGGAATGCCCGGCATTGTGGCCGTAGCGGCTGCCGGTCGGGCCGGCGGTGCCGGTCTCGCCGACCGCCCAATTCGTGCCAAGCCGCTCCTTGATCTTACGCGCGAACAACAGCGCATAAGGTTCGGTCGACGGCGTGATGCCGGTCATAGCCGCGAACTCGGCGTCGGTAACACGCAGCAATTCGGTCCGCGAGACACGCGTGTAGACCACCGCGCCACCGATGAAATACGCCGAGGCGCCCGGCACCGCCAGCAGCGCCGCCGACACCATGCCGGCGGTCGATGATTCGGCGATGCCGATGGTTTCGCCGCGCGCCTTGAGCTTCGCCGCGATCCGTTCCGCCTGGGGCATCAAATCCTGTAACATCGCGCCTCTCCGCTGGGAGTCATTGCTGGAGCCGAGTCTGTCATGGCCGCGCCGCTTTCCCAACCCGGAATCCTCAACCGCTTGCCGGAAGGTACGATCCTTCGGAGCCCCACCACTGAAGGCGGCACGAGATATTCGGCTCACACTTCCCGCTAGATTTTCGCGGGACGGATTCCAATCTGTTTGGATATGGAAACGGCTCCGCAAATCGCAACGGCAACTACCCCGGAACCCAGCGGAATGACCCGTTGGCTTAGACGCTGGCCGTCGCGGGCAGTGCTTCAACGGGCGTGGGCGCTCATCGTCGCTGCTGTACCGCCTCTCGTCACCGACATCGTCAAACCGCTCGCATCAACCTGCATTTATTGGCTGTTGGGGGCGGCGCTCCTGGCGCTCGTAATGCTCAGAATTGCAGTTAGGCGGGGCAAGCTTGCTGCCGATACTGGCGCAACGGTTACCGTCTTCTGCCTCGCGACTGCGATCTACACATTTGCGGTTATTACCGTCGAAAAGCTGTGCGGCGACGATCCGCAAGGTGCGGTGGCGCATTTGATCCCCGCTGTAGAGAGAATCCAGCAACACCTTGGCCGCGTCGAAACAAAGGTGGATGCGGTCAAGAAAGACACCGAGACGATAATCGCAAGCCAGGAGCGGCTTGAACGCCTAGTGATGGATGCCGCAGGGGGCGGCGCACCTGCCGTCGAGGCAGTGGCGGGTATCCGGAACTTGCTGCGCCCTGGCAATCCCGAAATCGATAACATCGACGCCAAAAAGTTGCCCGCCCTTGTCGAGCGGATCATCGACGATTTGAAAAAACCAGCCGCCAATCCGGCAGATTTCAAGGGCGCGGTCGCCCGCGCCTTGGCTAACTCGCAAGATCGCACCGCCAGACTGGATTTCGTCGGCGCAGCAAAGGCACTCGACGATGAGTTGGTCAAGGTCGAGAGCGAGAACCGGGATCGCGCGCGAGGCCGCGCCGCATTGCTCGCAGAACGGGGCCGCGTTGCTGATTTGCAATTTCGCTATTTGGAAGCCGCCGAATTTTACACTAAAGCGGCTGAGGCGGTGGCCTTTGATCCGCGTCTGCAATCGGCAGTCCGAATGCGCGCGGCGACCTCCCTGGCAGCGCAAGGCAGTGAATTTGGCGACAATGCCGCGTTTTCACGGGCAATCGAAAGCTACCAAGCAGTAATAAAACTAATTCCGCGCGAGCAGAGGCCACTCGAATGGGCCAGCACGCAAAACGACCTCGGCAATGCGTTGGACAAGCTCGGCGAGCGCGAAGGGGACAGAGGGCTGCTCAATGAGGCTGTGGCCGCCTATCGCGCTGCGTTAGAAGAATTCACGCGAGAGCGCGCACCTCTCGCATGGGCAAATACGCAGAGCAACCTTGGCAACGTTCTGGAAGGTCTCGGCGAACTCGATCACGATCCCGCGAAACTAAAAGAGGCAGTCACGACCTATAACGCCGCGCTGGAAGAACGGACGCGCGATCGGGCGCCACTTGATTGGGCAATGACAGAGAGCAATCTCGGACTCGCACTTTCAAGATTAGGCCAACGCGAGAACGATCAAACACAATTAAAGCAAGCAATTGCCGCGTTTCAGGCCGCACTGCAGGAATGGACTCGTGAACGAGTCCCCACCAAGTGGGCGGCAGCCGAAGTTAATCTCGGAGTCGCGCTCTGGGAACTTGGGCGGCTCGAAAAGAGTGCTGCGAGATTAGAAGCAGCGGTTGCAACCTTCCGGAACGCCCTGCAAGAGCAGGCACGCGACCGCAGACCGCTCGAATGGGCGACAACGCAGAATGACCTCGGGCTTGCGCTAGTTGATCTCGGCGCGATTGAGCACAACGCTGCGAGATTCGAGGAAGCGATAACGATTTATCGCGCCGCCCTCGAG
>Ga0182024_10014125_pt1 | contig 15474 bp, 8 predicted proteins | sample P32metaG_FD_120480 | JGI IMG/M metagenome (GOLD analysis project Ga0182024, IMG submission 120480) | Permafrost microbial communities from Stordalen Mire, Sweden - P3-2 metaG (Illumina Assembly) | ecosystem: Environmental > Terrestrial > Soil > Wetlands > Permafrost | place: Sweden: Stordalen... | reverse complement strand
TCATGGCTTGCGCTACCGGACGCGCCGACCTACATCATTCCCGCCTATTCCAGCTCAGCATCGTGTGTCGTTTGGGCGCTGCTGGTGGGCCCGATCGCGGGCGTGGTTTCGGTCGGCTATGTTCGAATTATCAGCTGGGCCGATCGCAATAGGCCCAAGGGCTGGCGGCGATTTGCGGCACCAATTCTCGGACTGGGCCTGCTCGGGGTCGTCTCAATCTGGTTCCCGCAAGTCCTCGGCAATGGGAAGGACATATCCCAATTGGCGTTCACCAACCAAGTAGCGCCGATGTTGCTTTTGACGCTGCTGCTGCTGCTGCTGAAGCCCGCCGCCACCGTGTTGTGCATGCGCAGCGGCGCGCCCGGAGGCTTGTTCGTGCATAGCGACGAAAAGAGCTTTCGCTTCGATGCGGGGAGAAGCGGGGTGCAGCATCCGTCTCTCCGTTCTGGTGTGGAATCGATTCGGGAACTCATCGAGGTACCGGCCGAAATCGAGAACGCCTTGCGTCGTTACACCCGCGAGTATCCGGAGGAATCCACTGGAATTGAACGAGCGCTGAGCTTTCGCAGGCGGGTCCGAGAAGAATTTGAGCGATTGGTCGCGCTAAATCAGGCAGCGATGGCGCTCGATCCGCCAGACGCTCAGTGCTCAAGCTCTTTGGGAATCGGTTTTACCGCCACGTAAGCTTCTCCACGGTTGGTTTTTCCCGCACTCGCAGATGGACGAACAGCTGGTTGCTAAGCTGAAGATAATTTTCTAGGGCCTGTGTTTCATTGAGGCGTTGTGACAGCAGCTCCTCGTAGTCTTGCGGAGTGGCGGGAACGGGAAGCTTCTCGACGAGCGTTCTAATCTTTTGAGCCTCGTTGGAAAAAGTATGAAACGCTTCCCAGACACGTTCGGTGAGATTACCTAACCGCAAATCGTCCATCGCTGCCTCCCTCCGTCAGAACTGAAGTTCGAGCACCACGGGGTGATCAATGACGCGCTTCAGACACGATGACAGAGTCGTAGTATCGGGAAAATGGTACGGACGTACCGATTTGGACTGATCTGCTTGAGAAAATCCAGTTCCTCAAAATTGTCGGTCGTGGGATTCTGGAATATACAGCTATGAGTCTAACTGCGACGAGGCGCCCCGCACTGTTTGATGCCCTACAGATCGTTGCGTGACTCGGTCGCTACGACGCGCTACTCGCAGGCAAAATCTCAACTCGTAATCTGAAGCTGGTTGCAAAGATGCAATGCCCGGCGCGGCGAAGGACCTATTTTCTGACCGGCGAATCTTTTAGAAACACGCGCATGCGGTCACGATTAAGAAAAACGCGCAGGCGCGAACTGTTGATGTGTAACCCGCCGTTGTACCTGATAAAGCCCAGCCTTCGAAACTTGTTCATGAAAAAGCTCACGCGGCTGCGGGTTGTGCCTACCATTTCCGCCAATGTTTCTTGGGACTCCTTTGCGACAAGTATCCCAGCCCAACTGTCTTCGACGCCGAAGCCGCTTTCTTCCCCTCATGGAAATGCGGTGGGGAATCTTTGGGCCGTGACCTACACAGCCCGCAGAAACCTCGTCTTTGATACTGGCTTCGAAAAGGGATTGACGAGTACGTCTACAGTTGGGAGGCCTTCGCTGGGCTTACCTACTCGCGGTTCGCAAGATCAACATCCTCCGCAATTCGGTCTCTTTTCTTCCTGTGTGCCCGCATCACGATAAAACAGGCAAGTTTTTAGATTTTTCCCTAAACTCTGGAGAAGCTCTTGAAATCGGGTCTGGAGACCCCGTTCGACGGTTGAAAACGACTCTGGAACCGGTTTGGAAGGATCAAGCACGACTGAATCGGAGGTGTTAACGGGTAGACGCGTTCGAACAACCACGCTCCCTTAAAACCGCTGCAAATCCGTTTTCGGCGAGGTCGTTCGGAGGTGGTACTTATATTATTCATAATGAGGTAGTTAGAGAGATTTTGTCGAATCCTGCTGCGGACCCTCATCGCTGATGTTAGACGGTTGTCGGCTTGCAGACTAGACACTATTTGCAGGCTCCGATTGCGTCACTACGCGACTGCTGGAGAGCCGGCGTGACTACTTCCATTCCTCAATGCGACATTTAGAATCGAGAAAGTAGGTTCGGGTTATAACGCGTCGACAACTTCTCTCACCGTTTTCCGCTCTTCGTGTGAACGATAGTGGCATTTGTAGTGATTGTCTCGACCGGAGCGGTTGCAACCCCGATATTTGTGCGGCTCTGTTAGAGTGTTAGATTTTTCGATCCCCGCCGTCCAAGTGAGGACTGTCACCAAACTGTCCCCTTAAACCGTCCGAAGTTTGCAAGCCTGACGTTTCTGACATCCTTGGAATTTCACTTGCCCTGTATTTCCTGTAACTTGCAGAAGGGAATCAGGATGCAGAATTCGCTCGGGGAATCCGGCTTACAGGCTCACCCGCTAACTTCTCTTGTAGTTTTCTACAATGATGCTGGACGGGACCTTCAACGGTGAAGTCATCGGCAACAACATTACGCTTATGTCCGGTGCCAAAGTTAGCTCGCCCGCACCTACCGCGGAAATTAATACCGTGCTCCTCTTCTCAACGGGTTTCCTGGGAATTGCTACGCTGCTAAGGAAGCGAAAAGCGGCTAATTTGCCGCGATAGTAGCAATTTCTTCTTTCCCCGCGTGGTTGGCACGCCGTCCAATTAGATTCCGGATTTCAAGTAACGATGTCAAACCGCCGGTTGCGGCAGGTTGACCTGTTTGTGCTGCTGGCGTGGCGCAGCACTGGGTTCGGCGAACCCACTCGCACTATCCACGACGCGACGCCGACTTGTATTTGGATGACATCCGATTTACATTGCTGTTGAGCGGGCAGTCAAAAATCGGAATTCATTTGTAACCGTTCCTCGCGTTACGCCGTCCATTTGAAGATAGGCGGATTGGATGCCCCCCAAATGAGAACGCTGCAAGATGTAGATCAAATGGATCTGCATGGCCAACAGCATGGCCCAATCCCGCCGAAGACGGGCAAATCAAAAAAACGCGGACTGATTTGGCTGGGCTTTTTGCTCATCGTCGTTGGTGTCACGGGATACGCGGTCTGGCGCGCTAGCAGGCCGGCTGCACCGCAAAGAGGACAGGGCGGCGGGTTCGGGCGCCGTGGTCCTGTAATAGGCCCGTTGCCGGTAGTCGTCGCGAATGTCGCGCGCTCCAGCATCCCGCACTACCTGAACGGGTTGGGCAATGTGACTGCGTTCTACACTGTTACGGTAAAGTCGCGAGTCGACGGCCAATTCATGAAGGCGGATTTCAACGAAGGCGATTTGGTCAAGCAAGGCCAAGTCCTGGTCGAGTTAGACCCGCGGCCCTATCAGGTGCAGCTTGATTCGGCTGAAGCTGCGCTGGCGCACGACCAAGCTCTGCTGACGGACGCGAAACTCGACCTCGATCGTTACCAGACGCTGTTTCAGGAGGGCGTTATTCCCCGCCAGCAATTGGACACGCAGGTTGCGCTGGCTGCGCAGTATGAAGGAACCATCAAGCTGGATCAAGCGAGCATCGAGAATGCCAAGCTGCAATTGGTTTACGCAAAGGTTACGGCTCCGATTACAGGTGTCGTGGGCTTGCGCCTGGTGGATCCAGGCAATATCGTGCACGCCGCCGACACGACCGGCATAATCGTGATCACTCAGCTCCAGCCGATAGCCGTGCTGTTCACTATTCCCGAAGACAGCCTTCCGGAAGTCACGCAAAAGCTCCGAGCGGGCAAGCATATGCCGGCGGATGCCTACAGCCGCGACAATTCAAAAAAGCTGGCATCCGGAACGCTGGTGACCTTGGATAACCAGATCAACAACACGACGGGTACCGCGCAGTTGAAGGCGGTTTTCGACAATAAGGACTATGCGCTGTTCCCTCAGCAATTCGTCAACATCCGTCTGTTAGTGGATACGCTGACCGATCAACTCGTCGTTCCAAACGTGGCGATCCAGAACGGCCAGCAGGGCACGTTTGTTTATGTTGTGGATCAGAATTCCAGAGTGCACCTGAAGCCCGTTCAAGTGGGAATCACGACTGAGACGATGGCCGACGTTCTCAGTGGAATTTCAGAAGGGGATCGAGTAGTCGTCGCCGGCACAGATCGGTTGAGCGAAGGCGCGGAAGTTAGAGTCCGGAGACCAGGCGAGTTGGAAAACCCCGCAGGTCCTGGCGGAGCCGGCGGCGGAAACGGACGAAAAGGCCGTGGCGGCGTCAAGCCGGGCGACGGCGGTTCCAGGCAAGGTGACAGTAACTTCAAAGGAGGGCCGGATAACCCTGCAGGCCTTGGCGCTGCCGGCGGCGGAAACGGACCGAGAGACCGTGGCAGCTTCAGACCGGGCGATGGTGGGTCTAAGCAAGGTGAAAGTGACTTCAAAGGCGAACCTGGCAACCCTACAGGCTCCGGAGCCGCCGACGCCGTCGGAACCCCACGGAGCGGCCGCGGCAAATTCAAACAGGGCGATGGCGGGTCGAAGCAGGGTAACGGTAACTTCAAAAAGCGCCGGCACGACGACACCCCTCAATGAGTCCCTCCCGAATTTTCATCCTGAGGCCGGTAGCAACAGCGCTGATGATGCTTGGCGTGGTGCTGGTCGGTGGCGTTGCTTTCCGGCAATTGCCGGTCTCGGCGTTGCCTCAGGTCGATTACCCCACCATGCAGGTGCAGACGTTTTACCCTGGAGCGAGCCCGGAGGTGGTGACGTCTTCTATCACCGCACCGCTCGAGAAACAGTTTGGACAGGTGCCGGGACTGACGCAGATGACCTCGATCAGCTCTTTTGGTAGTTCGCTGATCACGCTGCAGTTTTCACTCGATCTCAGCATCGATATAGCCGAGCAGGAAGTTCAGGCGGCCATCAATTCAGCCACGAGTTTTCTCCCCACGAATCTTCCGGTTCCTCCTGTTTACAGCAAGACGAATCCCGCCGACGCGCCGATTCTGACGCTGGCCATTACGTCCTTGACGGTGCCGCTGCCGAAAGTCGAAGAGCTGGCGGAAACGCGCATGGCGCAGCGAATTTCTCAGCTCCAAGGCGTGGGCCTGGTAAGCATCAGCGGAGGGCAGCGTCCGGCCGTCCGTGTGCGGGCGAATCCTACCGCGCTCGCGTCCTACGGCCTGAGTCTCGAAACTCTGCGAACGGCGCTTTCCAGCGCAAACGTGAACCAGGCCAAAGGCAATTTCGACGGACCGGATCAGGCATGGACGATCAACGATAATGACCAGCTTGGGGCGGGCGCTCAGTACGGGCCGATCATCATTGCTTACCGCAATGGCGCGCCCGTGCGGGTGTCGGATGTTGCCACCGTCATCGATGGCGCGGAAAACACCAAGCTCGCCGCTTGGGTGAACGATGACCCGGCCATCGTACTGAATATTCAGCGGCAGCCCGGGACCAACATCATTAACGTTGTCGATACGGTTCAGGCACTCCTTCCGCAAATCGAAACATCTCTGCCGGAAGGCATCCACGTGCAGGTCATCAGCGACCGTACAACGACCATACGGGCTTCGGTGAAGGACGTCGAATTCGAGTTGCTGCTCACCACCCTGCTGGTCGTGATGGTCATTTTTCTCTTTCTGCGCAGCCCTTCGGCCACGATCATCCCGGGAATCGCCGTGCCTCTTTCGCTGGTGGGCACGTTCGCCGTCATGTACATGCTCGGGTACAGCCTGGATAACCTTTCGCTGATGGCGCTCACGATTTCGACCGGTTTTGTTGTGGATGACGCGATCGTGATGATCGAAAACATCTCTCGCTATATCGAGATGGGCGACTCCGCTATGCAAGCCGCTCTCAAGGGATCGGAGGAGATTGGCTTCACTATCGTGTCTCTTACCGTCTCGCTGATCGCCGTGCTGATTCCCCTGTTGTTTATGGCCGATATTGTGGGCCGCCTGTTCCGTGAATTTGCCGTAACTCTGGCAGTCACGATCATATTTTCGGCGTTTGTCTCCTTGACGCTGACGCCCATGATGGCGGCTCGCATTCTGAGGCACCGGCCGGAGGCCGAGCGGGGCCGGTTATATCGTTGGTCAGAGTGGTGCTTCGATAAGACCATCGAACAGTACGGCAAGATGGTTCGAGTGGTGCTCCGTCACCAAACCGCGACGCTGCTCGTGGCTGCCGGCACGCTCGGTCTCACGATTTACCTATACATTATCATTCCGAAAGGGTTCTTTCCGGTGCAGGATACGGGAGCGATCCTCGGCATTTCGCAGGCGCCCGAAACGGTGTCGTTTTCCGCCATGTCGAAGCTGCAGCGGGAACTGGTCCAGGTTATCCGCCAGGACCCGGCGGTTGAGAATCTCACCTCGTTTATCGGCGCCGATGGCGTGAACACGACCGTGAATACGGGCCGCATTCAGATCACGCTGAAGCCACTCGAAGAGCGCGCCAGCGTTTCCGCGGTTGACGTGATCCGCCGGCTGGAGCCAAACCTGCAACAGGTTGCAGGCATCGAGCTTTTTCTGCAACCCGTACAGGATCTCACGGTGGAGGACCGGATCAGCCGAACCCTATATCAATACTCGCTCGATGCCCCTGACAAAGCGCTGCTGGATCAGTGGGCTCCGCGCCTCGTAGAGCGGATGAAGCAACTGCCCGAACTGCGGGATGTTGCGAGCGATCAGCAGAACAACGGCCTGGGAGTGCTCGTCAATATCGATCGCGACACAGCGGGGAGGCTGGGCATCACCCCTCAGAATATCGACGACGCGCTCTACGATGCCTTCGGCCAGAGGCAGGTATCGACGATCTATACACAGACCAATCAGTTCCATGTAATTCTCGAAGTGGATCCACGCTACCAGCAGGATACGGCTTCTCTGCAGGACATGTATGTGCCGATCGGAGCGGCGTCGGCCAATCTGGCATCGACTATTGCTCTGGCGGGAACAAACAGCGCTCTTACGGGCGCAGCGGCGATTGCCCCGGCTCCGCTCGCATCGCTTGTGAAACCAGTTATTATTCCGTCCCCGATCGCCATCAACCACCAGAGCCAATTCCCCGTGGTTACTCTTTCATTTAATCTGGCTCCGGGAGCATCCCTTGGCGAGGCGGTTCAGCATGTCAAGCAGGTGACACAGGACCTTGGTATGCCGGCGAGCATCGAGACCAGCTTCCAGGGAACCGCCCACGCGTTCGAATCGTCACTGGCAAACGAGTCGACTCTGATCCTTGCGGCTATCGTCACGGTGTACATCGTTCTCGGCATGCTATATGAAAGCTTCGTTCACCCCATCACCATTCTTTCCACGCTGCCATCGGCCGGGGTCGGCGCGATCCTGGCCCTGATTCTGTTCAAGAAGGATTTGGATGTGATCGCGCTGATTGGCATTATCCTGCTGATCGGCATTGTGAAGAAGAACGCCATTATGATGATTGACTTTGCGCTGGAAGCGGAGCGCAAAGAGAATAAACCGCCGGAGGAAGCGATTTATCAGGCGTGCCTGCTGCGCTTTCGTCCGATCATGATGACCACGATGGCCGCGCTGCTCGGCGCCGTACCCCTCGCTTTCGGGAGCGGCGTCGGTTCTGAATTGCGAAAACCGCTGGGCATCTGCATCATCGGTGGACTGCTGGTCAGCCAGGTGATGACGCTTTTCACGACGCCTGTTATCTATTTGTTTTTCGGTCGCATAGCAACTTGGCTCGCCCGGTTCCGTAGCTCCGAAAGTGACGAACGACTTTTTTCCGAGCCATTGACATAGAGCTCGTATATGAGCATTTCCACTCCATTCATTCGAAGACCGGTTGCCACGACGCTGCTCCTGGTGGCGATGACGCTGGCCGGCGGGATTGCCTACACTCTATTGCCAGTCTCAGCATTGCCCGAAGTTGACTTCCCGACCATCACGGTCAGCGCCAACCTGCCGGGAGCGAGTCCCGACGTGATGGCGGCGTCTGTCGCGACTCCGCTCGAGAAGCAGTTCACGCGCATCGCGGGTGTCACGGAAATGACATCCAACAGCTCGGTTGGCGCGGCGCAGGTAACACTCCAATTCGATCTGAGCCGCGACATCAATTCGGCGGCGCGCGAAGTGCAGGCGGCCATTAACTCCTCGGCGGGGACTCTCCCTACCAATCTTCCCTCTCTCCCGAAATACCGGAAAATCAATCCCGCTGACCAGCCGATCCTGCTGATGACGCTCGAGTCAGATGTAGTGCCCCGGCCTCAGTTGTACGACATTGCGTCCTCGGTGTTTGCGCAGAAGTTATCGCAAGTCAAGGGCGTCGGCCAGGTTACGGTGGGCGGAAGTTCGCTCCCCGCGGTTCGCGTCGAAGTGAATCCGCAGCCGCTCTCAAGCTACAACGTGGGTCTCGATCAGATCGGCACGTTCCTTCAAGGCGCCAATGCAAATGAGGCGAAAGGTGCGTTCGCGAACTCCGAAGTACAGTATCCGATCTATGCGAGCGACCAGCTCTTCCTCGCGAAGGAATACAAGGATCTCGTGGTTAGCTATCGGAACGGCGCACCCATCCGCCTCTCGGACCTCGGCCATGTCATCGATGGGAATGAAGATGTCCGGAACCTCGGCATCGTGAACGGCAATCCGATGGTTCAGATTCAGATCAACCGCCAGCCGAATGCGAATATTGTCGACACGGTCGCCCGGATCAAAGCTTTGATGCCGCAGTTTGAGGCCCAACTTCCCCCGACGGTGCGTTTTGAGATCGCCAGCGACCGCACGATCACAACCCGTGATTCGATGAGGGATGCCCAGCGCAACATGATCGTCTCCATCGTGCTCGTGGTTTTGGTGGTGTTCATCTTTCTCCGCAGCGGCTGGTCGACATTTATTCCGGGCGTCGTGGTGCCCGTATCTATCATCGCTACGTTCGGCGTGATGTATATGATGGGGTACACGTTAGACAATCTTTCGCTGATGGCGCTCACCATCGCGACGGGATTTGTGGTCGATGATGCGATTGTCGTAATCGAAAACATTACGCGCCACCTCGAAAACGGCATGAAACCGATGGAGGCTGCTCTTAGAGGAGCCGGAGAGATTGGTTTCACCGTTTTGTCAATGAGCGTTTCTCTCATTGCCGTTTTCATTCCTATCCTGATGATGAGCGGCGTGGTGGGGCGCCTGTTCCGTGAATTCGCGGTGGTTCTTTCGACAGCCATTGCCGTCTCCATGGTGGTCTCGCTCACGGTTACCCCTATGATGTGCGCGTGGCTGCTCAAGGAACACCGCGCCCACGGATATCTCTATAACCTGAGCGAAAAATTCTTCAGGTGGATTATCTCCACATACGCGTCGGCGCTTGATGTCGTGCTGGATTATCCCGCGACCGTGCTGCTGACCTTGCTGCTTACGATAGCCGCCAACATTTACCTCTACGTTAAAATCCCGAAAGGATTTTTTCCGCAGCAGGATACGGGCCGTCTGGGGGGCGCCATCGTGGGCGACCAGCACATCTCCTACCAGGCGCTGGTGGAGAAGGCGAAATGGTTCGAGGAGCAGGTCCGGAACGACCCGGATGTCGAAACCGTCACCATGGTGGCGGGCACCAGCGGGGGCGGATTCGGTGGGAACTCGGCAAATATCAACGTTCAGCTCAAGCCGGTCGGTGTTCGCAAATCGACCTCCGATCAGGTAATCGCCCGTCTGCGCCGCAAGACGGGCGGCGTGCCCGGGGCCAACATGTTTCTGCAGAATTCCCAGGACGTACGCATCGGCGGCCGGCAGGGGAACGCACAATACCAGTACACGCTGCAGGCGCCTGACTTTGATTCGCTCGCGGAGTGGGGGCCGAAAGTTCTGGACCGGCTCTCGACGCTTCCGGAGATTGCGGACGTCAGCTCCGACCAGCAGAATTCCGGGTTGTCGTCTAATGTGGTCATTGACCGCGATACCGCGTCACGCCTCGGCCTCACGGCGCAAGCTGTGGACGCCGCGCTCTATGACGCTTTTGGCCAGCGCCAGGTCTCGGTGATGTACAAGTCAATTAATCAGTACCACGTGGTTCTGGCCCTCGAGCAGCAATGGTGGGAAAGCCCGGATTTCCTGAAGACGATTTACGTACAGACGCCCAAGGGCACCGACGTTCCTTTGTCGACTTTTACGCACTTCACGCAGGGGATTACGCCCATTCGGCTCCCGCACCAGGGGCAGTTCCCGGCAACCACGCTTTCGTTCAACCTTGCGGAGAACGTCCCGCTGAGCGAGGCCGTGAGCGCGATCAACCGGGCGGAAGTAGAAATGGGACTGCCTGCCAACATCACGGGCAGGTTCGCCGGGACCGCGCAGGCCTATCAGCAAGCTCTTGCAAATCAGCCTATCCTGATCGGGGCGGCGCTCCTTGCCGTTTATATCGTGCTGGGAATGTTGTACGAAAGCCTGATTCATCCTTTGACCATTATCTCGACCCTGCCGTCGGCCGGCGTTGGGGCGCTGGTGGCGATGGTCCTGTTCAAAACCGATCTGGACATCGTGGGCATGATCGGAATCATCCTGCTGATCGGCATCGTGAAGAAGAACGCCATCATGATGATCGATTTCGCGCTGGCTGCCGAGCGGAACGAAGGGATGGATTCGCGGGATGCAATCTACCAGGCCTGTCTGCTGCGATTTCGGCCCATTATGATGACCACAATGTGCGCGCTGCTCGGCGGTATGCCAATGGCGCTCGGGTGGGGCGCGGGAGCGGAGTTGCGGAAGCCTCTCGGAATCGCGATTGTCGGCGGCCTCTTGGTGAGCCAGATGCTGACTTTGTTCACCACGCCTGTGATTTATCTCTACCTTGACCGGCTTCGCAAGCGTTTTACCCGCCGACAACCGAGCTACCATCACCGTCCCGGTTTCCTTGTTCCCGGTGGAGTCGCGGAGAGCAACGATTAGTGGCGTCGCTTGGAGATGGCTTAGGTGGCTGATGGTTCGTCACCACGCCGTTGCGGCCCTGATTGGTCATTGTCCGGGCGCACGCGATCTTGGCTGGTGCTTAGGGCTTGACGACCATTGCGAGTGCCAGGACGAACAACGCTGCATTGCACGCTACGACTGTCTTGTTCTTCATTTCGAAACCCTCCGTTGGGATCAATGGCAAGCCGTTCGGCTACGCCGACTGTTTGAATCGCTGCCGCGCGCATCGCACGACTTCTCCTCTCCTCGACACAATGATCTTGCGCCGGAGCGGGCTCCATCGGGATAAAGTTCGGAATCATTCCAGGATCCATGTTTTCTTCACTTCGCGCGATGATCGCGTGGGCCGATACCGCCAGACACATTCAGAGGGATTTGTGCGCATGTGGATCAACACATAAGATATGATTTGTCGGAGTTGCAGTTGCAATCGAAAACTTGAGCAAGGAACTCGAAATGAACACGATAAAACTGATCTTCGTGACTGCGATTTACCTGGCTGCTGCGATCGGGGTTCGTGCGCAAAGCGCTGCGGCGAATCCAGTCGTGGCAAGCGCGCGGGAGGTTTACGAGCGCCAATCGAGGTACATCACGGGCGCCGCCGAGGAAATGCCTGCCGACAAATACAACTACCGTCCCACGCCGGAACAGTGGACATTCGGGAAAATAATTTCGCACGTGGCACAATCCGATTTCAACGTATGCTCGATCCTTTCTGGCGAGTCCGCGCCGCAGAATTGGAAAGTGACCGAAACCGATCCGAAGGAAAATCTGGTGCCGGCCGTGAAGGCATCGTTCGACTTCTGCGCGAAAGTGCTAGCGAATCTGCAAGATTCGAAGTTAGGCGACACCGTTAAATTTTTCGGCGGCCGCCAGGTGCCGCGCGCAAGAGCGCTCATCGAATTAACCGATGACCTGGAAGACCACTACTCGCAACTCGCGGGCTACCTGCGGCTCAACGGAATGCTGCCGCCTTCGGCAGCGCCGCAAAAGTAGGCTCGCTCCGTCCTGCACTAATCAGGGGACCATTTTGTACGAGGTCGGTTCAGCAACTGATGGACATTCTCAAAAATCTTTTTGAGCAGCATTTCCATTCACCGGTCGGGCGAGTTCAGCCGCTCCAGGGCGAACTCGGCGGTTCAGGGCGCAGGATCATCCGGCTTTCCGGCGAAAATCACAGCGCGATCGGCGTCCTATACGACGTACGCGAAGAAAACGCCGCATTCCTCGAATTTTCCAGGCATTTTCGCAGGCACGGCCTGCCGGTCCCGGAAATTTACGCGGAAGACTTGAGCCAGGGCGCTTATCTCGAAGAAGACCTCGGGGACACGACACTTTTTGAGTTTCTCTCAAAAAATCGTGACGGCGAAAATATTGGCCCCGAAACAGTCGAAGTCTATCGCCAGGTTGTCGACGTGCTGCCGCGCTTTCAGATTGAAGCGGCCCGCGATTTGCATTATGAGGTTTGCTATCCGCGTGCTGGCTTCGATAGCCAGTCCATCGCGTGGGATTTGAATTATTTCAAATATTACTTTCTTAAGCTGGCCGGCATCCCCTTCAACGAACAATCGCTGGAAGATGATTTCAGCCGGTTGACGAAGTTCTTGTTGAGCGCGGACGGCGATTACTTCCTCTACCGGGATTTCCAGTCGCGAAACATCATGTTGCGCGACGGTCAGCCTTTTTTCCTGGATTATCAAGGTGGCCGCAGGGGTGCGCTTCAATATGACATCGCTTCACTTCTGTACGATTCGAAGGCCGATCTGCCGCCGGAATTGCGCCAGCAATTGCTCGATCGTTACATCGGCCGGCTTGCGAATGTGATCGATTTGAAGCGCGAAGCGTTCATGCACCATTATTATGCCTACGTTTACGTCCGCATCATGCAGGCGTTAGGCGCATACGGGTTCCGCGGATTTTACGAACGCAAGGCTCATTTTCTGCAAAGCGTGCCGTACGCGCTCAAGAACTTGCGGTGGCTGCTTCAGCACGTCGAGTTGCCCGTCGCGGTGCCAACGCTGATGGGCGCATTTGCAAGGATGGCGGCCTCGGAGAATTTGCAGAGCATCTCTTCCCTCTCTTCTACGAAAGAAAAGCTGGTCGTACGAGTGTTTAGCTTTTCATTTCGCAGGGGCATCCCGAAAGACGAGGCGGGCCATGGCGGGGGATTCGTCTTCGATGCGCGCAGCATACCGAATCCCGGGCGCGAAGAAAGATTCAAGAATCTTACCGGCAAAGACGCGATGGTGATCGACTATTTGAATCAGCAGGAAAGCGTACACCGGTTTCTCGACGGCGTGACTTCGCTGGTGGATGCCAGCGTCGACACGTATCAGCGCCGCGGCTTTACGAGCTTGACGGTTTCGTTCGGCTGCACGGGCGGCCAGCATCGCTCGGTGTACTTTGCCGAACAATTGGCGAAGCGTTTGAGCGGCAGGAACGCAGTGGAGGTGGTGGTCCGGCATCTGGAGTTGGAGAATCCGAACAGATGAAGGCAATGATTCTGGCCGCCGGCCTCGGCACGCGCTTGCGGCCGCTCACCGACAATCGCCCCAAGGCCCTGGTGGAGATCGCCGGCCGAACGATGCTCGAAATTACGCTCGTGCGCTTGCGCTCTTACGATGTTCGCGAAGCGATCATCAACGTGCACCACTTTCCCAACATGATTCTGGAATTCCTGAAAGCGCACGAAAACTTCGGCATGCATATTGAAGTGTCCCGCGAGGACGTTTTACTTGACACGGGGGGAGGCCTGAAAAAGGCTGCTTGTTTTTTCTTGGAGAATTCGAAGAACGGTGTCGAAACGCCGTTCATTTTGCACAATGTCGACGTCATCAGCACAATTGATCTTCGACGCATGGTGCAATTTCATACGGAACATCAGGCTCTCGCCACTCTAGCAGTGCAAGACCGGGAGACTTCCCGATACCTGCTCTTCGACGAGCAGCTTCGGCTTTGCGGCCGCCGATCCGGACACGATTGGCAGTATGAGCTTGTTGGTTCTTCTCAGCCAATGCTGGCGATGGCTTTTTCTGGCATCCACGTTATTTCTACTAGCATTTTTGCGATGGTGAAGGAAGAAGGCGTTTTTTCCATCATCAACTCCTATCTACGTCTCGCTGCCCGCGGAGAAAAGATCCTCGCCTTTTCGGCTGATGAGTATTATTGGCGCGATCTGGGCAGGCCGGACAACGTGGAGCAAGCCGCTCGGGACATGAAGGAAAAGATTTTCTCTATTAGCTGAAGCCATCCGCCGAAGCGCCTCGCTTCGACGGCAAGCCTTTTAACTTCAACTCGATCTGCTCCCGCCCCATCGGTTTGACCGGCCTCTGCAAAAGCGGACACTTCCATTTTCCACAGACCGGACATCCTCATTTTGAGATGACAAATGATTCTTAACCGTTGACATTGATTCTCGCTGCGCTAGAATACCGCCCTCCCAGCGAGGATCGGGCTCAGTGGCTTCTCCACCAATGAATTCAGTCATTTCGCAAACGGCTTTTCCAACGCTGAAACTGCGCGCGCGCGGGAAGGTTCGCGACATCTATGACCTTGGCAACCAGCTGTTAATCGTCGCCACGGACCGTCTGTCCGCTTTTGACGTGGTTCTCCCGACGCCCATTCCCGATAAGGGTCGTGTTCTCACGCAACTGTCACTATTCTGGTTTGAAAAATTGGCGGAAGTGGTGCCGCATCACGTGCTTGCGGCAAGGGATTTTACCGGCGAACTAGCTCCGTACGCGGACTCGCTCGAAGGCCGCGCGATGCTCGTCCGCCGGACCGAACCCGTTCCAGTCGAGTGTGTAGTACGCGGCTACATTTCCGGCTCCGGCTGGAAGGACTACCAGAAAACCGGCAATATCTGCGGTATCGCGCTGCCGTCCGGTTTGCGCGAATCGGACCGGTTGTGTGAGCCGATTTTCACGCCGTCGACAAAGGCGACGACCGGCCACGATGAGAATATTTCGTTCGAGGAGACGATTTCACGGATTGGCAGGCAGCTTGCCGAGCGTTTGCGGGACACGAGCCTGACTCTTTATCGGCGTGCCGTCGAGCACGCGGCCGCGCGCGGGATCATTATCGCCGACACGAAGTTCGAATTCGGCCTGCTTGGCGAGGAATTGATCTGGATTGACGAAGCGCTTACGCCGGATTCGTCGCGTTTTTGGCCCGCGGATCAATATTCTCCGGGTAAAGCGCAGCCCTCGTTCGATAAGCAATACGTCCGCGATTATCTCGAGCGCATTGGATGGAATAAGCAGCCTCCCGCGCCGGCGCTTCCTTCGGATGTTGTGGCTGCGACGACGCAGAAGTACAGGGACGCATACCAACGCATCACCGGCCACGCACTAGACTAGGGTAGCAACGCTGCTTGCCGGCGCTTCCCGCACATCCCGCGGAAGAGCCAGGATCGAAGAGAGAGCGGCCCCGCGGAGCAAAAGTGAAAGAGGAATTGGAATCGCTCGTTGGCGTCATGGTCGAACGGGGCATTCTGCTCGAAGAAGCTGTGACCGAATTTGAAAAGAAATTCATTCGCTGCGCGTTGGAAAAATCGAAGGGGAATCAGTCGCGCG
>Ga0182024_10014124_pt1 | contig 15474 bp, 12 predicted proteins | sample P32metaG_FD_120480 | JGI IMG/M metagenome (GOLD analysis project Ga0182024, IMG submission 120480) | Permafrost microbial communities from Stordalen Mire, Sweden - P3-2 metaG (Illumina Assembly) | ecosystem: Environmental > Terrestrial > Soil > Wetlands > Permafrost | place: Sweden: Stordalen... | reverse complement strand
CGGGAGCTTGAGAACAAACTCAGGGCCGCCGTGATCATGGCTGAAGGCCAGCTGATTCACGCGGGCGACCTGGGATTGGACGCTCCGGCTACAGTACCGTCGCAGCTGAACTTGGCGGAGGTTCGCCTACACGCCGAGCGCCAGGCCCTGATACAGGCGCTTGCACTGGCACAGAACAATGTCTCCCGGGCGGCCGAGCTCCTGGGCGTCAGCCGACCGACTTTATACGACTTGCTCGAGCGTTGCGGGGTGCGGGTGACGAACCCCGGTGAGGCATGAGTGCCGCCGTGCGGCGCGTCCTATCGGTGTGGCTGATTATTGCCATTGTGACCGCGCTCTATTGGCCCACGGCCCTGTCGTACGCGCTCTTGTGGACTGATTTCGACAACCGCGGCTACACGCATGGCTATCTGATCGCCGCGATGTGCCTCGCACTGATCTATATGCGGCGCGATGAGCTGACGGGCCCCATGCCGCGGCCCGCGCCGGGCGCCTCTGTGGCTCTCGCGGTCCTAGGCCTCGGATGGCTTCTGGCGTATCGCGCCGGCATTCAATCGGCGCACGAGCTGCTCTTTCCGATCATTCTATGGATGGCGATTTATGCCGTATTTGGGCGCCGGATTGGCCGCAGCTGCCTCTTTGCAGTGGGCTTTGTGTACTTCGCGCTGCCGTTTTGGGGGCTCATCAATGGCGCACTGCAGGCGCTCACGATCGCCGCTACGCATCTCATTCTGCATTTGATTGGCTTACCCGTGCGTTTCGACGGCAACCTCGTTGTGATACCCGAAGGCACGTTTGCGATCGAGGGCGGCTGCAGCGGCCTGCACTTCATGGTGGTTGGCCTCGCGATTGCCGCTTATTACGGCGAGCTGCATCGCGACACCCTGCGGCATCGCGCGCTGCTCTTGGGACTCGCAGGCGCGCTTGCGCTGCTCTGCAACTGGATACGCGTCAGCGTCATCATTGAGGCAGGGCACCTGACCGACATGCAAAGCTACCTGGTGCGCGTCAGTCATTATGGGTTTGGTTGGGCGGTGTTCGCCGTGGCGATGACGGTGTTTTTTTTGCTCGCGTCCAGACTCCCCGCGCGCCCAACCCATACGCCAGTGGATTCCGGGGTCGCGAGCCGAGATGCGCGATCAGGGCCTTCGGGCCTGGCGCTGGTGCTGGCATTGCCAGCCCTGGCGTTGGCGCCCGCGCTTTCCTGGGTTGCGATGCGCGGCGACGCCGCAGCGGTCGTTGCGGCGCCAATGCCTGCGCGCGTGCCGGGCTGGCGCGGTCCGCTGGCAGCCTCAAGCACCTGGCGACCGATCTTTATAGGTGCGGACAGTGAACGGCTCGCGACCTATCGGCAGGGCGCCTCGGCCATCGAGTGGTACACGGCGGACTACGCCTTCCAGCGCCAAGGAAGAAAGCTACTGGGCTATTACAACTCAATTCTTGGCAACGGCGGCTTCACGGTCTTGGGTCAGGGCATACAGGCCGACGCGTCACAGCGGTTTGTGAATCTGCAGCTTCGCGATCAGGAGGGGGCGCAGTCGCTTCTCTGGTACGCCTACAGGATTGGCGAGCGTACGATGACTTCAGGTCTGCGCGCCCAGCTTTGGTACGGCGTGACCTCGCTTGCGGGGCCGGTCGACTCCCAAATCGTCGCGTTCCGCGCAAACTGTGAACCAGATTGCGCAGCCGCCCGTGAGCAGTTGCGACTATTCGTCGCGAGCATTTGCGACACCACATCACGGTTTTACAATTGTCGGCGTGACCCCTAACAGGTATCTGATAAGCTTGAAAAAACGCCCTGTGTGCAGGGGGGATGTATCGCCGTGAAATCGCTAAGTATATGGATTACCTTGCTATTGCCGCTCTTCGCGACGGTAGCCTGCACCTCATCTCCCCCCGCTCAAAAGCCCAGCCCAAGTGCAGCGGCGGTACCCGAGGTTCCCCCTAAGGCGATCGCGCCGCCGGTAGCGCCGGCCTACATCATCGGGCCAGGCGACAGCCTGCAGGTCTTCGTATGGCGCAACGCCGAGCTGTCATCGATCGTGCCGGTCCGACCCGACGGCAAAATTTCGACGCCGCTGGTCGAGGATATGGTCGCCGTCGGCAAGACCCCCACGCAGCTCGCTCGTGACATCGAGAAAGTGCTTGCCGAGTACGTCAAGTCCCCGCAAGTCAACGTCATCGTCACTCAGCCGGTCAGCGCCTTCAGTCAGGTCAAGGTCATCGGGCAGGTGTTAAAGCCGCAATCGCTGCCCTACCGCGACGGCATGACGGTGCTTGATGCCTTGCTGACAGTGGGCGGACTCGGGCCGTACGCGGCGGGCAACCGGGCCAAAGTCGTGCGCACCGACGGCGGCAAGCAGACCCAAATCAACGTCAATCTTGAAAAGATCATCGACAAGGGCGATATGACACAAAATATCAAACTTCAGTCCGGCGACGTGATCGTCGTGCCGGAGACGCACTTTTAAATATGAACGTGCCGGTTGAAGAGGTTCTTGAAGAGGTTCGCGGCGCTTGGCGATTCCGCTGGTGGGCGCTCGGCGCGGCATGGCTATTGGGCGTCCTCGGCTGGGCGGTGGTCATGCTGCTGCCCGACATGTACGAGGGTCGCGCAACCGTGTTCGTCGATACCCGCACGGCCCTAAGGCCCGTGCTGCAGGGCTTGGCGGTTGAACAGGATGTCGATGCGGAGCTGAACTTCGTGCGGCAGTCGCTGTTGGGCGCTCCGCAACTTGAGAAGATCGCTCGCGAGGTGGGCCTGCTGAACCCTGCGCTGACCGATGTGCGCGAACGCGTCAGCGTCATCGATGGCCTGCGCGATCGCATCGCCATCACCGTGACGTCAGCGAGTAGCAGTGAGGGTGCGCGCGATGCCGGCAGCATCTATGGAATAGTTTATCAGGATCGCAATCGCGCTCGCAGCCTGAAGGTGGTCGGGGAACTGCTCAATACCTTGATCGTCGATACGCTCGGCGGGAAGCGCCAAGGCTCGCAGGATGCACAAAAGTTTCTGGAAACTCAGATAAGGGACTATGAGACGCGTTTACGCGCAGCCGAAGACAAACTCGCCGACTTTAAGAAGCAGAATGTCGGCGCGATGCCCACGGAGCAGGGCGGCTATTTTGCTCGCTTGCAGAGCGAAATGGACGCGGTCAAGACCGCGCAAACGGCGCTCTCGGTGGCGATGTCACGCCGCGAGGAATTGACCCGCCAATTAAGCGGTGAATCGCCGCTATCGGCCGCCGCAACATCAGGTTCGGTGCTTGGCGCGCCGGGCGCGGCAGCGGGCGGCGGCGACACACTGTCGCGCATCCGCGAGACACAGGCGCACCTTGATGAGCTACTGCTCAATTACACCGAGAAGCACCCGGACGTGATCGCGGCGCGCCAAACCCTGGCGGAGCTCACCGCGCGGCGGGCGAGCGAAATTGAGTCGCTGCGGCGCGGCGATGCCAGCGCGGTAGCGAATAGCGGCGCTGCCGCGAATCCGGTGTACCAAAGCATTCAACTGGCCCTTAATCAAGCCGACGTGGAGATCGCCTCGCTGCGCCGCCAGCTCGGCGACCATCAAAGCCGCGTCGCCGACCTGCGCCGCGCCTTGGATACAATGCCAAAGGTCGAGGCCGAGTACGCGCAGTTAAATCGCGACTACGACGTCAACAAGACCCAGTACACGGCGCTGCTGACCCAGCTCGAGAAGGCCAAACTGGGGCAGGAAGCCGACACCAACGGCTCGGTACGCTTTGAGATTGTCGAGCCGCCGAATGCTGAATACCGACCGGTGTCGCCGCATCGTTCCGCACTGGTGCTCATGGTTCTCGCACTGGCATTGGGATGTGGTGCGGGACTTGCTTATCTGATTCAGATTCTGAAGCCGGTGTTCTGGTCTGTCAGGACATTGGCCGCAAATACGGGCGCGACAGTATTGGGCGTAGTGAGTCCTGCGTTTCCGCAGGCGCTGCTGCGCCGCAAGCGCTGGGACGTCAGCTTCTACACGTTGTTTGCAGGCAGCTTTTTTCTGCTGGCGGCCGCCGTGTTGGGGCTTAGTTTGCTGGGCGAGCATTTGACGCTTCCGCCTGATATCGGGAGCTTGTTATGAGCGTTGTGGAAAAATCGATCGCCAAGCTGCGCTCATCCGGCGCTACGCCGAGTTCCGTCGGCGCGCGCTTCGAGGTTGTCGGGTCGATCGAAGAGGTTACCGCCGAAATTGCACTACTGGGGCTGCCGAACGCTGCCGCTGAAGTAGGGCGGTTCGTTAGGATAGACCGCATGCGCCTGCGGGCCGCCGGGTTCGTGCCTGACGAGAGCCAGGAGCGCCGCTTTGCCGATCAGTATCGGCGGATTAAGCGTCCGATCCTCATGCAAGTGCAGGTTCTGACCGCTGCTCACGCGCCCGGCGCGCGCTTTGTGTTGATGGCAAGCGCACTCCCCGGTGATGGCAAGACATTCACCAGCATCAACCTTGCGCTCAGTATCGCGCGCGAGCGGGATGTCTCGGTGTTGATCATGGACGCGGATGTCGCCAAGCCGCACATCAGTCGCATTTTTGGTATCGATCAGGAACCGGGCCTGCTGGATGCGCTCGCGGATGACGACCTCGATATTGAGTCGTTAGTGCTGCCTACCGATGTGCCGGGACTGAGCATGCTGCCGGCCGGACACCATCACGAGGCCGCGACTGAGCTTCTGGCAAGCGCCCGCATGAGTCAGCTGATCGCGCGTTTGACGGTGCGCGATCCACGCCGCATCGTGTTGCTTGATTCGCCGCCGCTCTTGTTGTCAAGCGAGTCGCGGGCCCTGGTACAAATCGCAGGTCAGGTCGTCCTCGTGGTACGCGCCGGAGGCACTCCGCGGCGGGCGGTGGAGGAGGCCATCGGCTACATCGGCGAAGGGAAGCCCCTGGGGCTGGTGCTTAACCAAAGCCTGCTGGCGCTGTCCGAGGGCTATTACGGGTACGGTAGCTATGGCGATACCAATCCCCCTTCCAGCTGAGGGCCACACCGATGAAGTGGCGCCTTTGCGTAATTGTGCTGATCGGAGGTCTTGGGCCGATCGATCTGCACGCCGCTGAGGCGAGCGACCAAGCCCCGGACTTGAACGACCAAGTCCCGCTGCCGGACTTGAATCGTCCCGCCGACTTGCGCAATCAACCCAATGAAATTGGCGGCCGGATCGCCGCAGGCGTGATTGAGAGCGACAACGTCGAGCGAACGGCCACCGACCCAATGAGCGACACGATAGAAGAGGTGTCGGCCGATGTCGCGATCCACGAGCAAACCCGTCGGCTCGACGCAGATGTGCTGTCCAATCTTCAGTACTTGAGTTACGCCAACCACATCTATTCCAACGAGGTTGTTGGCAACTTCATCGGCAGCGGCACATTCGCGATCTTGCCGAAAGAGTTCGAATGGGTGGTGCTGGACAACTTTGGTCAACAGCAGCTCGATCCGACCACTGCCGTAACGCCCCAGAATCTGGAGAATATCAACTACTTCTCCACCGGCCCCAATCTGCTGATTCCGTTCGGCTCCCTGGTGCAGGCGCAAGTATCGGCTCGCTTTTCGAACGTCTATTATCAGACCAGCGATCTGGAGAACAATCGAGGCGACGCCTCGGTAGCACTGGTGCGTTCGCTATCGGCGACGAGCAATGTTTCGCTGAATGTCGCAGCCGAGCGGGTTCTCTATGACAACACCGCCGCCAATCCCGACTACACGACGCAGGAGGCTTACCTGCGCTATGACGCCCAAGGGGCGCGTTCCAAACTGGCGGTGGATCTAGGCTACGACGATGTAGCGGGATTGAGCTCGAAGGGCGCGGGTCCACTGGTGCACGTCGATATTTCGCGCGTGCTGTCTGCGTCATCGCATATTGACCTGTCGGTAGGGCAGGACATTTCTGACACCAGCAACCTCCTGCGCCAAATGCAAAACTTGAACGGGCTTACAGTCAACGCCAGCTACCTGCAGGCCGCCGATGACCCCTTTGTCAACCGCTACGCGCGCGCCGGCTGGCAGTTCGACCGCAATCGAACCGACATCAGTTTTGATGTCGCACGTTATCAGGAGCGCCATCTTGAGGATATCGGTTTGAATCAAGTACGGATCCAAACTGACGTAAGTGTGCGGCGTAACCTGGCGCCCGCCCTAACGGCCGCGGTCGGTGCGACCTATGCGAAGGCGGACTACACCGCTTCTGCTGCCAGCTATCGTGAACTGATTGCATCGGCAAGACTCGAATGGCAAGTCGGTCGGCATTTGAACGTGCGCGCCGAGTACGACCGCTTTGAGCAGCGCGCAGATGTGACGACCAATCAGTTCACGGAGAATCGAATTGGCGTGACGGTCGGCTGGCAGGTGGACAGCACTCGCATACCAGGCACACCCGGGCGCAATGGCAACGCCTTCCCGGGTCTGTGAAATGCCTTCGCTAACCAGCGGGCGCGTTGCGAGCGTTGCTGGCTGCCGTTTGTGACTGCCTGGCTCTATCGCAGCTACTTCTCCGCCCCCGCCGTACTCCGATGGATAGGGTCCTCCTCCCATGCAGATTGACCCTGTGCCCGTCATGACGGCGGGAATGCTCACGCGTGGGATGAGCATCCGTGCTCCAAAAAAATCGCTGCTGCCGTCTGCGTACGGCATATGGCTCGCCATTTTCCTTGCTGTATTGGTCGGCAAAGCCGCCGAATGGGTCCCGGGGATGACGGGGATACCGCTGGTGAAAATCGCGTTTATCTTTACCGTCCTGTTCGCGTATCGCGTCCGACGTATGTTCGTTCCGGTGCGAGTCAGATCACTGCGAATCGCGCGCCCCGCTGTTGCGTTCCTGACCCTTTCGATCGTCAGTGTCTTTTTTTCTATATACAAGTCATTCACTCTGCTCGCTATCCAGGTTTCTATCATCTATCTGGTCTCTTTTATCGTACTGATAAAAATCACGCAGACCCAGCGAGACGTCGAGCGGCTGTTAATCGCGCTTGCAATAGCAGGCGTCTCGCTATCGTTCGGCCTGCTGCTTTTCTACAACGGCGGGCGCGCGCACATCAATAGCAACTTCGACCCAAACGATATCGCCTATGAGCTCGACACCCTGCTGCCGCTGGTATTGGCGCTGCGCGGCGGACGCTCCGGGTTGCGCAGACTTCTGATTAACATCGCGGCGCTCGCAATGGTTGCGGGGATACTACTAACAGGCTCCAGAGGCGGCGCGCTTGGACTGGGCGTCGTTTTAATCGCAATCACCGCATATCCTTTGGATTCCGCGAAGACAGGGCAGCTTAAGCAATTCGCGCCGGTCGGCATGCTGGTGCGCTGGGGTCTCATCGCGGCGATGGGCGTCGTAGTTTGGGGGCACTTACCGGTCGAGTCTCAAGACAGGCTCCGCACGCTGCTTGACCTGAAGCACGATTACAACGCGGATCCGACTCTCAACTCCAGTCGGACGGTATTGTGGCGTCGCGATATTGTTTCAGCAATCGAACGGCCTATCGGCTATGGAATGGGCTCCGCGTCGATCGTCGACGGCAGGAACGGCGGTCAATACCGCACGGCCCATAACAGTCTCGTGCAAGCCTTTGTCGAACTCGGCGCGCTCGGGTTGTGGCTGTATCTCGCAACTTATTATGTGACCTGGAAAGAGTTGGGTCGTATAGCTGCAGCTCGGCGCCAGAAAGTGCCGGACAAGGAGAGCACGCAAGTGGCTCTCTACGCCCGCGCCTTTCGCATTGCGCTTGCAGGTAATTTAGCCGCCGGGTTCTTTCTCTCGCAGGCGTATTCGGCGTCGCTGTGGATGACCGTGGCCGTGTGCGCTGCTTTCGTCAGAATCGCGTCTCAGAATACCCCGGCACCGGCGCACTCGGTCGCATAGCACCGGGACATGTGATGGCACAGGAACCAGTACGCTCCCAAGAGAGCGTGGGTCGCCTCGACAGTGCAATGCATGGGCTGCGTTGGATCGGCACCGCACGCATCTTTGCACAGCTGGTCACGTGGGGACTGACCGCATTTACCGTGCGCCTGTTAGAACCGCGCGACTACGGAATCGTCGCCACCTCCGGGCTTTTCACCGTACTGGCGGGCCTGCTGCTGGACGGGGGCCTGAGTGTCGTCTTGATCAGCCATCGGGAAATTTCCGCTCAGGTGAAGGGCGCTGCGGTCTCTGGGGTGCTCATGGTGTCGATCGTGTTGGCGGCGCTGATCGTTGCAATAGCCCCGGCCGGAGGCACATTCTTTCATAGTCAAGCGGTCGTTAACGTGCTGCGCGTATCCGCACTGCAACTGCCGCTGACGGCCCTGACCGTGGTGCCCTCCGCGCTGCTCGCGAAACAGATGAAGTTCCGCGAAATGGCTCTGGCACAGTCGCTCGCGAGCGTCATTCAGGGCGTCGCAACTTTGATCATGGCCTATGCCGGCGCGGCTTATTGGTCCTTGATCTACGGAACATTACTCGGAATCTGCGTGCGTGCCGCGGTGCAATGGGTGTGCTTGCGCGACCGACCCAAGCCAAACCTCAATATGAAGGCGCTGCGCCCGCTTTGGGCGAGCGGGACGCAGATGGTTGGGGCGCGCGTGCTCTATTTCATCACCGGCGACTTCGACACGTTTCTTCTGGGCCGACTGGGCGGCCCACTCGTGTTGGGGTCGTATTCCCTGGCCAAAACGCTGTCACACTCAATGCTCGATCAGCTGTCCGGGATCGTCAATCAGGTATCGATGCCGGCCTTTGCCGCCAAGATCCACGACGACAACGCGCAGCTCGATGGGCTCTTGCTGGTCATCTCGGCCGCCTCAACACTGGTGTTCCCGCTGTTCTGGTTGATGGGCATTTTATCGCAGGTCGGGTTTCCTCTGGTGTTCGGTACTCGATGGACGAACCTCATTATTCCGTTCATGGCATTCACGTGTATCTTGCCCTTGCGCAGCGTCTACACTTTGCTGGACTCTGCCATAGTAGGCGCCGGCCGAATTCCCACGACGTTCCGGAATATGATTACTTGGACGGCGATCATGATTCCGTTGCTGTCGATTGGCGCCCGCTTTGGCGCAAATGCGGCGGCGCTAACCTGGGTCATCGGTTTTCCGATCGTCTTCGGGTTCGCGACGTGGCGTATCGCGAGGGCATTCAAGACGGAAGTTCCACTCTTGCTCCGACCGATGCTGCGGCCCGCGCTCTGCGCTGCCGCAAGTTGCGTGGTGGTCGAAATAGCGCAGCTGCAGATGAAGCAGTACGGGCATCCCGCAGCGCTGTTGGCGCTTGAGGTCGCAATCGGGGGCGCCTGCTATTGGGCATTGATGCGGCAGTATGCGCGCGCTCAGTATGACCTCGTGATGGGGCTCACGAGGCGGTTGCTTCGGCGCTGAGGTCTAGATGCGAGTACTTTGGGCCTCACACTTCATCCCCTATCCGCCAAAGTCCGGCATGCACCTGCGCAGCTATCACCTGTTGCGTGGCGTTGCCGCCAAACATGACGTCGATCTTGTCGCGTTCGTCCAAGAGTCCTGGCTGCGTATTTTCTATCCGTCGCTCGAGGAGGGTCTGCGGGATTGCGCACAGGAGCTGGGGCGCATATGCCGCTCGGTGCGCTTTCAGGCCATTGACCGCCTCAAGCGCCCGGGCGGCAAATGGCGTACCGCCCTCGAGGGCTTAGTCTGTCCCACAAGCTACACGCTGCGGTTTCTGCAGAGCCGCGAGGCGCGTCGGACCTTCACGGACATTGCCTCGCGCGAAGCGTATTCCCTTGCGCATTTCGACACGATCGGGCTCGCGTCGTTTCGCGAGCTATTTCGCGGCACCCCGGCGACGCTCGGGCATCACAACATCGAGTCGCACATGCTGCTGCGCCGCGCGATGAACGAACAGCACGCGCTCAAGCGCCTATACTTCTTACAGGAAGGCAGGCGAGTGCAAAGGTATGAGGCGGAAGTTGCCGACAACTTCACCGCGCACATTACGTGCTCGGATTTGGACGGCGAACGGCTTCGCGCCATCGCGCCGCGGGCCAACACCATCACCATCGCAAACGGCGTCGACGTCGAGTACTTTCATGCTACACGAGCCGAGTCGGCGACGCCTTCGATGATCTTCGTCGGAAGTTTGAACTGGTACCCGAACGTCGACGCGGTGCTATTTCTACTACTAGAAATATGGCCGCGGGCAAAGGCCGCGGTTCCGGACCTACGGCTTGACATCGTGGGCTCGGCACCGCCGCCCAACATCGTTGCACTGGCGGCGGGCCTTGCAGATGTGACTGTGCATGGCTTCATCGACGATGTGCGGCCCCTCATGAATGCGGCAACTCTATATATATGTCCCATTCGCGACGGCGGCGGGACCAAGCTGAAGGTTCTCGATGCCTTTGCAATGCAGCAATGTGTGATCGCTCACCCGATCGCCTGCGAGGGCATCGATGTGATATCGGGGCGACACGCGCAATTCGCGGATTCGGCCGACGCGTTCGTCGTGTCCATCGCACGGTTGCTGCAGCGGCCAATTGAACGCGACGCCATGGGCCGAGCTGCGCGTCAGTTAGTTGTCGAGCGTTACTCGTCTTCAGAGATCGCGCGGCGGCTGTGCGAAGTTTTTGAGTCGGCATCGATACCCGCGGATCGCGCGGATAGAGCTTGAAACATTTCATGCGCCACTGATTTCGATTTGATTTCGTGCTGTAATCTAACAAGAACTGTCGGCTTCCAAACGAGATTCCAACTTGCGCGCCACTCACAAGTGCCCGGCGTTAGTAATTGCTGCGTCGCAATGCGCAGTACGAAATGCGATCCTTCACTGAACCGTTATCGCTCGTGATGGAGTTCGCTTTGCCGCGTTCTCGAGTGAACGACTTATTTCAGGCGACCAAGTGGCTCCACATCCTCATGCTCGATTACGCTCGTGTCATCGTGGCGTGCACGTCATACCAGCCGCCCGTCCGACCGCGGCGAGTCGCGAGCTTCCATGCGGTCAACAGCTCCTGCATTCCATACCAACCGCCGTCGCTGTCCCAGGGGGCAGGCCCAGCGCTGTGCCCGAGCATGAACAATCGACCATTGCGTCTGACGAATCTTGGCTCTTCGTATCCCAGCAGTCGTACCAGCTTCATGGAGATTCGATCTTTTAGGCAGTCCTGATTCTGCAGTGCTCGAAATGTGTTCTGGTGGATAAGTTTAAAGTTCCGATAGCCGATGGAGTAGCCGTGTGCCAACAGCTCTTCAAGATCATCATGCGCCTCGAAAGACAAAAAAGGCGGCGCATTATCCTGTGTCAGCGATAAGATGCAATCTCGGTCCGCGCCCTCGATGTCTATCTTGACGAAGTCGGGCCTGCCGTACTGAGCGATGAGGGCTTGTAGTGTTACCGTGGACACCTGATACGAGCCCAAAGGAAAGCGATGTGCGATCCGGTCAGCGTATATTGAGCTTGATCCAAGATCCTGTCCGCAAATATGCAGGTCAATGGTTCCGGGAATATTGCTGACGGCCACGTTGAGGATAGTTAACTGACCGGATTGCACGTAGTTCGACAGCCGTTGATCAGCCATCGCACAGAGCGCAGGGTTCGCTTCGACCGCAAGGACCTTGTTGCCTGATTCCAGGTAGTAGCAGGTGTCAGCCCCGTCGTACATCCCAATATCGATTATGTTCACGGCAAATGCCCGCCTTGCGTTCTTTTGATACTCTGCCACGATCGCTGCGCGTCGGCCGAGTCGACACGAGTCGTCGACCGAGGTGTAACTGCCTCATTCAAGTCCCTGGTGGCGTCGCCATTGTTCTACGTGGAGTTGGGCGTGACAAGTGCGAGGATCTTGTATTCTCCCTCATAGAACATAGAAGCCAACCGGTCGCGCGCAAATGGGGTGCTGGCTTGCGCTGCAGCTGTGGCGGCAACTGGAGCTGGATGAGTTCTGGGCCGAACGTCTTGCGCCAAGCCGCAAGGGCACATGCTGGGATGAGGTGCTGCTGATTCTGGTCGTGTATCGAGTGTTCTCGCCCGGCAGCGAGTGGCGGCTTGTACGACCTCACCTCCACGTAATTCGAGATCGACCCGCCGTTGAACGAGGATGACAAGCGCCAGTTCGGCTACTCGCGCGATCACCGCTCCGACTGCGTTCAGGTGGTGATTGCACTCATCATCACCCCGCAGGACTTTCCGCTCGCCTATGAGGTGCTCGCCGGGAACACCGCGGACAACACGACGGTGAAGGCTTTCCTTGCGCGCATCGAGCGCCAGTACGGCAAGGCGCGACGCACCTGGCTTATGGGTCGCGGCATACCCACCGAGGAGGTGCTGCAGCAGATGCGCGCAAGCGATCCTGCGGTGCAGTACCTCGTGGGCAGGCCCGAGGGGCGCCTGACGTACTTGAGCGGGCGCTCACGAGAAGCCGCGGGTGACGGCACGGCCCGAAGTACGCGGCAAATTGCTCGCGCAGGATCAGGAGCTCTACGTGTTCGCCGAGAGCCGCGACCGCATTGCCAAGGAGCGCGGCATGCGCCGGCGACAACTGAAGTGGCTGTGGCAGCGCCTCAAACAGCTCTCCACCATGCCTGAGCTCTTACGCGAAGCGCTGCTGACGAAGATGGGCGCGGCCCAGAGCAAAGCCCCCGGCCGCCTGGCGCCTGGTGACGGTTGAGATGGCTGTTCAGGGCGCGAGCCAGACCCCGCGAAGCTCTGGGAGTATTACCTGCAATTGGTCGCCGTCGAAGAAGCGTTCAAAACACTCAAATGCGATCTGGCGATCCGGCCGATCTATCATCAATGTGAGCGGCGCATCGAGGCGCATATCTTCATCGCCTTCCTGGCCTACTGTCTGCACACCACCTTGGTCATCGATTGAAACACTTGGCTCCGGGGCTGGTCGCACGCAGTGTGCTGGAGAAATTCTCAGCCGTGCAGATGATCGACGTGCACGTCCCCACCACCGACCAACGCGAGCTTACCCTCACACGCTACAAACAGCCCGAGCTAGAACTGAAGCTGCTGCTCGAGAGACGGCAGTTCGCTTTGCCGCCCCAGCCGCCGCCGAAAATCACCGCCCCACAGGCCACCTCAGCCATCCCCGCGTAGTCCAGACCTCAAGGACTTGGCTGCCCTCTACCCCTCGAATCCGCGAAGTCAGTTAACTTATTTCACTCGGCTCCAACGTGACTTGCATCACATCTCTAAATCGGCTAGGCAGACGATGCCCGGTAATTTGCGAAATAAGTGGGCTCCGAAAAGCGAAATGAATCATCGCGGAGTGTCTTGTCCGGGAGACAATTGCGGCGACTTGTTCATCGGGGGACAATCTTGCTTCGAAGGCCTGGGTCACCGCTTTGAGCTGGTCGCCCCGTAACGAATCTGCCCGACACTGGCGCTTGCTATAGCGAGGAATTACGCTCATGTTCACACGACGAACGCTGCTGAAGCGAAGCGGCTATGCCGTTCTGGCTACAAGCGTGCCGATGCTCCTGCGTACTGCCCGCTCGCAGTCGCCGACAACGTTTAATTACTACATCTCGCCGATCGGGGACGACAACAACCCCGGCACGCTTGCGAGCCCGTGGTCGATCACCGCGCTGAATTCGAAGCAAGCAACATACTCCGGCAAAAGCGTTGGCATTATTGGGGACGTTAGCGGGACTCAGACGCCGATTCAGTACGGAACCATCGGCGGGGTGCAGACGACGCTGTACTCGGTGATGCAGGCGATGACGACAGGTGCCGCTCTCAAAATAAACGGCGGTACGTCAAGCGCCAGCACTTACATCGCCTCCTGCACGAGTGCCGGGGTCTATCAAGCGCGCTGGGCCATCATTGACGGCGCTAACCCTTCCGGGGGCGCTGCGCCTGTCAGCGCGAGCGCCATTTTGATGGGCCAGCCGTTCTACGAAACGAATCCTGTTCCCAATCCAGGCTATTGCACGCTTGATGGCTTGGTGGTTCGCAATGCCAATTATGCCGCCGTGATGTTCGGAGACATTCAGGGGACGACTCTTTACGGCATTATCATCCAGAATTGCCAGATCTATGATTGCATCTGCGGCACGTCCATAGAAAATCCGGGCGCTATTTTCTTAGGCAACTGTAACGCTCCGCAGGTTCTTAACTGCAAGATCTACAATTGCACGACTTCGGGGGGTAGCTTCTATCCTTGGGGAATGGGAGGGATCACATCCTACCGCACGGTCGGCCTCGTCGTCACCAACTGCACGATATACGGCTGCGGTTACTCGATTCAGATGAAGGACACGAATCAGTGGGCGACGATCTCTTATAGCTATCTGGATTGCGGAAATCTCAGCTCGTGGGAAAACAACGGACAGTCCGCTGTGCTGAAAGCCATCATTCCGGGCGCTGGGGAGACGCTGACCCTCCACCACAACATCATCTGCGGTTCCTACGACGGATCGGGTGAAGATGGTACGCTCATCACGGGTGCGGTGACGGCTTACAACAATACGTTCTACTCGCCCCTCACGCAGTTCTTGGCGGCGTATTTCAATAGCGCATCCTCCGCTGTGGGGCCCTTCAATTTCTACAACAACATCGTGTACGCGACAGGTTACGCGAATGGTAATTTCAGTCCGGGGGCGCTCTGGGTGCAGAACAAGTACGGCATCACGGCGACTTCGGTCAATTACAACTATTACGGAACCGGGATGACCTTTGCGACGGCATTTGCCAGTGGCAGTCTCAATCTGCCGTTTTCGACTTGGCGTGGATACGGATATGACGCAAATTCCGCCCTCGGTGGTAATCCGTTCAGCAGCACTCCAAGTCTGGCAACACCTTCTAGCTTTGCGATTACGGGCCCAGCGACTACGGCGGGGCGAAATGGAGCGGCCTGTGGCGCGCTGGACGGCACTGGAACAGTAGGATGCAATTTCGCTACGTCGAGTACGACGCCGAAGCCGCCGGTGCTGATCAGCGTTACCTAAGCTGATGCACTAATTGGCGCAGATGCCTTCGCGGGCATCGCCTCTGTTGCCCTGCGCCTTCGATATTATCGAACTTAAAAAGGCCAAAACGCAATCGCTGCCACGGGCATAGCCTTGGTTCGCGATTGCAACCCGTCTTTTTGCGTATTAAGTCCTGGCAGCCCGTGAGGAAACCTCCGCCGCGGTAGATATCATCGCGGCGGCTCCTTTCTCATAATCAAGATATCTAGAGAGCATACGAGCGCATAACTATCTTAACTATCGCCCCCCGATATCAAAGGGAGGGCGCCAATAGATCTATCTCAAAATCCAGGCGCGTCGTTCGGGTCCGGACGGGCGACACGGAATGATGTACGTCAGTCCATTGGAAAGTTCCCTCCTTGGGAACAAACTGGCTAAGTCTTTTTAAGCACGGATGCTCGCGCCAAAGCTCTTCGGGCTGCGGATGCAGAGCGTTACAGATCTGCCATTTCTTTTCAAAAATGCGATCCGAATTCTGTGACGACAGCGGGCCGTCGTAGGTCAAGGTGAATTTCATAAGTGGTACCCCGAAAGCGATTCTTTT
>Ga0182024_10014123_pt1 | contig 15476 bp, 13 predicted proteins | sample P32metaG_FD_120480 | JGI IMG/M metagenome (GOLD analysis project Ga0182024, IMG submission 120480) | Permafrost microbial communities from Stordalen Mire, Sweden - P3-2 metaG (Illumina Assembly) | ecosystem: Environmental > Terrestrial > Soil > Wetlands > Permafrost | place: Sweden: Stordalen... | reverse complement strand
TATCTGGCGTTCGAGTTCTGGACGAAGGCGTTCCTCGGCACGGTCGAGAACACGTTCACACCCGGACCGGTCGATCCGCGATTCGGCGTGCAGGCGATCTGTCTCCGCCAGCGAACCAGCCATCCGCAACTGGTCGCGACCAACCGGCACGTGTCGTGTGGCGCCATGGACGTCTCGAACGTGACGTGGGCCGCGGATGCGCTCGACGGCACGAGCGATGTCGTCGCCAACGATCCGTACGAGATCTATCTCACGGAACCGGCGGGCTATACGTTCACCAGCGCGCGAGTGGCCGGGGCGGACGTGCTGGCCGATGAGAGGGTCGGCGCGCTCCGCAGGCTGCGCGTGCGGTCCACGCATGGTGGACGCGTGACCTGGCATGTCGAGTACCGCACTCAGGAGGCGACCGGCGTCGGGCCGCGCCGCCGAGCGCCGCCCCCGCTAATCTGAGCAGTCATGGAGGCCAAATGAGGCAGGGTGTGAACGACGTCGCACGCCAGAATCCCACGCGATCGCAGGGCCAGGCGTTGGCACCGGATAGGCCGGTGTGGCAGCGGACCCGCCCGGCGCTGCGGCTGATCCGCCCACCGCACCTGCGGCCCGTGCTCGGGCTCGGGCTCGCGCTCGCGCTCGGGGCGGCGCGCGCAGCCTCGGCTCAGACCCTTCCAACACCGACGCAGGACCCCGAGCCGATCGGCGCCGGCAAGATTCTCCTCGGCATCGGCGAGAGCTATTCGCGGAGCGACGTGTTTCCGGTATCGGGCTTGACCGGCAACCTCGTGCAGTCGGGCCTCCTCGACGTGCGCGTCGGCATAAGCTCGATCGCCGACGTGGAGTTGACCGGTGGCGTCAATAACCACCTCTCCATCGCCGCACGCGACCCCTCCGCACCGGACGCGTCGCTCTTGATGGTCAACGGCACGTCGACGAACGACGTCGAGGACGCGGTGCTCGGAACCCGCGTGCGGTTCGCGGCGGAAACATCGACCCGGCCGTCGCTCGCCGCCGAGTTCTCGGTGCGCCTGCCGAACTCCAAGCACCCCAGCGGCCTCGGGCTGGACACGATGGACTTCCACCTCGGATTTCTCGGCGGTAAGACATATGGCCCGGTGCGTGTCGTCGCGAATCTTGGCTGGAGCATCCTGGAGGACCCGGTCCGGGTCGGCATCCAGAACGACGTCATCACGTACGGCGGATCGCTGACGCGCACGGTCGCGAAGGGCGTCGACGTCGTCGCCGACCTGTCGGGGCGCTGGTCCTCCCGCCACGGCACCCCGCCGGTGGGCACCGAGAGCCGCTCGCTCGCGCGGGGCAGCGTGCGCTACTCGCGAGGCGCTCTCCGCTACGACGCGGGCCTGCTCGTCGGACTGACCTCCTTCGATCCCTCGTGGGGCATTATGGGCGGCGTGACGTGGGTGGTCACGGCCTTCAAGATTCCCTGACCGGCTCGCGCGTGCGGTGCATCAGCCCTCGAAGACCTCTTCCGGATCGGGGAGCCGGTCGCCATCCCGCGCGATCCACACGTAGAGCGTGGGCAGAATGAAAACGCTCATCACCAGGTTGACGATGAGCCCGCCGACGATGACGATCGCGAACGGTCTCTGGGAGTCCGAGCCAATCGCGTGTGACAGCGCCGCAGGGAGCAGGCCCAAGGTCGCCACGAGCATCGTCATCATGATCGGTCGAAGCCGCAGGACGGCGCCCTCGATCGCAGACTCCTCGATCGAGTGCCCCCTCGCGCGAAGCTGGTTGATGTACTCGAGCATGATGACGCCCGTTTGAACGTGGCGTTCAGAGGGTATCTTTCAGCTGGCGGCGGGCTATCCTTTGGTCAGGCGCGAGAAAGGCCGTCCTCCGAGGGGCGAGAATGGCGCAGCAAATGAAAGACCCCTGGTCCATCCTCGCCGACTCCAACCGCGCCATGCTGATCAGCACGGCCGGTGCCCTGACCGCCGCTATCGCGGTCGTGGACTGGGCGACGAAACCCTACATCTCGCTGGGCTTCCTGTACTTGTTCCCCATCATGATGGTGGGTGGGTTTCTGTCTCGAACGCAGATCGTCGGCGTAGCCTTGGTCTGTGCCGTGCTTCAAGAAGCCTTCAGCAACTTGCCCGGCAACGAAACAGTGGTTCGTTTGCTGTTCAGCTCTGCGGGGTTCATCGGCACGGGCCTCTTCGTCTCGGAACTCACCCGCAATCGGCGGATGGCGCTGACGCACGTCGAAGCGCTCGAAGGGGAAAACAAGCTACGACAGGACGCCGAAGAGCAGTTGCGGTCGCTCGTCGAGAGCAGTCCCGCGGCGATTGTCACGATTGATGAGAGCGGCCGCGTGGTCCTGGCGAACGAAGCCGCCCAGCAGTTGCTCGCGCCAGGCGCCGCACCCCTGCAAGGCCAGGCGATCAGCCCCTATCTTCCGGCGCTCGAGACCGTGATCAAGACGCAGCCGTCTCGATCATTTCGGACCGCCCTCCAGTGCACGGGTCAACGACAGGACGGCGAGGCGTTTCTTGCCGGTGTCTGGTTTTCCACCTACCGCACGCTCTCCGGTCCTCGGTTGGCGGCCATCGTCGTCGACCTGTCCGAGGACCTGCGCACTCGCGAGGATCTCAGCCTCAACCAGCTGTTGAAGAACACGAGAATCCTGATGAGCATCGTTGCCCATGAAATTCGCAACCTCTGCGGGGCGGTGCTCGTGGTGCACAAGAACCTCTCTCAGATCGGCGGCCTGGAGGCCAATGAGGACTTCAAGGCGTTGGGTACCTTGATTCAGAGCTTGGACCGAGTGTCCGCGCTCGAGCTGGGGTCGACACCGCCTCAGAATGGGGAAGTGGTGGAACTGACATCCGTGCTCGAGGAATTCCGGATCCTCATCGAAACGGCGACTCGCGAATCACAGATCGCCGTGCACTGGAACATGGAGGCGTCTCTGCCTCTGGTGTGGGCCGACCGGTACGGCCTGACACAGGTGTTCTTGAACTTGGCCAAGAACAGCCAACGGGCGATGACGTCGACGGGGAAGAAGGAGTTGCGGATTTCGGCAGGCGAAGAGGGTGGGACCGTCGTCCTTCGATTCGAGGACACCGGAACGGGGATCGCCTCGCCTGAACGCCTCTTCAAGCCGTTCCTTCGTGGCGCGGAGTCGACGGGGCTCGGGCTCTATGTGTCGCGCGCGATCATGCGCAGCTTTGGCGGCGACTTGTGCTACGAGTCTCGCCCGGAGGGCTGCTGCTTCGCCATCGTCTTGCCGTTGCCGGCCTCGCCCGAAGAGGCGCCAGATGCCTGACACGTCGGCCGCGTCGGCAGTCCACATCCTCCTGTTGGATGACCACGCCCTGTTCCGCGACAGCGTCGGCCGGCTGCTCGCGGCCGAGCCCGAATTCCATGTGGAGGCCCACTGCGGAACGATTCATGAGGCCCTGGAGGTCCTGCGACAGACACCGATTGACGTGGTTCTCCTCGACTTCGATCTCGGTGAGCAGGACGGCCGAGAGTTCATCCGATTGGCCGGCGCGCAGGGATTCACCGGAAGGATTCTGGTCGTGACCGCCGGCGTGGATCGAGCGGCCGTGACGGACTTGATTCGCGCGGGGATTGCCGGGCTGTTCCTGAAGCGAGACTCCGCGGCCTCTCTGGCGCAGGGCATTCGGGACGTGATGGCCGGCCGGGTGTGGCTGGACCAGGAGCAGCTGCTGCCGGCGCTCGGGACGGAGGTCGCCGCGAGGCCGGACGACCGCAAGAAGCCATTCACGCCGCGGGAACAGCAGGTGCTCTCGGGCGTGTTCGACGGTCTCGCCAACAAGGAAATCGCCACGCGAATCGGCGTGTCGGAGAGTTCGGTCAAAGCGACGCTGCAGCAGCTCTTCGCCAAGACCGGTGTTCGGACGCGCAATCAGCTTGTCCGGATCGTGCTCGAGCAGCACCGGGATCGGATCTAACGGGTCAGGAGTGAAAACGGTAACGCCGGCTCTCGGAGGTTGGGCCGATCGTTCGGCGCGAGGCGCTGATCGGCCAGATCGACAATTCGACGCACCGCTCGGGCCGGCTGCAGGTGCTGCAGGTAGTAGGCTCTCGCGCCTCGTTCAAGCGTCGCCCGATAGCGATCATCTCGACAGATCAAAGAGACGGCCTCCCGCATCGATGCCACCGACCCCTCGACGAAGTGAATATGCTCGCCGTGCACAAGAGGGGCCGAGAGCGATCGAGCGAGCGGCGTCGAGATGATGGCCTTGCCCAGCGCGAGGAACTCAGGGAGCTTCCAGGCGAGCGACCCGAAGACCGCCGGCGTGTTGAAGACGACACTCGACCGCATGCTCTTCGCAATCCACTCCGCATGCCCATACCGCCGGCCCGCTGTGTATGCCTCGAGTCCCGTGACGTCGCGCCGGCTCCGCGGAGCAAACCCACCCTCGAACTCCAGCCAATCGAGCGACCGACACGCTTCAATGAAGCGCCGGCGGTACTCATTGCACTCGGGCTCATCCTTCCAGATCGACCCGCCAAAAAACGCGTACTTGGACGACGCGTCACCCGGGCGATAGCGACACTCCGGGAGCGCCCACCGGTAGATGGCGCGCCAGTTGCCGAAATGCCGACCGATGTCCGTCATCGAGGCGCGCGCCATCTGATAGTTTCGAATAGCATGCCAGATCGCCTGAGGGCGTCCGGCGATCTTGACGGGGAAGCTGGGCCCGGCAGCGATCACCTTGGCGGCGTACGGACCTGGAATGCGAGCCGGATCGAGATTCACCTTGGCGTAGAGGTCGGCCCACTCGAGGCCGGCATCGAACGGATTCGACCAGTCTTGCGCGTCGATGAAGATCTTCGCACCCGACGGGACGACAAACGCCAGACAGTGCTGGTGAAACACGGGAAACCCGCGGAGCGTGAAGGCGAGGGCCTGTGTCCCGAAGATCTCGGCGAGCCCGGCCAGATACGGCGAGTAGTTGATGGCGAAGAAACTGGGATAGATGGCGACCGTGCTCGATACGACGTTCGCCGTCATCTCGCCGCCCTCGGATCTTCGAGGCCTTGACGGCAGGAACCACGCGAGCCCTGAGGCCCTCACAGTCGACGTGTACGCGGCGGCGTGCCGGCGTCGGGTGACGCTCGTGCAGGGTGGTACGGTCGGCTCAGGGGTGGTCATCCGTGGCCTGCCCGGGAGTATGCAAGCGGCAGCATTTGAACGGAACCCTATCTTCTGGCGCTCCGAGGCTATCTATCGGCAGCCTGCAGACTATGTCTTAGCCAGGCGCGAGAGCGGCCGTCTCCAAGGGGCGAGAATGGCGCAGACAATTTCGTCCGGACGAACCTCTGTAACGTCATCCAGCCCGACAGGGTCCAATCCGTCATGGCGAAGCCCTTCCCGTGGGTTGGCCTCTGTCTCACGCTGGCGACGTCGGCCGCCTTGGCGCCTGAGCTGCGCCTCCACGGCCTCGCGACTGATCAGGCGCCGCCGAGTCCCGCCGCGCAGAAGGTCCAGCATGTCGTCGTCGTGATGCAGGAAAACCGATCCTTCGACAGCTACTTCGGCACCTACCCGGGCGTCGACGGCATTCCCATGAAAGACGGCGTACCGGAGGCGTGCCTGCCCAATCCGGCATCGCGGCAGTGCACGCGGCCCTATCACGACGCGAACAACCGGAACTTCGGCGGTCCCCACAGCGCCGCCGACGCCGTGGCGGACGTGGATGGTGGAAAGATGGACGGGTTCATCCGGCGCGTGCCAGCGACAAACGTGCCCTGTCCCGATCCCAACGATCCGACGTGCGTGTCCGCCGCCCGCGGCCTCGACGTGGCCGGCTACCACGATCGCCAGGAGATTCCGAACTACTGGCAGTACGCGCAGTCGTTCGTGCTCCAGGACCGCATGTTCGAGCCGAACGCGTCGTGGAGCCTGCCGCAGCACCTGTTCATGGTCTCCGAATGGTCGGCGCGCTGCGCCACCGCCGGCGATCCGATGAGCTGCGTCGACGCGCTGCAGAGCCCCGAGCTGCCCCCTGACTTCGGGCGCGCGCTCGGCGTGGGGCGCCGGGCCGGGGGCCGCGGCCGCGCGCAGCTGGGGCCGGCGCGTGGGCGCGCCAACCCCGACTACCCGTGGACGGACCTGACCTACTTACTGCACAAGCACGGCGTCCGGTGGGCGTACTACGTGATGAAAGGCACCGAGCCCGATTGCGATGACGACGCCATGGACTGTGCGCCGGTGCCACAGGCCGCACGAACACCGGGTATCTGGAACCCGCTGCCGTACTTCGACACCGTGAAGCAGGACGGCGAGCTTCGGAACATACAGGACATGTCCCGGTTCTTCGACGCCGTCAAGACCGGCTCGCTGCCGGCCGTCTCGTGGCTCTGCCCGGCCAACGCGTACAGCGAGCATCCACCCGCCCTCGTGTCGAACGGCCAGGCCTACGTGACCGGCGTCATCAATGCGATCATGCGAAGCCCGCTCTGGAACTCCACCGCGATCTTCCTCTCGTGGGACGACTGGGGTGGGTTCTACGATCACGTCGCGCCGCCGACGGTCGATGCGATGGGATACGGACTGCGCGTGCCGGCGCTGGTCATCAGCCCGTACGCGCGCGCCGGCTTCATCGACCACCAGACGCTCAGCCACGATGCCTACGTCAAGTTCATCGAGGACGTCTTTCTCGGCGGCGATCGCCTCGATCCCGGCACTGACGGCCGGCCCGACTCACGCACGCGGGTCCGCGAGAACGCCCCCCAACTCGGCGATCTCGTCCGCGACTTCGACTTCTCCCAGACGCCTCTGAAGCCGCTCGTCCTCCCAGGTGGAATGGAACCGCCGTACCGTGTCCGGTGAACGCCCAGACACCACGAGACTTCTGGCCGCGATGGACTTCGCGTCGCGCAAACATACGGCGCAACGCCGAAAGGGCGAGGACGCCGCTCCCTACATCAACCATCCCATCGCCGTCGCCCATCTGCTGGCGGACCGAGGCGGCATCACCGACCTCGTCACCCTCCTGGCGGCCCTCCTCCACGACACGATCGAGGACACGGCGACCACCCGGACGGAGCTGGACGAGCAGTTCGGGCCAACCGTGCGGAAGGTCGTGGAAGAGGTGACCGACGACAAGACGCTCGATGAGGCCGTCCGCAAAGCGCTGCAGATCGAGCACGCGCCCTCGCTCTCCCGCCGGGCGAAGGCCATCAAGCTCGCCGACAAGATCGACAACGTGCGAGACGTGACGGATCATCCTCCGCCGAACTGGTCACTCCCGCGACGGGTGCAATATCTGGACTGGACGGAACAGGTCATCGCCGGCTGCCGAGGCACCAACGAACCACTCGAACGGCTCTACGATGACGTCCTCAAGAAGGGAAGAATCAAGCTCGGAAGCTGACGGTCATTCCCAGCGGAGGGCCGTCATCGGATCGACGCGCGAGGCGCGGACCGCCGGGACGAAGCCGGCGACGAATGCCACGAGCGCAAGCGCCGCGGCGGACGTGGCGAGCACGACCGGATCGCGACTGCCCATCTCGAAGAGCAGGGCCCGCGCCAGATGGCCCGCGCCGATCGCCAAGCCGAGCCCGATGGCCCCGCCGACGAACGTCATCCACACGACCTGTCGAAGCACCAGCCGCTGCACGACGGCCGGCGCGGCGCCGAGCGCCATCCGCAAACCGAACTCGCGCGTCCGCTGCGACACCGTGTAGGCCAGCACGCCATAGAGCCCGATCGCCGCGAGAAGGGTCGCGAGTCCGGCAAACGATGCGCTCAGCACGGACATCACGCGATCGCTCGAGACGTTATCGGCGATTTGCTCCGGCATCGTCTCGAGCCGCTGCACGGGCAGGTTCGGATCGAAGGACCTGACCAAGGGGCGGATGTCGGCGATGAGCTGAGCGGGATCGCCCAAGGTGTTCGCGTAGAACGCCATCGAGCCGATGCGATCGTTCTGGCGGTACGGCATGAAGAACACCGGCGGCACGTCTGCGCGGACGCTGCTGTATTTGGCGTCGCGGACGAGGCCGACGATTTCCGTGTCGAAGCCGTCCGTGGTGCTGCCGCCGCGCCGCAGCCGGTGGCCTATTGCCGTCGGACCGAAGCCGAACTTCCGGGCAAACGCCTCGTTCACGATCGCGACTTTAGGGGCCGTCAGGGTGTCGGCGTCGCTGAAATCGCGGCCGGCGAGGAGCGGCATGCCAATCGTGCGGAAGTAGCCCGGCGCGATCTCGTTGTAGTTGAGGCTCATGCGCTCGCCCGGCGCCGGCGTATATCCCTCGACGCTGATGCCGGTGCTCGAGTTGCTGTTGGCGATGAGGGGCACGCGTGCGGCCGAGGCGCCGGCGACGCCCGGCCTCGCCGAAAGCCGGGCGATGACGTCCGCAAACAACTGCTGCGATCGGGCCGGCGGGTAGCCATTCCGTTGCGGATTGAGGCTGAACGTAATCACGTGATCGATCTTGACGCCGAGATCGACGCGGCTGACGTTGAGCAGGCTCTTGCTGAACAGGCCGGCGCAGGTGAGCAGGCCCATCGAGAGCGCGATCTGCGTCACCACGAGCGCCGTCCGGAACCGAGCGGCGGCGCGCGCGCCCGCGGGCTGGCCGGCCTGGCCCTTCAGGGTGGCGGCCAGGTCCGGCCGGGTCGCATGGAGCGCCGGAAAGAGTCCGAAGAGCACGCCCGTCCCGAGCGAGAGGACGCCAGTGAACAGAAGCAAGCCGAGGCTCACCTGCGACACGGCGGGATCGACCGCCCCGAATGGCAGCCGGGTCGCCATCACGCCGACGGTCCAGTGCAGGACGAAGAGGCCGGCGACGCCGCCAAGCGCCGCGAGCAGGCAGGACTCGAGGAGCAACTGCCGGATGAGCTGCGCCCGGCTCGCGCCGATGGACAGTCGAATCGCCATTTCCCCGGCGCGGCCGGCCGCGCGCGCGAGCAGGAGGTTGGCGATGTTCGCGCACGCGATGAGCAGCACGACGACCGTCACGGCCTGCAACACCGTCAACGGCGTGGCCGCCGTCTTGAAGACGTAGCTCTGACCCCTGCGGCCGTCCTCGAGGGTGACACGCCGCGCGGCAAACTTCGCGCGGTCGCCGGCCGAAAGGCCGGTCTGGAGCGGCAACTCGACCTGCGTGACGAGCGCGTGATACGGCACGTTGATGCCACTCTCGGCGGCTGCGAGGCTGACGCCCGGCCGCCGACGCGCGAACAGATACACCCAGTAGTTGTCGCGTGCCGTGAACTCCGAAAACGGCGGCTCGAGCAGGGCGCGCAGGGTGATCGGCACGAAGATCTTGGCGCGTGTGCCGCGCGTCGTGCCGTCGAACCCGGGAGGCGCGACGCCAATCACGGCCAGGCTCTGGCCGTTCACGACGACCATCTGATGGAGCACCGACGCGTCGTGGCCGAAGCGCGTCATCCAGTAGTCGTACGACAGCACGGCGACCAGCGCCGTGCCTGGCGCGCCGGCATCAGTCGCCTCGATGAGCCGACCCATGACCGGCTGAAGGCCGAGCAAGCTGAAGTAGCTGCCCGACACCTCCATCCCGTCCACCGGAAGCGTCTCGTCTCGATACCCGACGTTCGCGCCGAACAGATGGTGCGCGGCGATGCCGGTGAAGACCCGTTGATCGCGCGACAAGTCCAGGAACATCGGATAGCTGAAAACCGCGTCGCAGTCGCCGGCATTGCCGCACGACACGGAGCTGTTCCCCTTGGGACCGGGTGCGGCGAGGTTGACCAGCTCGTCCGGCGCCCCCACGGGCAAGGGCCGGAGGAGCAGTTGGTTGAACATCGAGAAGACGGCGGTGTTCGCGCCAATGCCGAGCCCTAACGACAGCACGGCGACGGTGGTGACGAACGGGGCTTTGAGCAGCCGGCGGAAGGCAAGGACAAGCTCACGCATCGGATCTCCTGTCGCCTGAGACGCGCCTCGGTGGATCGCGACGCGCGCCGACACTCTCCGCTACGTCTTTGACACCGCCCAAAGCCTAGCGGTTGGGAGGCCGGCCGCGGAAAGAAACATCGGATCGTTCCGCGCCGTTAATAGCTTTACATTCTCTTGAACCTTGGTTGACAACCGTCGTCGTGGGGGCTGCTACACTGGCCGGCACCGGAAGCAGACCAGGCCAACGAGAAGCACGGGCGCCAGGCGGGGTGCAGGGGTCCCCGCCGACCAAGGCCGATCGGAACGACGAAAACCGCGGAGTTCCAGCATGACGAGGTCGAGTCGGTCAGCGGCGGTCATCGTGGTCCTCGCGATCGCGGGCATGGTCCTCCGAGTGTCCGCATTCGGTCGCCCTCAGGCATCGCCGGCGTCTCTGGCCGATCGCATCGAGCTGCCCTCGTTCGGAACAGCGGTGCCGATGGACGACCTCAGCGGCCGGCCGGTCGTGGGCGTGTGGATCAACGGCCGCGGGCCGTTTTCCTTCATCGTGGGCACCGGCGCGCCGGTGACGGCCATCACCCAGGATCTCGTCAACGAGCTCGGGCTCACGCCGGATTCGGACGAGTTGGCGTCGGGTCCCTTCCTGGCTGATGAGCTGCGGGTCGGCGAGGCGGTGGCGCACAGCGTGCCACTGGGCCGGACGATGGTCGTCGCTAGCCAGGGCGACACGCCGGTCCGCGGCGTGCTGAGCCCAGCCTCCTTTCCCGGCGTGCTCTTCGGGCTCGACTATCTGGGCGGCAGACTCCGCCTGCTCTCGGGCGCGCTTCAGCCGCCTGACGGGCATCGGGTGTTCGAGTATCCCCTGGAAGAGGCGGTGCCCACCGTGTCGGTCGACGTGGCCGGCCACGCGTTCGACGTGCAAGTCGACTCGAATGCACCCGGTGGCTTGACGCTTCCGACCCGTGACGCGGCCGACTTGCCGCTCGCCGACCAGCCGATCGAGATCGGACGAGTCGTCGACGTGTTCGGCGACTTCCCGGTGTCGGTCGCGACGCTCAACGGCATTGTCGGCATCGGCGACTTTCCACTTGAGATCCATTCGATCATCTTCAGCGACCTGCGGCCGGTGCTTGGTGCCGGGCGAGGCAGCATCGGCGCGCGGATTCTCGAGACCTTCGTGCTGACGCTCGACGTCAAGAATCATCGCCTCAGGTTCGATCGCCCGGGCGGCGGTGACTGAGTTCCGGCTATGATCCGGGGGACGTGACCCGCGCCGCTGCCCCGAAGCTCGCGCTCCTGCAAGTCGACGCGTTTACGGACCAGCCCTTCGCCGGAAACCCGGCGGCCGTGTGCCTTCTGCCTGCGGCTCGTGACGTGGCATGGATGCACCATGTGGCTCGCGAGATGAATCTGCCAGAGACGGCGTTTCTGGTCCCGCGGGCCGAGGGTGACGGCTTCGATCTCCGCTGGTTCACGCCGACCGTCGAGGTCGACCTCTGTGGCCATGCGACGCTCGCGGCCGCGCACGCCCTGTGGCAGACCGGCAAGCTGGCGACGAATGTCGTCGCCCGGTTTCACACGAAGAGTGGCGTGCTGACGGCGACCTGGCAGGGCGAGTGGATCGAGCTCGACTTTCCCGCCACCGTCGACGAGCCGTCCGAACCGCCGCCCGGGCTGGGCGATGCGTTGGGCGTCGTTCCGCGCTACGTGGGTCGAAGCCGCTTCGACTACCTCGTCGAGGTCGAGCGTGAATCCATCGTCCGCGAGTTGGCGCCGGACATGGCCTTGTTGCGGACGCTGCCGGTGCGAGGCGTGATCGTCACGAGCAAAGCCACGACGCCCGGCTGGGACTTCGTCTCGCGATTTTTCGCGCCGGCGGCCGGCATCGATGAGGATCCCGTCACTGGGTCGGCGCATTGTTGCCTCACACCGTTCTGGAGTCCGCGGTTGGGTAAGACCTCGATGGTCGCCAGGCAGATGTCCGATCGCGGGGGCACGCTCCGGCTGCGGCTGGACGGTGACCGCGTGCGGATCGGCGGTCAGGCCGTGACCGTGCTGCGCGGGGAGCTGATGGCGTAGATGCGGTCTAGTCCCGCTGGGCGTAAGCCGGGCCCGACCCCCTTTGGAGGCTTGAGAGGAATGATGCGCAAACGATTACCGCAGGCATGGCGTTTCTTGCTGCCAACGGTGGCTGGGGTGGCCGCCGCAATCGTCGGGATGGCGCAGCCGATTCACGCGCGCCGGGCCGGCCAGAACGTAACGGCAATGCCCAGCACGTCGGGCCGGGCCCAGGCCATCGCTGTAGCAACGGCCCGAGGGTTGGCCTACGTACCGGGCGAGGTGATCTTCAAGTTCAAGAATGGCACGCCGACGTCCTTTCAGCAGCGCGCCCTAATGGCGATTCGCAGCCGCCCGCAGTTGTCCGACGTGCACTGGATGCACGAGATCGGTTTGATTCATGATGACTCGCAGCCGGACGCGAATGTCTTGGCGCAGCAACTGGGCGAGCAGGCGGAGGTCGAGTACGCGCATCCGAACTACTTGCGTCAGGCGACGCCAGTGGCTCGGGTTGTCGGCTCGCCCGTGTCGCCCGCGTCGAATTCGTCCGGCACGCCGGGCATTCCGATCAGGCCCATCGCGGCCGCGGCCCTGACCACCCCATTTACTCCCTTCACGCCGAACGATCCCGACTACGGCCAGTTGCAATGGAATTTTCCGCTCATCGGCATGCCGGGCGCGTGGGGCATCAATCCTGGCGGCGGTTCGTCGGTTATCGTCGCCGTCGTTGACACGGGCATCACCACGACGAGCCAGACGCTCACGACGCCGCTGTGGAACGGGTCGGCGTTCGCCAGCGCGGCGCTCCGGTTCGCGACGAGTCCTGACCTGTCGCCGTCTCGGCTCGTGAATCCTCAGGACCTCGTCTTCTCGCCGAACAACACCGTGCTCGACCTGGACGGGCATGGCACCCACGTCGGTTCGACGATCGGCGAAGACACGAACAATGGGCTGGGCCTGGCCGGCATCGCGTTCAACGTCCGCATCATGCCGATCAAGGTGTGCACGGGCTACTGGGAAGCGATGATTGAGCAAGGGCAGACGGGCACGCCGGGGTTTGCGACAGGCGTCGGGACGAGTTGCGCGGACTCCGCGATTATCGAGGGGATTCAGCTGGCCGCCGACGCCGGCGCCAAGGTGATCAATCTGAGCCTCGGTGGACCCGAGCCGGATACCGGTATCCAGAATGCAATCGCAGATGCGGTGGGGGAGGGAGCCTTCGTGTCGATCGCCATGGGCAACGACGCGGAGAACGGCAATCCGACCGAGTATCCGGCCTTCTACGCCGCCGGGATCAACGGGGCGATGTCGGTGGCGGCCGTCAGCTCCACGATGGGCCACGCGTCATACTCGAGTTCGGGGTCCTACTGTGAAATCGCCGCGCCCGGCGGCGACGGCCCCGAGAGTGCGAACACGTCGTTCGTCTGGCAGGTGACGCTCAACTTCAACGACCAGGACCCGACGCTGCTCGTGCCGCGGTTCGATGAGTATGCCGAAGTCGGGTACAGCGGCACCTCCATGGCCACGGCGCACGTCTCCGGCCTGGCGGCGCTCATCTTCAGTCAGTACCCGAACATCAAGCCCGCGGCGGTTGAGGCGCTCATCAAGCAGACGGCGATGAACCTGGGATCGAGTACGCAGTTCGGCTCTGGCCTCATTCAAGCTCGCGCCGCTCTATTCGGCCTCGGGATTGCGAAGTAACGTCATGCGACGCCGTTCAACGCGCATCCCGCCCGCATTCGTGTTCGTCGGGCTCTTCGCCGTCACCGGGTCCTTGGCCGGTGCGATTCCGGCCGCGGCCCAGACCCCGCCGACCGGCGAGGGACCAGCGGCCCTGTCGGCAGCGTCCGTGGTGTGGGCGGTGCCCCTCGTGTCGGCAGCGTCTTTCGGGTGGGCTCCGCCCGACGCGTCAGCGGTGCCCGTCGCGCCGCCGGTATCGTTCGCACCGGCGGTATCGTTCGAGGACCAGCGTGCGCCATACCGGCGCCCTGCCGCCAGACTTCAGACGGGCATACGCCTCTTTGGGGCAGTCGATGTCGAGCAGATGCTCGCGAAGCAGAGTTTCGCGGCGACGCTCGGGACGTCAACCCTCCTTGGCTTCGGGGCCGGCGTCGATGTCATCAATCTGAAAGGCGGCGGCCTGTTCATGCGCGCGGCCGTGTCAATCATGAGCAAGAGCGGCACGCGGTCGGACGGGACGGTCTCGAACGGCATCGCGCTCGACGTCAAGATGCTCCCGGTCGACCTCGGCGTCGGCTGGCGGTTCAATCACGGGAGTCGCACGAATCAAGTGACGCCCTTCATCGGCGGCGGCGCGCTCGTGATGCACTATTCGGAGACGATACCGGCGGGCTCGCCGAGCGACAACACCAGTGCCTGGTTCCTGGGCGTCGAGGCCTTCGGCGGCGTGGACCTTCGTCTGGGGTCTTCACTCACGGTGGCACCCGAAGTGGACTTCCGAAGTCTGCCTGGGGCGATCGGCAACGGCGGGCTCTCGCAGGTGTTCAACGAGACGAATCTCGGCGGCGTGGCGTTTCGCGTGACCGTTGGCGTGCGCCTGGGGCGACGGTAGCGCGTCGGTTGCGTAGGGTAGGACGCCGAGGCGGGCCGGAAGTCGTCGTGGCCGACCATCGCTCGATGCACGATCACTTCATGCAGCGCGCGCTGGCGCTGGCGGCCTCGGCCGCTGCCGCCGGCGAGGTGCCCGTCGGCGCCGTGGTGGTGCAGAACGACGCGATCATCGGCGAGGGCTGGAATCAGTCGATCGCCTCATCCGACCCGACGGCCCACGCCGAAGTGGTCGCCCTTCGCGCGGCTGGCCGCGCCGTCGGGAACTATCGGCTCACCGGCGCGACGGTTTACGTCACGCTCGAGCCGTGTCTCATGTGCGTGGGCGCGCTCGTGCACGCCCGGGTGGAGACGCTGGTCTTCGGGATCCCTGAACCCAAGGCCGGGGCCGTCGAATCGACGATGCGCGCCACGGAGCACCCCGCGCTCAACCATCGGGTGCGCGTCGTCTCCGGCGTGCTGGCCGCGGATTGCCGGGCCCTCCTCCAGCAGTTTTTCCGAGAGAGGCGCGGCGAGGACCGGGCCGGGCCGGGCCGGGCGGAGTAAAATGGCGTGCTGTCCGTGGCCCCACGGACGCGACCGTCGCGGAGAGGTACCGAAGTGGTCGTAACGGGGACGCCTCGAAAGCGTCTTGTCGGGTAACCGGCACGTGGGTTCGAATCCCACCCTCTCCGCCAGCCTTCGCTCGCCTTCGGCGAGCTTCGGCTGGGCTACGCCAGCCGAAGAGTACGCGAAGGTTGTCCCGCCGTAGCTCGCGAAGCGAGCGAAGGCGGACAGCACGATCTGCACTCCTTATCTCTGAAAGGGTTGCCAAAGCGGCAACCCGAGCACCACGCGTGCCGCCGAGCACACGTTCTTTCGGGCAGTTGTTAGCGGATCGATTCCTGCGATGCCCTCGGGCGTGGGTGAACAGGAAAAACGATTCGTGTACGTACTCCGGAGCCAGCGTGACCCGTCGCGACATTATGTCGGGTTGACATCGGACGTCCGACG
>Ga0182024_10014122_pt1 | contig 15476 bp, 13 predicted proteins | sample P32metaG_FD_120480 | JGI IMG/M metagenome (GOLD analysis project Ga0182024, IMG submission 120480) | Permafrost microbial communities from Stordalen Mire, Sweden - P3-2 metaG (Illumina Assembly) | ecosystem: Environmental > Terrestrial > Soil > Wetlands > Permafrost | place: Sweden: Stordalen... | reverse complement strand
GAGGTGGTGCGGCATCATCGGCTGATCGAGACGTTTCTGTACGAGGTGCTGGACTACCCGATCGAAGAGGTGCACGCGGAGGCGGAGCGGCTGGAGCACTTCATCTCGGAGCGGTTCGAGGAGCGCATCGCGGCGAAGCTGGGACATCCGAAGATCGACCCGCATGGGCACACGATCCCGACCATGGACGGGCGGATGGCGGCGCGCGAGTCGATGCTGCTGGCGGAGGTGGCGGAGGATGGGACGTTTGTGGTGGACAGCGTCTCCGACCGCGATGCGCGCAGCCTGCGGCTGATGAAGGCGCGCGGCGTGGCGCCTGGCGTACGGCTGCGGGTGAGGAAGAAGGCTGCCGGTGAGGGGTACTCGGTGCGGGTGGGGCGCGGCGGCAAGGTGTTTGAGCTGTCGCGCGCGGCCGCAGAAGACGTGCGGATCGTGCGGCCGGTGTCAGGGAAGATAGCGTCAGGGAAGACGATGGGAGTCAATCTGTAAGATCGCTGTGCGAGGGACGATGCCGCTGCTGACGTTTGCCTCTCTGGTCTTTGCCGGGTCATTTCTTGCCGGCCTGCTGGGCGCGATGACCGGGCTGGGCGGCGGCGTGGTGCTGATTCCGCTGCTGACGCTGGGCTTCCATGTGGACATGCGCTACGCGATCGGGGCGTCGCTGATCTCAGTGATTGCGACGTCGTCGGGCGCAGCGGCGGCGTATGTGCGCGAGGGCTACTCGAACGTACGCATCGGGATGTTTCTGGAGGTCGCGACCACGTTCGGCGCGGTGCTGGGGGCGTTCCTGGCGACGCGCGCGCCGACGCGGGCGCTGGCGGTGATCTTCGGGGTGGTGCTGCTGTATTCTGCGTGGCTCTCGCGCAGCCAGCATGAACATGCGACGGAGCGGGTAGCGAATCCGTGGTCGGACAGGCTGCGCATGTCGGGCGAGTATCCGGATGGGCACGGCGGGCAGATTGCGTACAAGGTGGACCGGATTCGGGCGGGATTCGCGACCATGTTCGGAGCAGGAGTGCTGAGCGGGCTGCTGGGGATCGGGTCGGGCGCGGTGAAGGTGCTGGCGATGGACAAGGTGATGCGCATTCCGTTCAAGGTGTCGACCACGACCAGCAACTTCATGATCGGGGTGACGGCGGCGGCGAGCGCGGGGATTTATCTGGCGCGAGGATACGTGGATGTGGGGCTGGCGTTCCCGGTACTGCTGGGCGTGCTGGCGGGGTCGCTGCTGGGGGCGAAGGCGCTGGCGCGCGCGAGGGTGCCGCTGCTGCGCACGATCTTTGCGGTGGTGATTGCGGCGCTGGGTGTGGAGATGATTGTGAACGGCTGGCTGGGGAGGGTGTGAGGATGGCGGAAGAAGATTCGCGGAAGAGGGCAGGAGGGCAGTTGGGCGATGCAGGCCGCGACGGTGCGGGCGCGTTCGACGACGCGCGCATGGAGATGGCAATGGGCCTGCTGCTGCGGCTGGGCGTCCTGCTGGCGGCGACGGTGGTGATGGCCGGCGGTGCGATGTATCTGGCAGACCACGCCGGCAGCCGGGTGAATTACGACAAGTTTGTGCCGCATCCGATTACCGTGCGGCATCCGACGGAGCTGGCCCAATCCGATGCGACGGCGGTCCTGGACCTGGGAATCCTGCTGCTGATCGCGACGCCGATCGCTCGGGTGGCCTTTGCGGTGGTGGCGTTCGCGAGAGAACGGGACCGGCTGTACGTGGCAATCAGCGCGACGGTGCTGGCGGTGCTGCTGTGGGGAATGCTGCGCGGGGGTTGAAGCATGCAGCGCGGCCCAATTCTTTTGAGAGAACGCGGGGGGAACGGGCGCTCGGCTCTCGCACGCGCAAACATTGCATGGCGCGTCTGGAATGCGAATAGCGCTCAGCGAACCAGCCAGGCTGACCCCGCGACCAGCACTCCCGCGAGGCCGAGGGCCAGGCCGCCGGCGAAGAAGCTGCGCCTGCGCGTGAACAGCGTGATCGATGAGAGCACCACAGAGATCTGCAGCAGGGCCTCGCCCAGATCGAAGTGGACCGCCTTCGCTTCCGCACGCGTCACTTCGGCTTCATAATCGTTGGCGGCTGCCTGCTCCTCTTTCAGATCCTCGGTCCACTTAGCGATGTGCGCCTTGTATTCGGCGCTCTTCGCCGCGGTCGCCTTTGCATCCACCGTGGGCATCAGCGCCATCTGGTCCACCGTCACTTCAAGGCTGTCCTGGCGAATCTTCTTTGCCTCATAGAGGTTCCACTGGTCGCCGGCCCGCGCCTGCATCAGCACCGCCTCGGTGTGCGCGCGATGCCCCAGCACCATCACCATCGCCACCAGCACCGCCAGGATCGAGATTGCCAGCGAGATGTTGGTCAGCGACTCTTCTCCGCCCTCCTTCACCTGCTTGGCAAACTCCTGCATCTCGGTCGGTTCCATGCGAGTCATTCTATCCCGCCGCCGGACCCGGCAGCCGCATCCTACTTGGGTATGACTCCGGGAGGCCACATGGCAGCAACTGACAATCAGGACCGCAAGATCGACACATCCGCACCCGCCGGGAGCGCTAACTCTCTTGGCGCCGAGAGCAAGATCGGCGGCCGTCCCGCGACCGACGATGACGTGGTCGAAGCCATGGACGAAGAGGGCCCGGAGATTCCAAGGCTCGATCCCCAGAAGAGCGAACAATAGTCTGCTCGAACGAATCCGCTCGGGATCTTCGCGCGGGACGACTGACGCCAGCGCCGTCCGCGCGGAGATTTATACTGGCGGCGAGGCAATGGGATGAATCGCAACTCTACGTGGCAGCAACGCCTGAATCAGGCACGCGGCTGGATCTTCCTGGTGGCTATAGCGGGCGCAGGTCTGGTCTGGCTGGTCAGACGCTGAACATCTGACGCCGCTTTCGTTCCGTGGTGCGCGGAGTGAGGGCGTGCGCTGCTGAACGCGCGCAAGGCGGGTTCAGCCCTCGTCCTTCCAGCCAGGTAGCTCCTGCGAGCCGGTGATAAGCCGGGCTCCGTCGTGCAATGTCAGGTAGGTCCACGCCCACTGGCGAAAGACGCCCAGCCGGTTGCGGAAGCCGATCAGGAAGAAGATGTGGACCATCAGCCACGCCAGCCACGCCATGAAGCCTGACCAGTGCGCCTTGAACGGCCAGACGATCTTGGCGACCGCAGCCTTGCGACCGATGGTGGCCATGTCGCCCTTGTCGAAGTAGTGGAAGCCCTTCACGGAGCAGCCCTCCGATCCGGCCTCCTGTCCGATCAGACAGCCGATGCGGTGAGCGGCGTAGGTCCCCATCTGTATGGCGGGCTGGGCCACGCCGGGGAGCTGCCGGCCCTTCTCCTCGACGTGCGCGAGATCGCCGCAGACGAAGATCTCCGGATGGCCGCTGGGGTTTAGATACTGGTCCACGAAGACGCAGCCCTTCTTGTCGGTCTCTGCGCCGAGCATTTTGCCCAGCGGCGAGGCCTGCACGCCGGCGGCCCACAGGGTCACCACGGCATCGATACGCTCTGTGCCGCCCACCATCACATAACCCGGCTGCACGTCCGAGACATGCGCGTTGGTGCGGATCTCGACGCCCAGCGCCTCAAGCTGTTTGCGCGCCTTCGCCTGCAGGTCATCGGGATACATTGCGAGGATGTGGGGCGAGCCCTCGAGGATGAGCACCTTCGCCTGCCTGGTGTCGATGTGGCGGAAGTTGTTGCGCATGTAAAGGCGCGCGATGTCGGAGATCGCGCCGGCCAACTCGACGCCGGTGGGGCCACCGCCCACGATCACGAACTGCAGCGGAGGATGCGTGCCGTGCTCCATCATGTGGCGTTCGGCAAGCTCGAAGGCCAGCAGCACGCGGCGGCGTATCTCGGTTGCGTCTTCGATCGTCTTCAGTCCGGGCGCCAGCTTCGCCCAGTCTTCATGGCCGAAGTAGGAATGCGTCGACCCGGATGCCAGGATCAGGTAGTCGTAGAGCAGAACGGAACCGGATTTGAGCCGCACCTGGTGCTCGGCGGGGTCGAAGCCGATGGCTTCGTCCATCAGCACCTCGATGTTGGGGTAGGCGCTGAGGATCGACCGGATGGGCTGCGCGATGTCGGCCGGCGAGAGCACCGCCAGCGCTACCTGGTAGAGCAGCGGCTGGAAGGTGTGGTAGTTCTTGCGGTCCACCAACGTCACATCCACCGGAAGTTTAGCCAGCTCGCGCGCCGCGTTGATGCCGGCAAAGCCTCCGCCGATCACCACTACGCGCCGCCTGACTCTTGCTGCGCCCGTCACGTTGTTGCCTTCCATGGGCGCCTCCTCTCATCGTCTCTCACAGTTACTGATGCGGCTATGAGGCGGTCGATGCTCGCCGATCTTCCGAAATGGGAAGGATCGAGTCTTTTGATGTCCGATTATCGCTTGCGCGCGGGCGATCCTTTGCTAGTCTGGGCTGGTTCGCTCGGCGCCAAAGCGCAACTCCTGCGTTCGCATCGCAAGAACCTCGGCGCGCTCCCTTCCCGCATCCTTCCCCTGGGGATGCGGGACTTTTTTATGCGTCACGAACGCCTATTTCTGCTGATTGTCGAGCGCGAGCTGCAACCCTCTGGACCCATCTCTGCGCGCCAGCGCAGGCGGCGGGTCCAAAATCTTGTCCGAGACAATCTAGTTACATTTCGGTAACGAAGATTTTGCGTCTTTCCTGTCCGAATTCTCGTCTGAAGCCTAGACAGCCCTCTTCCGTGCATGAATTTGGAGCGGGCAGCGCGATCGGGAAAATGTATCCCACAGCCGCAACTCTTATCGCGGTTCGGGGTTCCTCCATTGATTGCATGAATTTAGCGACACTCTCCCCAGAGTCGTCACACGCCGCTTCTAGCTCGCTAAAGCGGCCTTTCCAACCGCAGAGAGGCTATTGATGAAGCGACTCGTCTCCATTTCGCTCGGTGTCCTGATTACGCTTTGCATGATTGTGGCCAGTGAGCGCCGTGCCTGGGGCTACGTCGATCCGGGCTCGGGACTGATTGCGCTGCAGACGATCGCCTCCGTGATGGCGGCCTGGGCTTACATGCTCCGTCGCCGCATCCGCAGCTTTTTTGCCCGCAAGAAGGAAGCTCCATCCGCCGTCCTGCCGGTCGGAGGTAAGACCGAGGACAACCCCGAAGTTGCATGAACTCAGCCCTCCCCGGCGCTACCTTCCGCGATCCTGCCGGCTCGCTCAGCTTTGAAGACGGCCTTGTATTGCGCAGAATCGGCGAATCCGCGCGCGCCGATGTTCTCGCCCTGCTCGATGCCCCGTTCTGCGCTGCGATGCAACGGCGGGGCGACCTGATTGAGGCCGAGATCGACGATTCCGGCGGCGCTCTGTGCCTTCGCCATCCCAGAATTCAGGTTCCCACGTATCCGTGGGAGTGGACGCCCTCGCAATGGCTCGCCGCGGCCGAGCTGACGCTCGATCTCTGTGAGCAGGCGTTGGCTGCTGGCTGGATCCTGAAGGACGCGACACCGCTCAACGTTCTCTTCGTTGATGCGCGGCCCATCTTCGTCGACATCCTCTCCTTCGAACGCCGCGATCCGGGCTCTTCCCTCTGGCTCGCTTACGGGCAATATGTGCGCACCTTCCTGCTGCCGCTGGTGATGTGCCGGTCGCTCGGCTGGCCGCTCTCGTTGAGCCTGTTCAAGCGCGACGGCTACGAGCCTGCGGACTGCTACGCCGCTCTGGGATGGCGGCAGCGCCTCTCGCGCCAGGCGCTCTGGCCGATCACGCTGCCCACGCTGTTGGATCGCCGCAAAAGCGCGGCTGAACCTGCGTCCAAGGCTTCTGCCCGCGCGCACGATCCCGAGGTGGCGCTCCGCGTGCTGCAACGCACGCTGAAGGACCTGCGCGGTCGCACCCGCCGCGCGATGCCTCTGGGTGCGGCATCAGCATGGAGCAGCTATCCTGACGCGCTCACCCACTACACCGCGGAGCAGAGCGCGGAGAAAGTTGACTGGGTCCGGCGCGCGCTTGCGGTGACTCGCCCCGCGCGCGTTCTCGACATCGGCGCCAATACAGGGGAGTTCAGCGCGCTGGCGGCGGAGTCGGGCGCGGAGGTGGTTGCGCTGGAACGCGACCAGGCTTCGGCCGAACGCATCTTCAAGATGGCCCGCGCGCGCGAACTTGCCATCCAGACCATTCACGCAGACATCGCGCGCCCCACGCCCGCCGTGGGCTGGGAGAACGCTGAGTCATTGGCCCTGCTGCCGCGTCTCGAAGGGCAGTTCGATCTGGTGCTGATGCTCGCCGTCATCCACCACCTGCTGCTGATGGAGCAGATCCCGCTGCCTGCGATTCTCGCGCTTTGCTCCCGGCTCACGCGTCGCCATCTGGTCGTCGAATGGGTTCCGGTCGAAGACCCGATGTTCCAGAGCCTGATGCGCGGCCGCGATGCGCTCTACGGATCGCTGAGCGAGGCCGATCTGCTGGCGGCCTGCGCTGGCCGCTTCAACGTTCTCGACCGGCACGCGCTGGGCAACGGCCGCGTCTTGTTTCTGCTGGAGAAGGCTGCCGGATGCTGAAGAGAATCTGCCAATGCGTTGGCCTCGCTTCGCTGATCCTGGTTGTCAACTACGGCGACCTGCTGGGCGGCGGCGCGGATGTGCGCATGCACACGCCGTATGCGATTGCCTCCATCTGTTATGCGCAGATCGTCGACATCCTGCTGGTGGCCCTGTTGCTCTTCGTGATCCTGACGATCGCGGCGCGCACACGATTCTATCCCTGGGTGCGCCTTCTGGCAGCTATCGCGATTCCGCCCTATCTTATCCAGCGCACGCAGTCCTTCTTTCCCTTCGATCTCATCGAAGGCCTGGTGATCATCCTGCTGGTGGTGTGGGCCGGCCTGTTGCTGCTGCTTCTACTGCGCTTCCCCAAGTGGTACCGGCGGCTGATGCGCATCGGCAGCGTGGTCGCGGCCTCGCTGGTCATCTTTGCGGTGTCGAGCATCGCGCAGCTCGTCTGGGTGGCGCGATGGAAGCCCGCGCCCAACCAGATCACCGCCGCCTGGAGCATTGCTCCGCAGCCCCAGCGCGACCATCCTCTGCTGGTCTGGATTGTCTTTGACGAGCTCTCCTACGACCAGGTCTTCGAGCACCGCGCGCGCGACCTCAGCCTTCCCAACTTCGACGCCCTGCGCGCAGAGAGCACTCTGTTCACCGATACCCAGCCCGCCGGCTACCATACGGTAAAGATCATCCCCTCGCTGCTGACCGGCCGCCCCGTGGACGGCATTCGCTACAACTTCCACAACCACCTGTGGATCCATCACGAATCCGCCTCCGGCTGGGAGCCAATCAACGGCGCCCAGACCGTCTTTGCCGACGCCGAAAAGGCCGGATGGCGCACCGCCGCCGTCGGCTGGTACAACCCCTACTGCGCGATCTATGCCGACGCGTTGCAGGACTGCTACTGGACCAACCGCGACATGTTCGACGGCCTGATGGCGCAGAACACGCCCTTCTGGACCAACGTCTACACGCCGCTGCAGCAGGTGGTGCGCGAGATCAAGTCGCCCTCGCGTGCCGACCGCGACTTGTGCACTTACGACGTGCGCCATCGCTACCGGACGGAGACCGATCTGCAGAATCACGCCTTCCAACTACTGCACACCGACCAGGCCGACTTCGTCTTTATCCACCTCGCCATCCCGCACAGCCCCAATATCTGGAGCCGCATCCACGACGACTACACCCAGTACTGCGACAGCTCCTACCTGGACAACCTGGCGCTCACTGACCGCGTTCTGGGCCGCGTGATGTCGATTCTTGAGGGCTCGCCGCGCTGGAACCAGACCACCCTGATCATCGAGGGCGACCATGGCTGGCGCATCGATGCATGGAACTGGCTGCCCGCCTGGACGGATGAGGACGACGCTGCCTCGCGCGGCGTCTTCGACCAGCGCCCCGCGCTACTGGTGCATCAGCCCGGCCAGCAGCAGCCGCAGACCGTCGCCAAACCGTGGCCGGTGATCCAGGTCCACGGCGTTGTGGAGCAGGTGCTGCATGGCCAGCCGCTGAGTTTCTGAGCGACGCCGCCGTTCAAATCGGCAACAGCGGTCCGTGCCGGTGCGCATCCATCGAAGGAAATACGAATATCAAGCTATGATGGGGCTTGAGCCGAAGTGTCCTCTCCCATCCAAATCACCGAGCAGCCGGACGGGCCTGCGGGCCGTGCGCGCGCGCGAGGCGTGGCCGTGCAGGACGATGCCGCGCGCGACGAGCAGGCGCAATCGGCGGCGCGCACGCTTCCTTCGCTGCATGACTTCTTCTCGCCCGGCGGTGTGCTTTCGCGCTCCGGGCTCGCCTTTGAGCATCGCAAGGGGCAGTATGAGATGGCGCGCGCCATCGAGAAGGCCTTTGCCGACAAGCGCCACCTGATCGTCGAGGCGGGCACCGGGACGGGCAAGACGCTGGCCTATCTGCTGCCCGCGCTGCGCCTGGCGCGCGAGCGCCGCCAGCGCGTCATTCTCTCGACGGGCACCAAGAACCTGCAGGAGCAGCTCTACTTCAAAGACGTTCCGTTTCTTGAGTCGGTGCTGGGGCCGCTGAAGGTCTGCTACATGAAAGGCCGCGGCAACTATCTGTGCAAGCACAAGCTCTACGCGCTGCGCGATTCGCCGCTGCTCTCCGGCCTTGAGGAGATCTCGCAGTTCCACGCCATCGCCGCGTGGGAGAAGACTACGGTGACGGGCGACCGCGCGGAGATCGGCTCGCTGCCGGAGAACTCGGCGCTCTGGCCCAAACTGGACGCGCGCGGCGAGGCCTGCCTGGGGCAGAGCTGCCCGGACTGGGAGCCATGCTTCATCACCGCGATGCGGCGCAAGGCGCTTGAGTCCGACCTGGTGATCGTCAACCATCACCTCTTCTTCGCGGACATGGCCATCCGGCTGCAGGCCGGCGCATCGGCCGATGCGGGAGTGCTGCCCGCTGCGGGCGCGGTGATCTTCGACGAGGCGCACGAGCTGGAGGAGACCGCCAGCAACTATTTCGGCATCGGCCTGAGCACGCAGCGCTTCGACGAGTTGGCGCGCGATGTGGAAACGATGCTGCGCGCGAAACGTGCCTCGACTGCGGGAATCGAGAGCGCCACCGCGACGCTGCGCGACCGCGCGCGCCTCTTCTTCGCCGCGCTGCCCGAGTGCACGGAGACCGACTCCGGCCTGGGCCGCATGCCGTTTGAAGGGCGCGAAGCATTTCTGGAAGAGAGCGGCGACACCTATACCGGCGCGCTCCACGCGCTTGCGCGGCTGGAGGCCGAACTCGAACGCCTGAAAGATGTGGATGAGGCGGCCGGCCTGCGCAAGCGCACCGCCGACATTGCCACGCACCTGAAGTTCCTGCTGGAATCGCGCGACCCCAACACTGTCTTCTGGATCGAACGGCGTGCGGCGGGTGGAGTGCGCAGCCTCGCGCAAAAGGGCGCGCGCGGCCCCGCGCTTCCCAGCCGCCACACCTATCTGCAGGCCACGCCCATCGACGTCTCGCAACTGCTGGCCGGCGCGTTGTTCGAGCAATACAGCTCGGTCGTGCTCACCTCGGCCACGCTGACCGTGGCGGCGGGCGCGGACTCCTCCGGCTTCGAGCACATCTCGACACGCCTTGGCCTCACGCTGGCGCGCGAGCTGGTGGTCCCGTCGCATTTCGACTATCCAAAGCAGGCTTTGCTCTACCTGCCCTCCGGGATGCCCGATCCGCGCGAGCCGGAGTTCTTCCCGCAGGCCGCCGAGCGCACACGGCGCATGCTGGAGATCACGCGCGGCCGGGCCTTCTGCCTCTTCACCAGCTACGCGCAGATGCGCGCCATGCATGAGCGCCTCTCTGCCGAACTGCCCTACCCGCTGCTGCAGCAGGGCACCGCGCCGCGCAATGTGCTGCTGGAGGAGTTCCGCGATACACCGGGCGCTGTGCTGTTCGGCACCTCCAGCTTCTGGCAGGGCGTGGACGTGCCGGGTGAGCAGCTGAGCTGCGTCATTATCGACCGGCTGCCGTTCGCCGTACCGTCGGACCCGGTGGTGAAGGCGCGCATGGATGCAATCACCAACGCGGGCGGCAACGCCTTCTTCGATTACCAGGTGCCCAGCGCGGCGATTACGCTGAAGCAGGGCTTTGGGCGGCTGGTGCGGTCGCTCAAGGACCGCGGCGTGCTGATGCTGCTCGATCCGCGCATCCAGCGCCAGCGCTACGGCCGGATCTTCCTCGACTCGCTGCCGCCGTACCGGGTGACTCACGCCATTGAAGATGTGGAGACGTTCTTCGCGGAGGATGCAGTGGGATCGAGCGCGGGGGATTCAGCGAGCGGCGCTCGCAACCAACGCTGAAACCTGCGCTGAAGTCTGAGCGCGGGAACCGTGCCGCGCCTGCTCCACCGCGCCGCGGATCGCCTCCAGCACCAGCTCAGGCTCGTCCAGGTGGATCCAGTGGCCGCTGTTCCTGGCGATCACCTGCTGCACATCGCTCCCGATCCGCCGCAGCCGCTCGCGGCACAGCGGCTCTGAGCTTCCCGGCGTCAGCAGCACCACGGGAATATCGAGCGCTGCGGCGCCCTGCATCTCGGCTACGCTGGCCGGCACCGCGCGCACATGCGCTCGCAGACCGCGGTAGAAGTTTGGCGTGGACCAATGGGCGGCGACCACAGGCCACACATCGCGCGGCATCTTGCCCACCTCGCAGGTGATGCGCTCCATTACGTGGGCTCCGCCCCCGCCCGCGGCGCGGCTGAAGAAGCGCGACGCCCGGCCAGAGCGGCACAGCAGCGAGGTGGTGGCCAGACGGGCCAGCCCAAAGCGCGCCACCGGCACTCCGTACCCCGCGAGCCGCGCGCCGCGCTCCAGCAGAGGACGCTGGATCTCGTTGAGCGGCGGCCACTCCTCCGCGCGCATGGGGTCGACCAAAACCACGCCGGCGACTTCGCCGGGATAGAGCGCCGCGTAACGCCGCACCACCAGTCCGCCGAAGGAGTGCCCGACCAGCACGTATGGCCCGGGAATGCCGGCCTGGCGCAATGTCTGGCGCAGCTCACGCGCAATGTTGGTGGGTGTCCTGGCGGTCGCGCATGCGCTGCTCCAGCCCAGGCCGCCGCGGTCGTAGCTCACCGCGCGCGCATAGCCGGCGACCTGCTCCTGCACCTGCAGCCAGTTCTGGCTGGTCGCCGCGATTCCCGACTCGAAGACTACCGTCGGCGTCGGCGCGGAGTCGTGCGCGGAGTTCAGCCTGGGATCCGGACCCATCTCTGAGACATAGGTCTGCCGGCCATCCTCCAGCTTCACCATCCGCCCGCGTCCCAGATAGCGCCGCCGGTCCCTCCGCTCGCCGATCCATTGATAGGCCCAGCCCACACTCAGCAGCAACGCCGGAACCAACGCGAACAGCCACAGCAGTCGTGCCATCTAGCTCTTCTTTCTGACTGAGGCTGGCCAACCCAACGCTGGCCCGCGTCCATGCCGTTCTGATTTCCTGGTCCGGTTCCGGGTGAGGCTTACTCTGCGGGAAGAGTCCCCCCTAAGAGTAGCCACGTGCGGCAAATGGCGCAATAGGGCAACTCGTCCGTTGCGGAACCATTAAGAGAGCGTGAAAAAATGAGGAGTCGCGGGCCTGGGTTTCGATCCGGCGCGAACGCATTACGGGCGCCGACTTGCGCGTTGCGCCGTCCGCGGCGGAAAATGTTCTTAGCCAAGCACGCTCCCGGGAGGAGACCCATGGCAGCCCATTTCACCGACTTACTCGACCAGCAGCAGGAGTCACCTGCTGCGGGCGCAGCGCCGGACACATCGCCGGACGTAACGCCGAAGAACAGCGACGCGCAGCCCCAGAGAGAAGAGAGCAGCGGTTTGCTCTCCCATCGCGTCACGCGGCGCTCGTTCCTCTCGCAGGCGGGGGCTGCGGGCGTTCTGGCCACCGCACCGCCGCTGCTCGCCGCAGCCGAGGCCGTGCCCGATCCCGCCGCCGCGCACCACGACGAGACAGCGGCGCGGCCAACGGTTCCGGTGACACTGAATGTCAACGGCGAAGACCACCACCTGCAACTGGACGCGCGCACGACGTTGCTGGATTGTCTGCGCGAGAACCTGAACATGCCGGGCACCAAGAAGGGCTGCGACCACGGCCAGTGCGGCGCCTGCACGGTCCACGTCAACGGCCGCCGCGTGAACTCGTGCCTGTCGTTTGCGATGATGCACGCGGGCGACAAGATCACCACGATCGAGGGCCTGGGCACGCCGGAGAAGATGCACCCCATGCAGGCCGCCTTCGTCGAGCATGACGCCTACCAGTGCGGCTACTGCACCTCCGGGCAGATCATGTCCGCGGTCGCCGCGCTGAAGGAGGGCTTCGGCCCAACGGACGACGACGTCAAGCACGCGGTCTACGGCAACATCTGCCGCTGCGGCGCCTACACGAACATCGTCGCCGCGGTGCAGCAGGCCCGCAAACAGATCTAGAACCACTCGTTCCACACGCACCATGCAGCACCCTCGGAGCAGCGCCATGAATGAGTTCACCTTCGAACGAGCCACACTTCCGCAGCAGGCAATCGCGGCCGGCGCCAAGTCGCCCACCGCGCAGCTGGGAGCCACCGTGCGCTACATTGCCGGGGGCACCAATCTGGTCGACCTGATGAAGCTCAATGTCGAGCGCCCGCAGCAGGTGGTCGACATCAACGGGCTGCCACTCGACAAGATCGAGAAGCTGCCCGGCGGCGGCCTGCGCATCGGCGCGCTGGTGCGCAACTCCGACCTGGCGCGCGACCCCATCGTGGTGCGCGACTACGCGGTGCTCTCGCAGGCATTGCTCTCCGGCGCGTCGCCGCAACTGCGCAACATGGCCACCACCGGCGGCAACCTGCTGCAGCGCACGCGCTGCGTCTACTTCCGCGACACCGCGCACGCATGCAACAAGCGCAATCCGGGCTCGGGCTGCGACGCGATGGACGGCTATCACCGCACGCTGGCGATCCTGGGCACCAGCGACTCCTGCATCGCCACCAACCCGTCGGACATGAACGTCGCGCTGACCGCGCTGGAAGCGACGATCCAGGTGCAGGGCGTCGGGGGAGAGCGCACCATCCCGATCGCGGAGTTCTTCCTGCTGCCCGGCTCCACGCCGCAGCGCGAGACGGTCCTGCAACCCGGCGACCTCATCACCCGCGTCACGCTGCCGGCGCCTGCGCCCGGCTCACGCAGCGTTTACCTGAAGCTGCGCGACCGCGAGGCCTACGAGTTCGCGCTGGCCTCGGCGGCGGTGGTGGCAACAGTGAAGGGCGGGACAGTCTCCCGGGTTCGCGTGGCGCTGGGCGGCGTGGGAACACGGCCCTGGCGGTCGACCGAAGCGGAGGCGGCCCTGGCCGGCAAGCCGGTCTCGTCCGCCAGCTTCCGCGCTGCCGCTGAAGCCGCCTTGCGCGATGCCAGTCCCCGAACGGGCAATGCCTTCAAGGTCGAACTCTCGAAACGCTGCCTGGTGCGCGCACTGACGCTGGCTACCACACAGGCCTGATTAGATTTTTTTGCTCCTGCAACCCTCGTTCTTAGAACCAGGAGAATCGAAATGCTCACCGCCGAATCCGCACTCTTCGAATCCGAAATCGCCGCAGCTGGGGCGCCGGCCGCAGCAGCATCCGCAGCGGCAGCAGCCGATGGCCGCGAGGCGGACGCACCCGCCTTTACGCCGACCGCCATTATCGGGGCTGCGCTGCCGCGCATCGACGGCCCGCTGAAGACCACCGGCCGCGCCACCTACGCCGCCGATTTCAGCTTCCCGCGCCTGGTCTACGCCGCTCCCCTCGCCAGCACCATCGGCAGCGGCAAGATCACCTCCATCGACACCGCCGCGGCCGAGAAGATGCCCGGCGTGCTGCTGGTGATGAGCCACGAGAATATCGGCGACCTGCTGCACCTCGCGCCCGGCGCGCGCAGCGGCACCGGCGAGGGCCGCATCGCGCTCTCCGACGACAACGTCAACTACTGGGGCCAGTATGTCGCCGTCGCCGTGGCCGAGACCTTTGAGCAGGCGCAGGCTGCGGCGGCCGCGATTCGTGTGCAGTATGACGCGCAGACGCCCAACGTCTCCACCGACTTCTTCGCCGACCCCAACATCAACACCCGCACCAACTCGAAACGCGGCGACACCGCTGCGTTTGAGACTGCGCCGGTCAAGGTGGACCAGATCTACTCGACCCCCGCAGAGACGCACAACCCGATGGAGATGCATGCCACGGTTGCGGTGTGGGACGGCACCAATTTCACGCTCTATGAGTCCAGCCAGAACGTGATGGGCTTCCAACGCTCGCTCGCCGGCGCCCTCGGCGTGCCGCCGGAGAACCTGCGTGTGATCTCGCGCTTCATCGGCTCCGGTTTCGGCGGCAAGCTCTCGCCCTGGCCGCAGGCTGTGCTGGCCGGCGCGGCTGCACGCAAGCTCAACCGCCCGGTCAAGATGACCGTCCCGCGCAAGATGATGTTCAGCGCGGTCGGCCATCGCCCGGCTACGGAACAGCGTCTGCGCATCGGAGCAACGCCTGACGGGAAGCTGGTCTCGCTGGAGCAGAACTATCGCAACCACTCCTCGATTGGCGACAACGTGGGCGAGAACTGCGGCGAAGCGACCCCCTTCCTCTACAGCACGCCAAACCTCGCCGTCACCTCCGGCATTGTCAAGCGCAACGTCGGCACGCCCTGCCCCATGCGCGGCCCTGGCGCGGTGCCCGGCCTCTTCGCGGTCGAGTCCGCGATGGATGAGCTTGCCATCGCGTTGAAGATGGACCCGGTCGAGCTGCGCCTGCGCAACGACACCAACATCGACGAGAGCACAGGTCGCCCCTTCTCCGGCCGCCACTATAAAGAATGTTTACAGACTGGCGCGGAGCATTTTGGCTGGTCGCGCCGCACTCCCGCCGTGGGCTCCATGCGCAAGGGCGACGTGATCCTCGGCTGGGGCGTCGGCGGCGCAAGCTGGGGCGCGGGCGCAGGCGGCAGCCAGGCCACCGTCGTCCTTAAGGACGACGGCACCGCGCGCGTTTCCTCCGGCACTCAGGACCCCGGCACCGGCACGTACACCGTGATGGCACAGGTGCTGAGCGATCGCACCGGCATCCCGGTGGAGCACATCGACGTCGTCATCGGCGACAGCACGCTGGTGCCCGGCCCGGGCTCGGGCGGCTCGCGCGCCACGGCCACGATCATTCCCGCGGTGGCCGACGGCGCCGACGCGGCGGCGAAAGCGCTGCTCACGCTGGCCACGCAGACCGCTGGGTCACCCTTCTCCGGGCAGGACTCCGCCAACCTCGCCTTCGCCTCGGGCCGCGTGCATGCGTCGGACAAGGCTCCGGCCAGCGGCGTTCCGTTCCAGGAGATTCTGAAGATGGCGAAGACCGACTCGGTCACGGTGCAGGGCCACGGCACCGGCGCTTCGCCTGAGGCGCGCAACTACTCCACCCACTCCTTCGGCGCGCACTTCGCCGAGGTGGAATGGGACCCGGGCATCGCGCACCTG
>Ga0182024_10014121_pt1 | contig 15476 bp, 18 predicted proteins | sample P32metaG_FD_120480 | JGI IMG/M metagenome (GOLD analysis project Ga0182024, IMG submission 120480) | Permafrost microbial communities from Stordalen Mire, Sweden - P3-2 metaG (Illumina Assembly) | ecosystem: Environmental > Terrestrial > Soil > Wetlands > Permafrost | place: Sweden: Stordalen... | reverse complement strand
CGCGTGCGGCGGATAGGCGCCCTTCCGACTCGCGGTTTCCTTCCTTGAAGGTTTTCGAACGCCGGCCCCGTCTCGGCCCGACGGCAAGCCTCTGCAAAGGGCCGGCATCCGAAAACCTTCACAGTAGCTGAAAAACCCGATCGATCCCCGGCGCTGCGCCGAGGTTTCGCCCTGATCGTCGTCATCGCCCTCGGCGTCCACGGGCTCGTCTTCGGGCTTGGCTTTCTTTTTCGTCTTTCGCTTGTCTTTCTTATCGTCAATGGGCTCGTCATCACCATCCGTCGGAGAGTTATCGCCGTCTGGATCTTCGTCTTGCACCAGGCAACGCCGCAGCGGCATGCCCCTCGCCTTCAAGCCTGCATTGATGATAGCTAGAGCCTGCCGTTTGCAGTGGGCCTCGTATGCGGCGGCCGGATCGGCCTCGACGGCTTGCTGGCGGGCTGTCCGGGCCCCAAAGGCTATATCGGCGCGCATCTGGTCGCGCTCGGCCTCGCGGTCTTGTTGGGTCTGGCGCGGCGCGGCGTCGGGGCTGCGGATCAAATCGGCGAGAATGGAGAAGCGGGAGGCCATGATCAATCAATCCTCGGAATCATAAAGCAAAGGGTTCCCGCGTGCCGACCGCGCCATGTTCAAACCTTCCAGCACTCGCCGCCGAGTTTCGCGATCAGGAACGGGGTCGCGCCATTCCATTTTCTGAGCGATGCCTACGCCGTCCCTCGTGAACAGGATGCCTCGCGCCTCGAGCGCCTGCTGGATCGCCCGTAAACTGGAGGCTTTGCAATCGTAATCGGCTTCAACGCCGCTCACCGTCGCACGGGAAAGCCCGGCCCACTGGGCAAGCGCTTGCTGGGAAATACCAAGCAAAGCGCGACCCGCTGCTATCTGTTTGCTCGTTACCATATGCAAAGTGTACAGTGAATTGACGAAACGTCAATCAGGGCTGGCTCAGCGCGTCCAAATCACCTTCCGAGCCCTACGCCCGGTGCGATCGGTCTCAATTGGCGCTTTTTCATTGGAGAATTGCCACTTCGGTGGTGGCTGGACGAAAATCGAAGGCTTCGCTGGAGCGGCGCGCTGTTCCGCCGCCTGCGCCCGCGCGACCGGACCGGTGGCTCCTCGTTTGGTCATTTGCCGCATCCATCGACACCGCAAATCATCTCAATATTCCCTGCATTTGCGCTCGATCCAATCACCGTATTGGTCGACCTGTGAACGCTGCGGGTTATTCTGGTCACGAATTGCATGCATCCGGCGCTGCTCGGCGTATCGCTTCGCGAGTGCGGCACCGCGGCCAGTACCACGCCGGACACCGCGAGCCAGCGGCAGGCCTTCCCGGCAAGCCTCATTCAAAAATGCGAGATCCTCGCCTTTGATCTCGATCTCTTCGTTATCCAATCTGACGGTCGGCTTGCCGCCGAAAATCCCGAGATCGACACAGAGAGACACATCGCCATCGAAGTCGATGCATTCGCCCTCGAAAAATCGCTCGTCAATCAATCGGCCAGCCTGCACCCGTTCGGCGAAGACACGAAGGCCACCCAAGAAAGCACTGGCCGCGTCGACGTCGAGACGGACTTTCTTTCGAGAATTCGATATGTACAAACACTGCGGGGGACCGATCGTCGACGAAGCACGCCCGATTTCGATACTCAATAGTTTCCCGGGTATCCTGGCATCCCTGAACGTGGTCATAAAGAAACTGACAGACAAAAAGTTCATGACCTATCTCCTTAACTCGGGACCGTATTTCTTGCGGCCGCCTTGAAAAGCATCGTACAATTTCTGGCCCATCGATGTTCTCTCACCACCGCTACCATACCCGCGCAGCACTTCTTCTCTGGCTCTCCAGTTGCTGATCGTCAAGGTTGAAAAAGCAGCATGGGCATACACCAGTGTATCAAAGGCGTGGTTTTCTCTACCGCTGATTTGGGTGAATTTCGGAAAGCGGCGTCCGGCCCGGTAGACATACTCAATGCGCTCGCTACTTAACTGCTCGAAATAGTCGCCGTCGAGATCGTTGGAGAAGCGCAGAAGCTTGCCGCTTTGCAGCCGTGAGAACAACATCGTTTTGACTACATGCGTGCCGATCAGCCATAAGCGGCCGGAGTTGCGTGTAGACTTTCCTCTAACTACCTTATCGGTCGAGCGTTGTATCGCGGGCCGATTCCCCGGTAGACCCTTGGTCGCGTAAATGTGCCGTGCTCCTCTGGCGAAACAGAAGTCGTAAACCTTCTCTGTCGCATATCCGCTGTCGATACATGTGGCGGAAATGCCTATCGACGCGCCGAAGGGATGGTGCCATTTCGCCGTAAGCAGGTGATCAAGCTCGACCCATGTCTCAAGATCATCAGGGCCGCCCCATATGCGTTGATGCGATAATACATGACATATGCCGTCCGCATCAAAGCCGCAGATACTCACTTCTAGTCGATCCAACTGGACGTCGACTCCGGCACAGAGATACATTGCGACCGGCGGCATACATTCGAGGTTAAACGCCTCGACCATACTGGCGATCACTGTCTCATCGACCGTCTCGCCTGGACCTGCCCAGCCTTGCGCCAAGGCCGTATTCACGAAAGCTTGAAGGGCGGACGTGTCACCCTTGTCGGCAAGGTGCTTAGCCTCGACAAATTCACTGGCGAGTGTGGGCCATGAGGCATTCGGAAGCGGGCTGATCAAGGCATTCAAACGAAAGGATGCATGGCCCGCCACTTCGGGTTTCGTCGCCCGCCAGCGACCGTTTGCGACCATGGTCTGCTTGTGCGATTCGGAATGAAACACGCCACAAGACGGGCAGCACCATTCCGCACCCTCGGGTTTACCTTCCGGCCATTTGATATCGGCCCAAGTGATTTCGGAAAAAGCGCCACATGACGGACATGGGACCTCATAGACGCGCTGATCACCCGCCGTGTATGCTTTCAAAATGTAGCTGGTCTCGACGAAGACCGGCGTCGATCCACAGATGATTTTGCGATCGCTAAAGGAGAGCGTCCGCCGTTCCGCCAAGCGGATGATGTCGCCCTCCGGTCCACCGGTCTCGAACGCATCGATCTCGTCAAGCAGCAGAACTTTGGCCGTATGCCGCCGCAAGTTCCGAGGTGCCTTCGCCGCGACGATCTTGAGAGACCCGCCAGGAAAGCGGCGGCTGAGTAGAGTGTTTCTATCGACTTCGCCCTTTTCCACGGTCAAGGCATTCCGCAAGACCGGCGTCGCGGCGAAGGTTGGCTCGATATCCGAAACGCAAAAATCGCGTGCGTCGCTCTCTGTCGGCAAAACAGCCAGGATCGGACATGGATCATTGGCGACGAAAGACGCCATGGCACCCGTCATAAGCATTGAGTAGCCGACGCGGACGCCCTTAAGAACCGAGACACGGGTGATTTCGGGGGAGGAAATAGCGTCACAGATACCTTTCTGAAAGGCATAGAGGCGCACCCTGCCGGGCAGTGCGCTAACGTCGCTAGGTAAGACCAGATTGGCCTCGACCCAATCCGCCAAAGCCATTTTGGGCGGTGGACGCCAGGCATGGCAAACGTCACGATAGGCATCTTCACAGGTGCTCATTCGGCCCTCAAGAATCCCCTCATTTTAAATTGAGCCGAACAATCCAGAAAAAGCGGGCAGCTCAAGCAGCATAGCGCCAAACTTCTCCATCAAGGGCTGTAAGCGCTGCTCTGGCATCATCGGTATCAGCTCGTAAAGCATACAGCCCTGGCGGAAGAGCGAATGGGTTCGTTTTTTCGAAGTGTTGGATTTAAGCATCCGATCCAAGCCAAGAGCTTCACCAGCCGCGCCCAGCAGCGTTAACAGGGCAATGGCTAACGCGCTTAAAAGCCAGAGCCGATCACGCCGTTGTGGCGTGCTTACGCGAATGGATCCCATGCCCATGCCAAAACGCAGGTCTTTGGTATCACGGAAAGAGCATTCAATGCCCCAGCGCTTGGCGTAATAGCTGATCAGGGTCTTAACATTCACATCCGTCAGATTGGTGGCCAGACACCAGGCTTCCTTCATGCCCTTGGCCTGAACGCAGACAACCGCGCCAACCTCATAACGATCAGCGGTTACCCCAGCCCCACGCAAGATCCGGGCTCGGCCGCCTTGCCCCACCCACTCAGCAGCCTTGCGGGCTTCGCCGTCACCGTTCGTCACCAGGATATTGCCGCGGAACCGGATGACATAATCGAACTTCAGATCATGGGTGAGAACCCGATACAGCTTCTGATCACCAAAACCGCGATCCGCCACGATCAGCACCTTGACGTCAGCCGGTAAAACGTCCGCCAACCGCACAAGAACTCGATATTCATAGTCATTGCGCTGTTTCTTCAAACTTGCCTTATCGACCGTTAGCCAGACCAGCGGCGTCCCATGTCCATGATCCGTCAGCAGTGACAACATGATGGTGGACTGGCCATCGGCATCAAAATCCGTCCAATCCATGGCAACGACAATGTTTGTACGCGCTCCCACAACGTAGGGGACCCACTGGGTCAGAACGTCATCAACCTCGATCCCCGGGTTCGACAGCAAGCGGTCGACTTGCTTGATCGCGTGTTTGGTTCCCAGCCCTTTGGCCAAGGCCAATCCTTGGCCAATCGTATTAACCGCCAGTGACGCGCTACGCATCACACCCAAGGTCGCATTCGCCAAGGACTCGACGCGCTTCACATGCATGGACTCGCCTAAAAGCTCATCCACAAATCGGTAGACCTGCTCAGGCTGTGCTCGTCTGGTTTTCATCATTCTCCCTCGGGGCTTTTGATCCTCGGGGAGAGATTCTATGGTTTTGGCACGGCCTGCAATCGCTGGCGGCCTTCGCGGCGTTAAAAAGTTACGCCCTCATCATTCTTGATTCTTTTAGGCATGCCGAACCGGCGGTTTCGATTCTTTTCTTTCTACACCCCTTCAAATATGAGGGGATCGCTGAGCATTCGGCCATTTCCGCCAAGGCAAGCCGGACTTCCGCGTCGATCTTGGCCACGTCCGCCACCGTCAAATGCGGCAATGCCGCCGCCACGCGTGCCGGCACGGCCAGGATACGGCCACGGCAATTCACAATCTTGTCGAGCCAGACGCGCTTGACCTCGCCGGCGTCGAGCAGGAGTCCGCGCCGTTCATCAAGGTCCAGCTGTGCCTTATGTGCGATCATGCTCTCGCGCTTGGCGCGAGCATCGGTATAGGACATCAACCCAAATGTGCCGTAGGCGGCGTCGGGCGACCCCGTGCCGATACCAGGCTCACACGGTGGTACCGCATCCTCCGCATTGGGACGGGGCTTGGCGCCGGCTTTGTGGACGCCGCGGTCCTGATAGACGGCTTGCGTCTGACCATTCACGGCAAGCCAGGCCAAGGCCGCATCAAGATCATGCTTGCCGTCCGCCAGCGTCGCCAGACCGCGTTTCACATATTGCGAGACACGTTGCGGAGTGACGCCGAGGTGTCGTGCCAAAGCAGATTTGGTAATAGATTCCATAATGAAATCATAATGCTTAAAGACACAGACTTCAAGACTTACAAAAATGTTTTGTAGATTGTAAGCTTGAGCTGGCGCGTGTCCCCCCGGCAGCGGTCAAGTTTGCTATCAAGGACCCGCTCAAGCTTGTTACTACCCCGAGGGCGGCGGCCAGGAAGAGGCGAGCGTATAAATAATTGCGCGTAATGTCTCAGTTTGAATCTCTGCTTCCGACCCAAAGCGGTCCTTCACGATACCGGCTTCCCCTTCCTGTTAATGAAGCGGTCATAGAATGTCACAAGGGCAACGAGCTTTGCTTTATACACCGCTCGCAAGGAATAAGACCGCGAGGTAGCTGCGCAGCAAGCATTCGATGTCCGACTTGGAGCCTTGGCCTACTTCTTGGCTGCGACTATGATCATGATGGATCGGAGAAATCTAGGATGCTGAGGTCATTAGAAATTAAAAACTTCCGTGTTTTGGAGAATTTTCATGTCGAAAGGCTTGGGCGCGTCAATCTGATTGTCGGAAAAAACAGCTCCGGGAAAAGTACTGTCCTGGAAGCGCTGCGAGTATATGCTGGAAATGCACAGCGTGGGTTGTTGGAAACACTTGCCGAAAGTCACGATGAGAAAATCCTGGATTCTGATCGGGCTGAGCCGGATTCGGAGCTTCCTTTCCAGGACCTCTTTTCAGGAAGGCGCTTTCCCGAGAATGATAATATCGCAATTACAATCGGTGACCCTGCTTCTCAGGAGCCAGTACTGCGGATTGAACATGTTTTCTTGTTGGAGTACGAAGAGGCGCTGAAAGAAGCGTCAGGAATTACTGAAACGACGGTACGGCGGCGCGTGCTATCAAAATCCGAAATTCCCACGCTTTCCCAACAGGACAACATAATACGACAAGCCATAATGACCTCAAAAGGGGATTTCTCTTCCTTTATTTTCATCGATCGCAATCGTCCCAGAAGAATTCCGCGTGAAGTTTCTGGAGAACTTCCGTGCAGCTTTATTCCAACACAGTTCGTCTCAGGGAACGACCTAGCTCGGTTGTGGGACAGAGTAGCGCTGACGGAGCACGAAGCGACCGTTAAGCAGGCACTAAGGTGTATTGCGCCGGAATTCGAAGGTCTTGCGTTCATCGGGGAAATGCAGCGAATTCCAAAAGCTAGGATGTCCGGCTTCCCACGGCCAATTCCACTAAACAGTTTGGGAGACGGTATGGTTCGGGTACTTCAGCTAATACTGCACGTTTTCCCCGCAAAGGGCGGATTCCTAATAATAGATGAGTTTGAGAACGGTCTGCACTACACGGTTCAGGAAAATATATGGGCTCTTATTTTTGATTTAGCAGAACAGCTAGATATTCAGGTGTTTGCGACAACTCACGGATGGGATTGCGTCGAAAGCTTTTCAAGGGTAGCAGTGTTAAAAGAAAAAGCAGATGCAGTGTTGTTCAGGGTCGGGAAGAGTGAGCTAAAAAGCAACTACGGAGCAGTGATCTCAACGATATTTGATAAGGAGCAACTCCATAATATCACACAAATGGATGTTGAGGTCAGATAGTGGCAAACGCAGAGAAATTACTGCTAGTCGAGGGTCCTTCAGATCAGTTATTATTTACAAAGATATGCGAAATATTGAAAATAGGTACAACCGTAAAGGTGGTACCGCCCAAAGAGATCGGCGGTCTCTCAAATACAAAAGGAGCCCTATTCAGTCTCCTTCCAGCCCTAATGAATCAACTGTCCGATGGGCAAATCAAACGCCTAGCAATAATAACGGACGCCGACTATGAAGCCAACAATGGTATGGGCTATAGAAAAACTCTCAGACATTTCGCAGCAATCGTTAAATCGAGCGGATACGTTCTCACCCCAAGGAAGGGGGCGCGAGGCGGTATCTTTTTTGCTCATAATGATGGTCTCTCCGACCTCGGCCTGTGGGTGATGCCAAACAATAAAGACGAAGGGATACTTGAGGATTGGTTAAAGCAGTGTATTCACCCAAATGAGTCTACATTGCTTCATCATGCACGGAATTCAATAAAGACGCTACCTTGCCGAAAATTCTCCACTTTCCACGAAGTAAAGGCAGAAATTGCGACATGGCTCGCCTGGCAAAAAATACCAGGACAAGGAGTTCATGCGGCCTGTCAGTCTGGTCTAATTGATATGAACCAGGATTTATTCTTGGACTTGGCTGATTGGCTTGAGCGAATAATTAAATAGGTATAGGGTTGCGGCAATGGCCGCAATTGGGGCGCTAGCGTCATTCAGGCGGCTTGAATGAATGGCGGCTTCCCGCCCATTGCCGAAATTCGAACTGGGACACGCCAATTTTGCCGCGCCTTGCGTTGCGCGGCCAGCGACGGCTCAGGACGGCGGGGAGCAGTCCCGCGCTATACCGAGACCGCATGAGCGTGATCTGCGCCATGCGTGGCTTGCGTGGCCCATATGGATGGCTTATAGCGGCGACGTACCTGCGAGATGCACTGTATGTGCCTATCCGAGCATCAAAAGTTTGTTGCGGCACGTACGGTCAGCGCATGGCCTATAGAGCGCTTACAGGCGGTGGCGGCGGCGAGCATCGTCGCCATTCAGGTCATCCCTTCGATATTCGACTGGCGCCATCAGCGAGCGGAAGCCGCGCGTGCTGCCCGATTAACTATCGCCCAATCCGCGACGGTTATCCCCAAAGCTGAGCCGGAGGGATTGCCGATCGCCACCTATGCAGCGGCACATGGCCTCGGCCTGGCGACGGCGTACCAGCAAGTTCAACGCGGTGTGCTTATCGCCGTGCGCGTTGGCGGCAAGATGCTGGTCCAAACCCACCCCCGTTAAGTCCACCGAGCAGTGTTGCCACACTCCAATCAGAATGGAATATCGCTAATGTCGCTGCTGCGACTTGGGGGATAAGGCCCGTCTGGATTAGAGCTATTGGATAGCCAATTCAGAAGCCTTTGCGAGGATTGGAAAGCACGCAGCGCCTCGTCGTAGTCCGCTGCGAGTTGGGGGAAGCGAGCCCATGATTCATCGGCCAGTTTATCAGCTTCCGGGGGAATCTCTAGAAGAAGCTCTTGTGCTGCCTGCGCCTGTGACGACGCCCATTTCCGCTCGTCTGGGTCACCATCGGGGTCGGCAAACTTCGACTCAAAGTAAGCAGCACGTTTTTTGAACGCAAATCTCATAATCTTAGCAGTTGGGTAAATCCCGATATTCCGCATTTCATCCGGGGACGCACCCCGGCGGGTAGGCCACAACGGACCGCGCGGCCATACGTCAAATTTTGCCTTAAACACTGAGCGGACCCATTTTTCAGAGTACCCGTGAGCATGCCGCAAATGGACGAAGCCGGAATACCAGCGCTGTTGCTCCTCGTAGGGGGGCAATAAATCCTGTTCGAGCTCTTCCGGTAAATCATCGCGTGCCATGTTTGCTTTCCTCTATTTTGCCCGATTAGCGCACTAGCGCCGATGACCCCGCATCGGCCCTATTGTTAAGTTCAACCTTACCGACCCAAAGCATGGAAACCCTGGAAATCATGAAATTCCAATGCCAGCTCCCCATTTCCCTCGCGTGTGCGTTAGGCTTTTCTATCTCTACAGTTAAGCTAAAGCTATGTAAGAGGTAAGAGGTAAGAGGTAAGAGGTAAGGGGTATAGGGAGGAACTGCATTACAATTTCATGATTTCCATGCTTTCTATGTTTTTCTGGACACGAATAATTCGGCTAGAAGCTTACTCACAGCCTTAAGCTGGTCGCGGCGCGAAAGTGTCTTCTTGGCGTAAGGCATGAGCCGTTCGCCTTTGGGCTGCCAATAACCATCGACAGCGTCGGGGTTACGAACGGCCACATAGCCGCACGCCTCGAGCCGGTGCGGAATCACGCGGCGGTTTTTGCGGTCGTCAAGCCACTCGTAGATGCCCCCTGATGCCTTTGCCCGGATCTGCATGAGGGTCACAGCGTCGGGGTTACCAAGGGCATCCAGAACGTCTGCTAGCTCCGCGTCCTCCCCGGCCCGGTTTGAATCAACCATGCCATGCCACGCCTCCGTTCGTGGGGGGAGGCCTTCGGGTCGAACTTCGAGATATCCAGCTCCCGCAGATAAGCGGTAACGTTGTCGCCCCCGCCGCGCGCGTACCAGTCATAAATTTTCGTCCAGTAACCCTCCTCGAAATCCGTCCTCGCGAGGCCAGACCACGCGACATAATGGCGCCGGTCCTCGGGGGGCAGATAAAGACCGCCGGTCTTGTGGTTGGTCGTGATGATGATGCCAGTACAATTTGCGATGACGTATTCCCGCAAATGTTTCTCATCGACGCGCAGCACGTCCGGGGGCGCCGCAATGTAATCTTTCAGGTGGTCGTAAAATTGATATCGATCGACATCGCCGAGATCCCGGCCCTCATTAATCCGCAAAATGATACTCTTTAGACAAGAGTTGAATCGACCCATGACCTGCTTTGGGCTAACCTCTTTGAAATTCCAGTGCCCTATGGCGTGTTTGATCGGTTCTAGCATAGTGTCCTTGCCGATGCCGGGCGCGCCACCAAGAATCAGTGCGTGGTTGATCTTGACCTCTGGATGCTGAACCTTATGGGCGCACCATTTTATGAGGTGGTTGGCATCCTCCTCACAAAAGACCTTGAAGGTAAGTTCGATCCAAGGTTGCACCGCACGGGGGTTGCCACAGATAGCAGGCGGAGGTCGGTAAAGATTAAAGACACTCACCCCGTGCCGCTCCTCCCAGCCGCCCTCCAGAACAAGTTGATTGCGAATGATCGCAGGCTTACCTGGCGCCCATGTCATTTGTTCGATGCAAGCGTTTTTAAAGAGCCACTTTGCCGGGAGTGTTTTTCCGATTTTGGGCAGCCTGGCGTTTACGCTTTCGACCGGCCACAGCTCCCGAGTCGGTATGAAAATGCATGTATGCGTCGGCATGTAGGCGAGAAAATCTTCAAGGGTAACGGGGCGCCGTAAGCCCCGTGGATCGACCCAGCCATGCTCCTCCGCCAGGCGCCACACTGTTTCGACGGTAATAGGATTTTTGTGGTCGGGGCGAAAGTGGTTCCACGTCGTATCCTGGTCATTGTCCTTATTGAACTTGCTCGACTTCTTTGACCACGCATCCCACATTTTGCGCGGTAAATCTTGCCAGCTCTCGTCGAGGTAATGGAGAGCCATGCCGACGTGCAGCCAATTATCCCGGTCGTCCACGGGGATATACGGCAACGCTATGCGCAACAGCCGGTAGTTTTCCCGGCTGTGCGGAAAACTAAAGGGCGGGTCGAGGTCGCCGAGCTTGCTCCCGCCGCTGCTACCTGCGACCGCTTCGTCATCACGAACGGCCCCATTCCCGTTGAATAGGTCAGGCCCTGCGTGGCCGTTTGGGTCTGCCCTGGGCTTTCGCCTTATCTTAGGCTCCTCCGGCGTCTCGCGGGGCGCTAAGTTCAAGATGTCTTGCGGGTCTACCGGAGCGCCGGGCGTGGAGTCCGGGTTTGTGAAGTCACCCATTGTCCGGCCTCCTTACGATGGTGACGCGTGCCGGTTCCGGGCTCCGCCCTCTGGCCAGCTTGCTCTTGCTGGGCCAGTTAAGAGTCCCCGGAATCCTCCAAACGTGGGCGATATCTTTTTGGCCGACATCGCCGCCAATCGCTGCATGTAAAGCAGCCAAGACCGGCTTGGCCTCGCAGGCGGTTAAGGGCTTAGGGAAAATGTAAACGCACTGAAAGTTGCCAGGACTCGACGAGACCACATAGCTGGCCGCGAGCGGGATCTCCGCCTGACCGCCCTTGCCCGCGTCATTGTCGACGTCGACAACGCCCGCGAGGACCCATTCGACGTCCCTCTCGCCGCCGCGCTTACCGGGCTCGAGGTTGTGCCTCATTGTGTGATAGCCGGCGTAAAGGTTGACACCAGGCACACCGTCATACGCCATGATGGCCGCGACCATGCGATCCACGCGACCGATCATGAATCGCTGCGGGCGCGGGGGAAAACCCTCCACAATAGGCGTGAGGACAAGGTGCCCACTGCATCCGGCCGCGAGACGGTGCAACAGACCTGCGTGATATTCGATCGCCCCTCGGTCGGATGACAGCGAATTGCACGGCGGGGCAGGAGGAAAGTAGTTGATGTCTAAGTCAGCGACGTGCATAGCTGTACCTGCGTCTTGAGATTAGCGGGGCGATTAGAAACGCCGGAGAGTTGGGGCTCCCCGGCGTTCCCGTAAGTGGTTAGTTCAGTTCTGTTGCGTGGCCCGGATCGCCGGGAAGGTCATCCGGGAAGTCGTCACCGAAATCGTCAGGGAGAGAGTCCTTGATGATTTCGGAAGCCGGCTTTCCCTTATTGGCAGCGACGTGTTTAAAGGTCGCGACCAGCTCCTTGTAAGTCTCCGACGCCTGCACCTTCCCGCGCTCGGACTCCGATAACGCCTCGACGTGCGCCTTCAACGTTGCCATGTCTGGCGTGTCCAGCAGATCAAGCGAAAAAAAGGTCAATTCCGACATCGGCGTTGCCTTCCCTCGACAAGCCTTATAACTCGCGATATTCGCGAAAACCTGGCCGTCGCTCCCTTCATTGTGGACGATTGTGATGCGGCAGGTTTTTCCGACGAGTTCGCGAACGTCGGTGTTGCCGAGATCGCTCGCTTGCATCAACGCAGTTGCCATCTCCCGGAACGATTTCGACCGCAGAGAGAGATTAAAAACGGTCGTGAAAACGAGCATAGGCTCGCCGTCATCCGTCTCGATATCAGGCAGCTCGAATTTTAGTCCGACCTGGCGACGGGCACCAAATTTGCCAGGCTGCAAGCCGCGATCGATCCAACTGACTAAGACGGCCGTGTGAGGCCCCTCGGGGGCGAGCGGAAAGGCTTTCAACAAGTCAGAGAAATTCATCTTGCGTGCTCCTTGTTTCACTGGGCCGAACATAACTACCGAGCCGCGCGGCCAATGCGGCTCGGCGCAATCCGCTTACACGGAATCCCTGGACTCGATGGCCTCCGTTAAGAGATCTTCGAGTGTTCGGATAAGAGCAGCACGGGCGTCGAAAAGGGCGGCTACACGCTCGGCGGAACCCTCCTCTTCTTTCATCGCACTGCAAGCGGCGTCTAGAATGTCGTCAGCGACGATTTTTGCGGCGCAGTGCAAGTCATAGGGGAGGCTGGTCATGACTGAGCCCCCCGCGGTTGCTCCGGCGGTGGCGCGGGGTTAAAAAGCGCCTCTGCTTTTCGGCGCGCCGCGATTGCTGAGCACTTGCCCGACACGGGAGGTAGCTTCCATTCCCGAGGACGGGGACGCGGTCTAACTTGTGAAACCTTTTGGGATGGATTACTGTGCATTTTGAAATCTCCGATTTTGCATTGGGGTTTCATCGATCAGCCGCCACAGCAGTCGATAAGAGAGCCGTCCCGCTTAAACGGGGCGGTCTCTCAAGCAGTCGTTTTCATGGGATTGTGGAGCGCTAAGAGCTGGGCCTGGCGCTCGTAGGCTAGCCGCCCACGTTCATCGACATAACTGACCGGAATTTTCCTGCGCCCGTCATCGTCGATGTAGGGAATCCGGCCGGACTTCATACCGGCATAAGCGGTCGCCGGACATTCGCCCGTTACCTCGCAATATTCTTTAATGAAGAAAAACTTGGGCGGGAGTTTCTGGCGTGGTTGGTGGTCAGCTTTATACTTCGGCATGTGTGCTCACCTTGAGAAACAGGCGAACACCAATCTTTGACATTGTGTCCGCCGAAGAAAACAGGCGAACCCCCACATATCACTACCTATAGGCACATAAAGTCGATGCCTAAGGCATTGTCCTAAGAAAAAACCAATGCCTTAGGCATTGTCTTTTTTGCTGACGCTTCTCCGTATCGTGCCGAGACCAGGCCAGGTCTTTCTCATTCCCAGACTTTTAGAGAGATCGGTGCGCAGTAAAGGATCGGTTTGCCGGTTTTTCGCCGAGGCCTCAAGGCGCCCGCGAACGCCGAGACGAACCGCCTCCGCAAAATCTACAGAAGTTGTGGCTCTCATATTCAGGCTACGCGCCTCGGCAAAGGCGGCCTCACGTATCGCTGGCCGGCAATTCGCCGCCCGAGCTTTATTTGCTGCGGTGCCGAGCCGCTGTGTCTGTCTCGTTACCTCTCGCCCATCGTCTTTTTTTTTAAAGCCGCCCAGCAAGACAAGCGCTTCCATAATCATGCTAACCCAATTGTCATTCATAACGGGATCGGGGAAGCAATCGATTTTCAGGTGGGTAATAAGCGGCAGGGCGGCACTGATCATTTGAACTTTATAAGCTTCGAGGCGGGCCCGCTCTGTCAGCCCAAGGTCCGTATCGGCGAGTCTCATGTCGAGAGTTTCGGTGATAATTTTCTCGAAGACGGCCTGCGGTGCCGGAGAAGCGGGGTCGCCTGCCATATAAACCGGCGCAAAGTGCGCGGCCGGGACTTTTGTTTTAGTCATCGCGAACTCACGCGAACTCGAAGGAAGTGCAGGGAAGGTGAGCGAGTTATTCTCACCGTGTCGCCCCGTCGGGCTATCCCTGCGCAATCATTCTAGCGCCTTATGGCGCCGATCGAAACGACATTATCAGCAACCGATCCGGCACAATGCTGCGCCCATGCTTCCATCAACTCACGCCTTTGTTCGAGTAAATCAGTGCGCCGATAAGCACGCTCAACGGCATTGCCGACACGGTGCGCCAGGGCCTCTTCCGCAAGCTCACGTGGATAATTTGTGCACTCGGCGCAAAAATTTCTGAAAGCGCTCCGCATGCCGTGAAGCGTGACGCCGGGCGGAAGCAACTTGCGAATAGGAACTTCGGATATCGGCCGCCCCGGCTTTATCGACGGAAAGACAAAGGCGCTTGTTTGAGCCGCCTTCATGGCCTGTAAGATTTCCAGCGCCCTTGTGGACAATGGAATCCGGTGGCTTTGACCCGCCTTCATGCGCTCCGGCGGCAACGTCCAGACAGCCGCGTCGAGATCGATCTCTCCCCATGTGGCCTCACGCGCTTCCGCCGACCGTGTCGCCGTCAAGATCAGAAACTCTAGCGGTAATCGGCCGACTGAATCCGGCAGCCCAGCCAGAAAGCCGGGTATCTGCCGATAGTCCATGGCCGCCAGATGCTGTTGTTCGAGCTTTTGACGACGGGGCAGCACATGCTGCAGGTTGCCTTTCCAGCGGAAAGGATTCGCGCCGGTGCACCAATTATGTACCTTGGCATAGTCCCAAATTTCCTCGCACCGGCCACGGACCCGGCTGGCTGGCGTCGGCTTGATCAGCCAGATCGGAATCAGTATCGACCGCGCCGCCATATCGTCGATCCGATCGATCGGCGTGTCACGGATCGGCTCACAGAAACGCGCGACGCTGCTTTGCCATTGCTGCGCGTGCACGGCGGACCGCCAGGACGGACTCTTGGCAGCGAAGACCATATCCGCCACGTCGCCGAATGTCGGCGCCTTGGGTGCTTTAGCGGCAGCCGTGGCGGCCTCTTTGACGTCGAGCGGATCGATATCCTTACCGAGCTTTGAGCGGCACCCAGCGGCCTTCTCGCGCGCTTCTGCAAGGCTCACAGAAAGAAGACTGCCTAGGCCGATCTCACGTTGACGGCCGTGACGTTCGTAAAGGAAGACCCACGCCGTTCCACGAATATAAAGGTTGCCTCCATCGGAGACCCGCTTGCCGACACCGCCACCATGAAGGATCGCCGCGACCGCGCGCGCTGAGAGCCGATGAAGCCGTTTTGTCATGGTTGCTAATCCAATGGACCCTAGGTGCTATCCTAGGCTTTTTCCTGGATGCGGGCAACCAAAAGTAAACAACCTTACACACTCATGCACGCTAACTTATTGATAGCGTTGGCAAAAGTGGCGTATTTTAGGAGTGAGACGATAGGAAGGATAGTCCCGCGATCACGGCCAGTATCGAAAGCTTCTTTATCATCCTGATGCTCCAGCGCACATGATGGCGATCCGCATGGACCGCCATCATGTGCGAGAAGCTCTTTGCGCT